>Ga0209400_1000211_pt1 | contig 52072 bp, 47 predicted proteins | sample M_130807_EF_Meta_FD_187313 | JGI IMG/M metagenome (GOLD analysis project Ga0209400, IMG submission 187313) | Freshwater microbial communities from Lake Montjoie, Canada to study carbon cycling - M_130807_EF_MetaG (SPAdes) (version 2) | ecosystem: Environmental > Aquatic > Freshwater > Lake... | reverse complement strand
GGTGCTGATCGAGGTGAAAGCGGCTGGCGTGAACCGTCCCGATGTGTCGCAGCGCCAGGGCAAATATCCGCCGCCGCCCGGCGCACCGCAGGATGTGCCCGGCCTTGAAGTGGCCGGCATGATTGTCGCCTGCGGACATAAGGTGACGCGGTGGAAGGTCGGCGACAAAGTCTGCGCGCTGGTGCCCGGTGGTGGTTATGCAAGCTTCTGCCTCGCGCATGAAAGCAATGCTTTGCCTGTTCCGCAGGGGTTTTCTTTCACAGAAGCGGCAGCGCTGCCGGAAACTTTCTTCACGGTCTGGACCAATGTGTTCCAGCGCGGCCATTTGGCGAGCGGCGAAACGCTTCTCGTTCACGGCGGCTCGTCAGGCATTGGCACGACAGCCATTATGCTCGCCAAAGCTTTTGGTGCGAAAGTCATTGTCACCGCCGGTACGTATGAGAAATGCGCGGCTTGCGTGAAACTCGGCGCCGATCATGCGATCAATTACAAGACGCAGGATTTCGTTGAAGAGGTGAAGAAGATCACCAGCGGCCAAGGTGCCGATGTGATCCTTGATATGGTTGGCGGCTCGTACGTGCAGCGCAATTATGCGGCGGCGGCTGTTGAGGGACGCATTGTCCAGATTGCGTTTATGCAGGGCTATAAGATCGAAGCGCTCGACATGCGCGCGATCAGCGCCAAGCGCCTGACCCATACGGGCTCGACGCTGCGCCCGCGCACGCCGGAGCAAAAGGCGATCATTGCCCGCGAGCTCGAAGCCAAGGTCTGGCCGCTTCTGGACAAGGGTGCCTTCCGCCCGGTGATTGATGCCACTTATCCGCTGGCGGAGGCTGCCAAGGCCCATGCCCATATGGAAGCCTCGAGCCATGTCGGAAAGATCGTTTTGACGCTCTAGGGGGCGCCCTGCCCCTGCCTGCGGCATTGCCTTTCGACCCCGCCCAGCCTATATTCTGCCCATCCCCGTCATGGATGATGTGTTTTGAGGCTTGCCCTCGGCCGGGCCGGAGCCCGGCGACGCTCGTCCCTTATTCGCTTGGAGTCTCAGCAATGAGCAACGCGCCCCTGATGCCCAAGGCCACGGCTGTGTGGCTCGTCGATAATACCGCTCTGTCCTTCGACCAGATCGCCGAATTCTGCAAACTCCACCCGCTTGAGGTGAAGGGCATTGCCGATGGCGAAGTGGCCGCTGGAATCAAGGGCCATGACCCGATCACCTCGGGCCAGCTGACCCGCGAAGAAATCGCGAAAGGCGAAGCCGATCAGGGGTATCAGCTGACGCTGGCAAAATCGAAAGTGGTGCTGCCGGAAGTCAAAAAGGCACGCGGCCCCCGCTACACACCATTGTCGCGCCGTCAGGATCGACCGAACGCAATCCTCTGGCTGGTGCGCAACCATCCCGAATTGAAAGATGCGCAGATCATGCGTCTGGCGGGCACGACCAAGTCGACCCTTCAGCAGATCCGCGACCGTACACATTGGAATTCGGCTGCGCTGACGCCGCTCGATCCCGTCACATTGGGCCTGTGCTCGCAGCTTGATCTCGATCTCGAAGTGAATCGCGCTTCCAAAGATCGTCCCGCGCAAGTGGAAGATCACGGCGCAACGCTCGTTCCGGCTGAAATCACCACTGCACCACGCCAGCCTGCCACGCAGGAAGACGTGTTCGGCACGGCACAGCCGGCACCGCGCCGCGAGCAGGAAGATGATCTCGATCTCGATGCGGTCTTCGGAAAACTCAATGCGCTGAAGCACGGCGACAACTGAGTTCTACGAACCAATTTCTTGTGACATGATTTAAAGGCGCGGCCGATTGCGGACCGCGCCTTTTCAATGCAATGTTTTGTGCATGATGACGTGGGCGCTCCCAAGCAGAGCCCCGCACCCCGGGGGATGAAATGCTGAATAACCAAGCGGACATGCGCCGCCCGTGGCTTGCCCATTATCCGGCAGGTGTGCCGGAAAAAATCGACGAGAGCTCGCGCGAAACCATTGCCGATGTGATCCGCCATGCGGCGACAGCTTTCGCTGATCGCCCCGCGGCTGAAAGTTTTGGTGTGCGCCTGACCTATGGCGAATTGGTCAAACATGCCGAAGAGATTGCCACTGGCTTGCAGCGCTTGGGCCTGCAAAAGGGTGATCGCGTCGCGATCATGATGCCCAATGTGATGGCCTATCCGGCGATCATGTTCGGCGCATTGCTGGGCGGTTATGTTGTCGTCAACATCAATCCGCTTTATACGGCGCGCGAACTCACCCATCAGGTGAATGATTCCGGGGCACGCGTGCTCTTCGTGCTCGAAAATTTTGCGCATACCGTTGAAGAGGCGCTGGAAGATCTGACCGCCGAAATGGCCATTATTGTGAAGCCGGGTGATCTCATCGGCTTCAAAGGGTCCATCGTCAATCTCGTCTCGCGCTATATCAAGGGCAATGTGAAGCCCTATAGGCTTCCCGCCACTTTGCCGCTGTCGAACTTTCTCTTCTTCGCGCAGCAGGGCAAGTTTACGCCGGTCGAAATCGGCCCCGATGATATGGCCTTTTTGCAATATACCGGCGGCACAACGGGACGCGCGAAAGGCGCCATCCTGCTTCACCGCAATATCATTGCCAATGTGAACCAGTGCCAAGCGTGGCTACGCTCCTTTGCGGGCGAGCGCGATGATCATGTGATGGTGACGGCACTGCCACTCTATCACATTCTGGCACTCACAGCCTGCTGCCTGTTTGTGGCAAAGCTCGGCGGCTGCCAGATTCTCATTCCCAATCCGCGCGATTTCCCCGCCTTTGTGAAGACGATCAAGAAAGTGCGCATGACGATGATCGTTGTCGTCAACACGCTCGCCAACGCGCTGGCGTCACGCGACGACTTCAAACAGGTTGATTTCTCGCAGCTCGCCTTCGCCATTTCGGGTGGCATGGCGACACAGGCAGCTGTTGCGAAGAAATGGAAACAAGTCACAGGACGCCCGCTGATTGAAGGCTACGGCCTGTCGGAAACCTCGCCTGTTGCTTGCGTGAACCGTCTCGATATTGTCGAATTTACCGGCGGCGTTGGTTATCCCGTTTCTTCGACCGATATTTCGATCCGCAATGACAAGGGCGAAGAAGTCGCTATTGGCGAGACGGGCGAGATTTGCATCAAGGGCCCGCAAGTGATGGCGGGCTATTGGCAGCAGCCGGAAGAAACCGCCAAGAGCTTTACCAGCGACGGCTATTTCCGCTCGGGCGATGTGGGTGTCATTGCCGAAGACGGGCTTGTGCGCATTGTTGATCGCATCAAGGACATGATTTTGGTCTCAGGGTTCAACGTCTATCCGAATGAAGTGGAAGATGTGCTGGCTCAGCATCCCAATGTCGCAGAGGCCGCTGTGATTGGTGTGCCGGACGAACATTCGGGAGAGGCGGTGCGCGCTTTTGTTGTCACGCGCGACGGCTGCAAACTGGATGAAGACGAATTGCGTGAATGGTGCCGCGAAAAACTGACGGGCTATAAAGTGCCACGCCATTTTGAAACGCGCGAGAGCCTGCCCAAAACGCCCGTGGGAAAAATCCTGCGCCGCGAATTGCGTGACGAGGCGATGCGGGGCTAACACTTCGTCATTGCGAGCGAAGCGAAGCAACCCAGAAGCCTCACGTGTAGCCTCTGGGTTGCCGCGTCGCCTGCGGCTCCTCGCAATGACGGCGCTAAATTCCCTTTGTCTTCAAAGCTGCAGCGATTTCATCCAAAATCGCTGGATCGTCGATGGTCGCTGGCGTTGTCCATGCATCGCCGTCGGCGATCTTCTTCATCGTACCGCGCAAGATTTTGCCTGAGCGTGTCTTGGGCAGACGGTTCACTGTGATCGCAACCTTGAATGCCGCCACAGGGCCGATCTTTTCGCGCACCAGCGCAACGATTTCTTTCTCGATGTCGAGCGGCGATTTGGTCACGCCCGATTTCAACACCACAAAGCCGCACGGCTGCTCGCCCTTCAGCTCGTCCTTAATGCCGATGACCGCACATTCGGCAACCGCCGGATGAGACGCCAACACTTCTTCCATTCCACCTGTCGAGAGACGATGGCCTGCAACATTGATGATGTCATCAGTCCGGCCCATGATGAAGAGATAGCCGTCTGAATCTTTGAAGCCCGCATCGGCTGTTTTGTAGAAGCCGGGGAATTCTTCGAGATAGCTTTCTTTCATGCGGCCATCATTCTGCCAGAGCGTCGGCAGACAACCCGGAGGTAAAGGCAGCTTGATGACAATTGAGCCCATCTGGCCATTGGGCACAGGCTTGGCCGCTTCATCGACAATCTGCACATCATAGCCCGGCATCGGCACAGTCGGCGAACCGTGCTTGATCGGCAAAAGACCGAGGCCCACCGGATTACCGACAATGCCCCAACCGGTTTCGGTCTGCCACCAATGGTCGACAACCGGAACGCCGAGCACGGTTTCAGCCCAAGCCACAGTATCGGGATCAGCGCGCTCGCCCGCGAGGAACAAAGTGCGCAGGCTCTTGGTCGAATATTTTTTCAGGAAAGTCGCATCCGGATCTTCTTTGCGGATCGCGCGGAAGGCGGTCGGCGCAGTGAAAAGCGCAACCGCTTTATATTCTTCAACCACGCGCCAGAAAGCACCCGCATCGGGCGTACCAATCGGCTTGCCTTCATAGACAATCGTCGTCGCGCCATGCAGCAGCGGGCCATAGACAATGTAGGAATGACCAACAACCCAACCCACATCTGACGCTGACCAGAATACTTCACCGGGTTCGACCCCGTAAAGATTCTTCATCGTCCAAGTGAGCGCGACCATATGGCCGCCATTGTCGCGCACGACACCTTTGGGAATACCGGTCGTGCCTGATGTGTAGAGAATATAGAGCGGATCGGTCGCCTTCACCGGCACACATTCTGCGCGCTTGCCGGCTTTCTTTGCGGCCTCAACAAGGCTCGTCCAGTCATGATCGCGGCCTGCAATCATTTCCGCTTTCGCCTGTTCGCGCGCAAACAAGATAATGTTTTCTGGCTTCGACGATGACAGGCGGATCGCTTCATCGAGCAGCGGCTTGTAGGCCACCACACGACCGGGCTCGATACCGCAGGATGTGGTGAGCACGAGTTTCGGCTTGGCATCATCAATGCGGGTCGCGAGTTCTTTAGCCGCAAAACCGCCAAAGACGACGGAGTGAACCGCGCCAATGCGCGCGCAGGCATACATGCCGATCAATGCTTCGGGGATCATCGGCATATAGACGATGACGCGATCGCCCTTCTGCACGCCGAAATCTTGCAAGACAGCAGCGAGCGCGCTGACTTCATCAAGCACTTGCGCATAGGTGAGCTTGCGCTTGGTGTTGGCGACGGGGGAATCGTAAATGATCGCTGTCTGGTCGGCACGACCATTCTTCACATGGCGGTCGAGGACATTGTAGCAAGTGTTGCAGGTCGCATCAGGAAACCAGCGGCCGTAGGGGCCTTGCGCGGCATCGAAAACTTTTTTCGGAGCATCGATCCAGTCCACGGCTTTGGCGGCTTGGCCCCAAAAAGCCTCCGGGTCTTTCTGCCAAGCGGCATAGACTTCGGCGTATGAACTCATCACTCCCTCCCAAAGGGCTTTCCCACGGGCTCGCGCCCTCAGCAGCCGCCTTTGTTGCGCTGAGGGACCATCAAAGCAACGCCCGCGGGATTGGCTCTTAGGCCTAGCCAAAAGGGCCAAGATCGTTGAAAGCTTGAGCGCAATGATGGACGTGACCTTTTACCTCGCGGCGATTCCCGCCGTTTTGCTGCTCGGCCTCGCCAAGGGCGGGTTTTCGGGCCTGGGCATGGTCACCCTGCCGCTGATGGCTCTTGTCGTGCCGCCCCTTCAGGGCGCTGCCATCATCATGCCCATACTGATGGTGCAGGATTTCGTCTCGCTCTGGGCCTATCGCCGCACATGGGACCGCAGAATTCTCGCTCTGTATCTGCCCGGTACAATTGGCGGGCTGCTCACCGGAGCGCTACTGGCGAGCTATGTGTCCAATGCGATGGTCGAGCTGATGGTCGGGGTCATTGCGACCGCCTTCGTCATTCTGCATTGGCTGCGTAAGCCGCCCGCCAAAGACGAGACACCCAAACAACCCCGCTTCGGCCCTGCCGTCTTCTGGGGGCTTTTATCCGGCTTCACATCTTTCATCGCCAATACGGGCGGTGTGCCCTTTCAGGCCTATACGGTGCCGCTGCGCTTGCCGCCGATTGTCTATGCAGGCACATCGACCTTTCTCTTCATCTGCATCAACTGGATCAAATTCGCTTTGTTCGTTTTGCTGGGCCAGGTCTCGCAAAGCAATTTGATGATTTCAGCCACGCTTCTGCCTGTTGCGGTAGCGGCAACATTTTTGGGCGTATGGCTCGTCAAGCGCATGGAAGCGAGCCGCTTCTACGGCATCGTCACCACAACGACTTTCATCCTCGGATTGAAACTGATCTGGGATGGCGCGCGCGATATGGGCTGGATTTAAAATATCGCGCAAAAGCGCGCGCGAAAACAAAGCTCGCGCCTTTGCCATCTCTGAAATCTGTTTGTGCCGAGAAACGCTGCTTTAATGCAGAGTTGTGAGATTTTCTTTCACGCGCAGCTTTTCGATCTCGTCGCGCAAAGCCAGCTTTTTTCGCTTCAATTCTAAGAGTTGAAGACCATCAGTAGCAGGGTGATTTTTTGCATCTTCGAGTTTCTTTTCGAGCGCCTTGTGACGGCGTTCCAATTCGACGAGATGATTATGCAACGACATAAGGCAAATCCTTCTCACAAGATTGCTGTCGACATCATCAAGTCTGTCATGAAACCAAACAGTTGCAAGCGGAAAGAATCTACTCGGCTTGTAAAAATGCATAACAAGTGTTGACGCTTGCACTTCGCGCAGCCCTGTCTCAACACGCAACCTTGCGTAAGGCCATCTGTATCAGAAACAGAAATGCACTCTTTTTCGAACGGCTTGCATTTACAATGGAGACGCGCACATTATGGCGCTGCAGCGTAAAGCGGCTGACAAACTATTGGGTCTGAAAGTCTTGCCTGGAAGTATTGGTGCATGGCCGAAAAGCTGAGTGAAGAAGAGCGGGCGGCTTTCGAGGCAGAGGCGCTGCGCCTGCGTGAAGAGCACCGCGACCTCGATGCCGCCATTGATGCGCTGGAATTGGTGGGCAAGGGCGATCAGCTGCAAATCCAAAGGCTGAAAAAGCGCAAACTCTACCTGCGCGACCGCCTGTCCTTTCTCGAAGACCAGCTGACCCCCGATATTATCGCCTGAGAGGGCCCCTAGCCCCTCAACTTGCCCTTGAGGCCGCCTTCGTCTATCTCAGGCCGCTTCTTTCTTAAGGAGCCTCTCCCTATGGCCCGCATCCCTGTCGCCATCATCATGGGCAGCCAGTCCGACTGGGCCACCATGCGCCATGCTGCCGAAATGCTGGACAAGCTCGGCATCACTTATGAGGCGCGGATTGTCTCCGCCCACCGCACCCCCGACCGCCTCGTCGCCTTTGCCAAAGGCGCCAAGGCCGCTGGCTTTCAGGTGATCATTGCGGGCGCGGGTGGCGCTGCCCACCTGCCGGGCATGACGGCGGCCATGACCTCGCTGCCTGTCTTCGGCGTGCCGGTGGAATCCAAAGCGCTCTCGGGACAAGACTCGCTTCTCTCCATCGTTCAGATGCCAGCCGGCATTCCGGTCGGCACTTTGGCCATCGGCAAGGCGGGTGCGGCCAATGCGGGCTTGCTGGCCGCCAGCGTGCTTGCTCTGCATGATGAAGCACTCGCCAAGCGTCTTGATGATTTCCGCGCCGCGCAAACCAATTCAGTTGCCGAACATCCCAAAGACGACGACGCCAAATGAGTGTTGTGCTGAAACCCGGCGACATGATCGGCATTTTGGGATCAGGCCAGCTTGGCCGCATGATCGCATTGGCTGCTGCACGCTTGGGAATTCGCGCACATATTTATTGCCCCGAATCCGGCCCTGCTTTCGACGTTTGCGCGCAACATACGATTGCTGCTTATGACGATGAAAAAGCGCTTGCGGCTTTTGCTGACAGCGTTGGCGTGGTCTCTTACGAATTTGAAAATGTGCCTGCAAAGACGGCAGCTTTTCTGGAAGCGCGCCGCCCCGTGCGCCCGGGCCCACGGGCGCTGGCAATCACACAAGATCGCTTTACCGAAAAAAGCTTTCTGAATGATCTTGGCATTCCCACAGCGCCTTTTGCAGCCGTCAACAACGTAGCAGATATCGAAAAAGCGTTTGCCAAACTTGGCCGTCCGAGCGTCTTGAAAACGCGCCGCTTTGGTTATGACGGTAAGGGTCAGGTGATGATCCGCGAGGGCAGCGATCTGGCTGAGGCTTTTGCTTCTGTGGGTGGCGGCGCCTGCATTCTCGAAGGCTTCGTGCCCTTCCAACGCGAAGTCTCGGTGATTGGCGCACGCGGTCTTGATGGTTCATTTGCCGCTTACGACGTCTGCGAAAATGAACACGCCAACCACATTCTCTCGCGCACCATCGTGCCTGCGCACGCCAAGCCCGCGACCCAACAAGCTGCCATCGACATGGCAGGACGCATTGCCGCCGCGCTCGATTATGTCGGCGTGATCACGGTCGAAATGTTCCTCGTTGAAGAGGCTCAAGGTGAGCGCATCGTCGTCAACGAGATCGCACCGCGCGTGCATAATTCCGGGCATTGGACACTCGATGGCGCGGTGACCTCGCAATTCGAGCAGCATGTGCGCGCCATTTGCGGCTGGCCTTTGGGCTCACCCGCCCGCCACGGCCGGATCGAGATGCATAATCTGATCGGGCTTCATGCCAATGATTGGGCAGCCCTTCTGGCCAAGCCCGGGGTCGCGCTGCACCTCTATGGCAAGCATGAGGCCCGTGAGGGCCGGAAAATGGGCCATTGGACACAGGTTCTGCCCGAATAAGCCCCGTTAAATGGGCAAATTTGCCCTCCGGGCCGCTGGACAGCCCCCCGTGGTTCTGCTATTTCCCGCCCACGTTGAGATGCCTCTCGTTTTGAGAGCCGCATCCCTTTCCCCGAATTACCCGTTCGCCCTGTAAAGCGGACCCCTATGACAGGATCTTCTGGTGCAAGTTCTCGTTCGCGACAACAATGTCGATCAGGCCCTCAAGGCTCTCAAGAAGAAGATGCAGCGTGAAGGCATCTTCCGTGAAATGAAGCTCCGTGGCCATTACGAGAAGCCGTCTGAGAAGAAGGCCCGTGAATCGGCTGAAGCCGTTCGCCGCGCCCGCAAGCTCGCCCGCAAGAAGATGCAGCGCGAAGGCCTTTTGCCGATGAAGGCAAAGCCGGCGGCTCGCTAAGCCAAGCCAGCTTATCTTGAAGAATTTTGCGGCGCCTCCGGAGAAATCCGGGGGCGCCGTGGTTTTTTAACCACTCGTCAGCCATGTTCGGGCCAAATGCGGACCAAAGGGGGAGTTGGACTCGATTCCTCCGCATTTCAAATTTACGCGCGGCACACGCAAACTTCTGCTGCATGCTGGAACAGGCTTGATGATGACCACCAAAGCTCTCTTGCTCCCAATGCCCCGCCTCGGCGCCCTTGCCACTGCGGGCGCGCTCGCGCTTCTGGTCGCGGCCTGCGGGCCGACGACCCGTCCCATTTCGGGCGCAGGCGTTGCTGAACTCGAACAGCGAAGCGAAGCGACAGAAACCAACATTGCCTCACTGAACCAAGTGGTCACGGCCAATCCCAATACGCCCGAGCCCTACAACACACGCGGCGCTGCCTATGCGCGTGTCGGTCGCTTTCAGGAAGCGATTACGGATTTCTCGACCGCGATCAAAATCGATCCGAACAATGTCGCGGCCTATACGAACCGCGCGCTCGCCTATCGCCAGATCAATCGCAATGATGCCGCTATGTCGGATTTCAATTCCGCGATCAGCGTCAGCCCGCGCCACGCGCCAGCCTTTTTGGGTCGCGCCAATCTCTACCGTACACAAGGTCTGCTGAGCGAAGCTATGGCTGATCTTGATGTCGCCATTCGCCTCAATCCGGAAGCGGCACCCGCCTTCCATGCGCGCGGCCTCATCTGGCAGCGCCAAGGCAATCATCCGCGCGCCATCACCGATTTCGACAATGCGATTGATCGCGATCCGTTTGCCTCCGCGCCCTATCTCGCACGCGGACAAAGCCTGATCATGGTTGGAAAATATGATGCGGCGATTGAAGACTTCAACGCAACACTCAATGTCGACAATCGCAGCGGCGATGCTTGGGCCGGATTGGGCTTGGCCTATGAGCGCCAAGGTAATCGCGCCAAAGCGGTTGAGAGCTATCAACGTGCGCTGGTTATCGACAACAGCAGCAAGCTCGCGCGCGATGGCCTCGCACGCCTTGGCGTGCGCGCTTAAATCGCTTAACGCTCCGAACCTGTAAAAGCGATCCGCACCATATTGGTCGCGCCCGGCGTGCCGAAAGGCACGCCCGCGACGATGATGACGCGATCACCCTCTTTCGAAAAACCTTCGCGGTTCGAAAATTTGCAGGCGCGTGCTGCCATATCATCCAAATCGCTTGCATCTTTCGTCACGACCGGATGAACGCCCCAGACAAGTGTGAGCTTGCGGGCTGTATTGCGATTGGGTGTGAGGGCCAGAACCGGTGGCTGGGGACGCTCGCGCGCAATGCGAAAGGCTGTTGACCCTGACGTGGTCCAGGCAATCACTGCCTTCAGGTCGAGTGTTTCCGCCACATCGCGCGCGGCAACGGCAATGGCATCGGCGCCTGTGGCTTCAGGCGCAACACGCTGCGCATTGATGACGGAGCGGAAAATCGGATCGGTTTCGACCTCTTCGGCAATGCGGTTCATCATCGCCACAGCTTCAACCGGATATTGGCCTGCAGCACTTTCTGCCGAAAGCATGACAGCGTCCGCACCTTCAAACACGGCGGTCGCCACATCAGAGACTTCAGCGCGCGTAGGCACTGGAGAGGTGATCATCGATTCCAGCATTTGCGTGGCGACCACGACGGGCTTGCCAAGGCGACGGGCCGAGCGTGTGATGCGCTTTTGCAGGCCCGGCACTTTTTCGACCGGCATTTCAACACCAAGATCGCCGCGCGCCACCATCAGCGCATCGGAAATTTCCAAAATCTCGTCGAGGCGCGCGATCGCTTGCGGCTTTTCGATCTTGGCGAGCACAGAAGCGCGTCCGCGTACGATCTTTTTCACTTCCGCAATATCATCCGCACGCTGCACGAAAGAGACGGCGATCCAATCGACGCCCTCATGAAGTGCGGCATCAAGATCCGAGCGATCTTTTTCCGTCATAGCCGAAACAGGAATTTCCGTATCGGGCAGACTGACGCCCTTGCGATTGGAAATGCGTCCCGCCACATCGACAATGCAGACAGCGCGGCCTTTGGTCACTTCGCTCACATGCAAACGCACTTTGCCATCATCGATCAGAACGGTGTGGCCGGGGCGAAGGGCTGAGAGAATTTCGGGATGCGGCAGATGCACACGTGTGTGATCACCCGGTGTCTTGTCAGCATCGAGAATGAAATGCGCGCCTGAGGGCAGATCAACACCGCCATCGGCAAACTGACCGACACGCAGTTTCGGCCCCTGCAAATCCGCGAGAATGCCGATCGGGTGGCCGATTTCTTTTTCCAACGCGCGAATGGTTTGTACGCGCTCTTGCAACATATCATGGCTGGTGTGGCTCATATTGATGCGGAACACATCCACACCCGCTTGCACGAGCTTTTTCACCACAGCGGGATCTTGCGAAGCAGGGCCCAGCGTCGCCAGAATTTTCACGCGGCGCAGACGTCTTATCTTTGACATGTACTTATCTCTGTCCCGGCTGGTTGGTGTCGGTCAGCTGAACAGTCCAGCTCCGCGCATCCTTGCCTGTATCAATTTCGAAAAAGCCCGTGCGATCGAACCCGCGCACCAGACAATTTTCGCGCCCTTCAATGCGGAACTCGCGATCACGTGTGCACATATAGGCCTTGCCCTTCCACTCGCCGCCGCGCTCGTCCATCGCATAGACATAGTAAAATTGCGCGGCGAGCGGACCGCGCAGCAATGTTTCGCAGGCACCCTGTTTGAGGTTCCACCAACCCTCCGTCACCCAGGCCTGTCCGTCCGTATAAGAAATGGCGACACTGGCGCGGCTCGAGGCATTGTTGCACAGGCGGAAATCAGCCCACGCCGCACTGGAGCCCAGCGCCAGAACGAAGAAAACGACACCACAAATTTTGGACAAGATTCGCGAAGACAAGATGACAACCATATTTGGCCGAAGCGAGTGACAGAATTGATTCGGCTCTTTTGAACAATTCGACGCCATCCTGTCAGGTCTGAGGCCCTCAAACAATCTTTGAGGAGAAGAGCTTCGGACTTGTGAGCGAAACCGCCGCGCCTCTGGTCTTGGCACGCCCGCCTCCTTAAAAAGGTCTCATGCAGCAACCCTCTCCCCCCGACGCCCCTTTTGCGCCCCTGAGGCGCATCAATGGCCGCATGGCGGGCGGCGTGCTGTTTCTATGCGACCATGCCAGTCCGGCCCTGCCGCAAGCTTACGGCGATCTGGGGCTCACGCCGGAGCATTTCACGCGCCATATCGCCTATGACATCGGCGCAGCCGCACTGACGGAAGCTTTGGCTGCGCGTTTTGAAGCCCCTGCCCTGCTGACGACTTACTCGCGCCTGCTGATTGACCCCAATCGCGGCGGCGATGACCCGACCCTTGTGATGCGCATTTCCGATCGCGCGCTCATCCCCGGCAATGCGCGGATCGACGACGCAGAAGTGGCAAAACGCAAGGCGCGCTATTGGCAGCCCTATCGCGACGCTATTGATGAGACCACGCGCACCATGCGGGCGGCAGGACGTGTGCCGGCCATCATTTCCATTCATTCCTTCACGCCCATCTGGCGGGGAAACCCACGCAAATGGCAGGCAGCTGTCTTGTGGGATTGCGATGATCGCTTGGCCAAGCCTCTGTTGCAGGGACTTCGCGCCAGCGGCATCGAGACCGGTGATAATGAGCCCTATGATGGCGCCTTGCGCGGCGACACCATGTTCGACCATGGAACCTTGCCGGGCCTGCCCCATATTCTGATAGAAATCCGGCAAGATCTGATTGCCAATGCGGCAGGTATCGCCGAATGGGCCGCACGCCTCGCGCCGCTTTTGCAACAAGCGCTCGCTGCGCCTAGCGTGAAAGAGATCAAATATTATCCGAGCCGCGCGGCGGATGCTGCGACGCTGGCCAGATTAAGGGAGACACAAAAATGAGCATCGATCCCAAAACACAATTGGAACTGGAAGCCGCTGCCTTTCGCCGCCTCGTCTCCCATTTGCGCAACCGCACCGATGTGCAGAACATCGACATGATGAATCTCGCGGGCTTTTGCCGCAATTGCCTGTCCAACTGGATGAAGGATGCGGCTGATGAACGTGGCGTGTCGCTCGACAAAGATGGCGCCCGTGCACTCGTCTACGGCATGCCCTTTGAGGAATGGAAGGCCAAATACCAGACGGAAGCGACCCCCGAGCAGAAAGCCGCCTTCGCCAACAGCCCGGCCGGAAAAGGCCAGCACTGAGCAAGGAATAGCGGGGAAACCCGCCCCCGAGCGCTTGACGGGATGGGCCTCGAGAGCCCATCCATCCCGCGATCTTTTGACGGGGAGGCCCTCTTATGCCTCCCGCTTCCTGACACGGGATAGACCATGAGCACCAATTCGGTTGATGCCGGCCATTTGCGCGCCTTCCTCGAACGTATCGAGCGTCTGGAAGAAGAAAAGCGCGCCATTTCCGACGACATCAAGGAAGTCTTCGCCGAAGCCAAAGGCACCGGCTATGACGTAAAAATCATGCGCAAGATTATCTCGCTGCGTCGCATGGACCGCGACAAGCGCCGTGAGGAAGAAGAGATTTTGGAACTCTACCTCGCCGCACTCGGCGAAGTGTAAGAAAAGCGTCATTGCAAGCGTCAGCGAAGCAACCCAGACAGCGTCACATACGGCCTCTGGGTTGCCGCGTCGGGCTTACGCCCTCCTCGCAATGACGGGCTTTTTCAATCGCGCGCGAAATGGCCGATCAGCGCATTGACGGCGCCGGCTATCACAAAGATCGTGATGAGCAGCGCATAAAGCCCCGGCATGTCAAAGCGCGTATAGATCTGCATGATCAAATAGCCCAGACCCTGATTGGAGAGCTTTGTCTCTCCAAGCAGCACGGTGATGATCGCTGTGCCCATGCCCAGACGAATGCCGTTTAAAATCGGCACGCGCATCGCGGGCAGATAAATCTTCATCGCCATTTGCCAGATATTGGCGCGGAACGACCGACCGACGCGAATGAGGATCGGATCAATCTGGCGCATGCCAGCGGCCGTTGACAACGCAATGGCGAAAAAGGCCGACAACGCGCCCAGCGCAATTTTTGATGCCGGCCCGACACCAAACCACATGATCATCACGGGAAAGAGAATGATGCGCGGTGTGGGCGAGAGATAATAAACATAGGGCTCGAAAGCGCGCATCAGAAAGCGGTTGGCGCCCAACACAATGCCCGTCGTGATACCCGCACCCGCGCCAATGGCGAGAGCCAAAATCACTTCCAGCATTGTCACCTGTAAATTGCGATAGAAGATAGGATCAAGGAGCAGCTTGATGAGCGACGCACCGATCTTCAACAGAGAGGGCACAACTTCGCCATAGAAGAGGCCCGAGCGCGACATGGCTTCCCACGCGCCAAAGATGACCAGCGCCACAACAAGGCGCAAAGCCAGAACATCGCGTGAAGCGACGCTTATCTTCCCGGCTGTAGCCATGCTTCCACGCGCTCCAGAGCAACAAAGAAAAGAATGGAGACCATCACCACGAAACAAATGCCCGCATAAGTGCCAGGCAGATCGTAACGCTCTGCCAGCTCATTGATGAGTTGGCCAAGGCCACCGAGATTGATGAGATATTCGACGCCGACAATGGTGATCAGCACAAAGGTCCAGCTCAGCCGAATGCCGGTGAAAATAACGGGCAGCGCCGAGGGAAAAAGGATTTTCCAAAACATCTGCGAAGGCGTCATTTTCAGACTGCGCCCGACATTGATCAGCACGGGCCGCGTCGAGGCGAGACCCTCCACCGTTTTCAGAATGATGGGCGCCAGACCATGCACAAAGCCCATGACAATGATGGTCTTGGGCGAGCGACCAAACAGAACGAGAAACAGTGGGAATGCGAGAACGATGGGAGCCGCGGCCAAAGCGCCGATCCAATCTTCCATCGCGCGTCGCCACAGGCTTGAGCGATACAGCAAAGCACCAATCGGCACACCGACCAGAACAGCAGCGCCACCCGCAATGATCATTTCAATCGCGGTGTCGCGGCAGCGCGTGAGAATATGTTCTTCGACAATCACACGCTCAAAAGCGAGCAGAATGTCGCTCGGCGGGGGAATAATATAGCGATTGACCACGCCGCCACGCACCAGCGCTTCGAAGACAAGCACGGAGGCAACCAGCGTAGCGGCGCCGAACAGCTCCGGCGCGCGGCGGCGCAGAAACGTCTCAGCCATGCGCGGCCCGCCTGCTGGCAGCACTTTCGGAATCAGCCATGCCGCGCGAGGCTTCTTCGCGCAGATCATTCCAGATTTCGGCGACATAATGACCGAAAGCATCCGAGCCCACGACATCGGACGTGCGCGGACGCGGCAGATCAATATTGACGATGCGCTTCACTCGGCCCGGACGATAGGTCATCACCACAATGCGGTCGGACAGCTGCACGGCTTCGGTCAGATTATGCGTGATGAGCAAAGTCGTTTGATTGAGCTGCTGCTGGATCTGCGTGATCTTGTCACCGAGCAACAGACGCGTCTGTTCATCGAGCGCGGCAAAGGGCTCGTCCATGAGCAGGATTTTGGGTTGCGAAACGAGCGTGCGCGCAATTGAGACGCGCTGCTTCATGCCGCCCGACAATTGCGAGGGAAAAGCTTTCTCGAACGAGGCCAGACCCACCATATCGATGAAATGATGCGCACGATCCATGCGCTCGGATTTCGCCACACCCTGCAATTCCAGCGGGAAGCCGACATTGTCGATCACCGTGCGCCAGGGAAATGTGGATTCTTCCTGAAACACCATGCCGACCGCAGGATGGGGCGCACTGATGCGCTCGTCACCAATTTTCACAGCGCCTTCATAGTCGCCCAGCAGGCCGCCGATAATGTTGAACAGCGTGGACTTGCCGCAGCCTGACGGGCCGATGACGGAAACAAATTCGCCTTGTTTCACGCTGAAGGAAACATGATCGACAGCGGTGACAATTTCCTGACCGCGCCCGAAGCGCTTCACCACATCGTCAATGACGAGCGCAGCCTCGGCCGATTGGTTCATGTTAGACGCCATTGGTTTCCATCCCGACGAGGAGACACGCACGCACCCGCAAAGCGGTCGCGTTTCAGCTCATCCCCACAGCAGTATCTTTGATTATTCTACTCTCAGGACTAGCCGCAGATGGCCCGAGCCGTCAACCAAGGCTGGCGCTTATTGCGCTGCCTTGTCGACGGTCTCCAGAGCCGCCGTCTGGACCGGACGCAGAGCCGAGCCCGTGAAGCGGTCGGTCGGCAAATCCGAGGCCATGGCGCCAAAGCTCGTCGGCATTTGCGCCACACCTGCCAGCGCCAAAGAGCGGCCTTCCGCTTTGACCGAAGCCTTCAGCCCAGGACGGATACCGACATCCTGCGGGGTCACACTGGCCGTCAGCGCATCAGGCTTCAGCATCATCGTGTAATTGGTGCGATCCAAGCGCGCGGCATAGAGCTGCGTCTTTTTGGGCGCCAGCAAACGCGCGGGCAGAACGGTCGCAGGTGCGGAGGCGAGCGAGCCGCGCAAAGCATTACGCGTCTCATCCAAAGCCGAGGCTTGCGTCGGCGCATAGGCCATGACGGCCGGTGCCGGTTCGACGCCTTGGCGAATAACGCTGGGCAGCGCAACGGGTGCGGCAGCAATGGCCACACCGCCAAGCGCGACGGGGCGCACGGGCGGCAGCGGCACGCTTGCCTGAGCGACTTGTGCAGGAGCGGGCGCAGGCGCCTGTGCAACGACAGGCGCGACAGGCATGGGCTTGCCGCCCATTTCAACCGGCGTGCCAATCGTCGTTTCGCCCTTCGGCAGATTACGCTCGGCGCGCGCAATAATGCCCTGCGCACGACGTTGGGCTGGCGTTTCAATCGCGCCCGCATCATTCTTGTCTTGCGTGGTCACACGCGCGACACGCGTGCGTGCGCGCGGGGTAATGACGGCGCCCGCATCTTCATCATCCTCGCCAATGCCGAAGAGTCGCTCGAAGAAACCGCGCGATTTACGGGGAATATCCGCACTTGCCACCTGGATCGACGAATCGCCGCGCGCTTCGATTTCAGCACGCGCATCATCATAGCGGGCCATCGGTTGGCCGTTGGTGGGCAAATGCACTGTCTTGCCATCAGGAAAGATGCGGGCGAGTTCCTGATAAGACATGCGCGGCCAAGCGCGCACAGAGCCCACATCCAGATGCACAAAAGGCGTTCCTGACGTTGGATAATAACCAACACCGCCACGCTGCAAACGCATAGCAATTTCGCGCACTTTCGACATGGATACGTCAGTATAATGCATATCCATCGCGCGGCCCAGAATATGCTGCGAATGTTCAGCTACGCCACTCGAGCGGCGGCGCAACATGGCATTGGTTTCAGGCGAACGATAGGCAGAGAGAATGTGAACGGGCGCACGCGAACCGGTTTCGCGATAGGTTTCCCAAATCACGTCAAAAAGTTTCGGGTTCATTTTCGTCGGCGCATCGGAGCGCCAGTCACGCAAGAACCAATTCAGTTTTTCAAGCACGGCGCGATCATATTGCCCATCGACACGGAAGGTCGCGGCAATGCTCTCACCTGTATGAACATGATAGAGATAGATCGTGCGCGTATCGCCATTAGCGATGGCATTTTGTGTTCGCGCAGCAGGAAGAGCAGCCGCAAAGGCGAGACCGAGGGCGCCAACCGTCAGAAAATTGCGGAGGCGTCGGGAGGAGGCTTTGAACGTCACCAGGCACACTCTTCAACACGGGGGCCGCACAGGCCAGACAAAGTGAATAGAGTTTTGCCGAAAAGGGTTAACCGGAGGTCAACAGCGGGCCACGGAAGGGCAGAAAAGACCCTGACAGAGGGCCTTTTTCTCAGGCCGAGAGGCCGAGAGCCACGCGGACTTTTTGCGAATAGCCGTAAATGTCTTCGCGCAATTGCAATTTGCCGTGCTCATCGACGAAGGCCGAGAAATAGCCGATGTGGATTTGTAGCGGACGCGGCATTTTCACCATGCGCTCGCCACCACCTTTGAGCGCTTTCACGCGCTCTTCAGTCCAGCCCTCGCCCAGCACGATTTCAGCCAGAGTAAACGGCTGGTCAACACGCACGCAGCCATGGCTGAAAGCGCGCTTGGCATTAGCGAAGAGATTGCGCGTCGGCGTGTCGTGCAAATAGACCGCATGTTCATTCGGGAACATGAATTTGATCCAGCCCAGAGCATTGCGCTCACCCGGCGGCTGGCGCACGGCCACACCACCGCCCTTTTTCGGGAGCACCTCATATCCGAGTTTCTTCAGATAATCGGGATCTTCCTTCAGCTTGGGCAGCATTTCTTTTTTGATGATCGACGGGGGCACATTCCAATAGGGATTGACGATCAGGAATTGCATCGCATTGGAGAAAATCGGTGTCGGCGTTTGCGGCTTGCCCACAATCACGCGCGCCTGATGAACAATCTTCTCGCCGCGATAGACCCGCACCGTATAGTCGGGAATATTCACTTCAATGCGCTCTTCGCCCATCTCGCGCGGCATCCAGCGCCAGCTTTCCATATTGGCAATGAGCTCATTTTCGAGACGTTCCGGCTGACCGTCCGACAGCGCATCAATTGTGCGCGTGGTCAGCGTACCAGAAGCCGGCAGTCCATTCTGTTTTTGGAAATCAGCAACGGCAGCCGCGACCTTCGTGTCATAGACGAGTTCGTCATTGTCTTGAGAAGGCGTCAGACCAAAACGCGCGCGAATGAGCGGTACGCGATCATCACGCATACCTGCTTTGAGCACAGGACCTGTAGGAATGGGCTTTTTCGCATGTGCCACAGCTGGCGCTGCGTGACGCAATTCGGCAAGCTTTTCGCGCAGAAGCTGATAGCCCGCATGTTGTGGATTGTAGGAAGCGAGCTTTGCGCCCGCATCTGCCGCGGATGAAACCTCGTTCAAAGCGCGACCAACCTCAACCACAGCGGGCTTGGCTGTGATGTGTTTGGAAATGGTCAGCGGATCGATACGCGCACCAGACGCCTGACGCGCATAAGCCGCAATCGATTCAGAGAGAGCCACATCCGCATTGGCAATGGCCGCAGCATCCTTGCCCGACAAAACGGGAATGGGTGTGGCGCGCAAATTCAAAGCATCGTCACCTGCACGCTCAAGCCGCGCAATAGCAGAGGAGGCTTTGTCATTCCATTTGGCATCTGCAATCCAGACCGTCGCATATTGGCGCGCTTCGTAGAAAGCCGCCAATGCTTCACGGAATTTACGTTGCTGTACCGTACCGCGCTCAGCGACCCGCGCATCAAGAACAGCTTTCAGAGCAGCTTGCTGCTCCGTCAGCGCAACAGCAGGGGTCTGCACAAGTGTTGGCGCAACGGTTGGTGAAACTTCGGCAGGGCGCTCAGATGTGGCAGGCACATCAACTGGCACATCGGTCTGCATATCGCGCGGCGCACTCTCAGGCGCACTCACAACGCGGAAGGAGGGCGAGGCTTCTTGCGCGCACGCAAAGCCATTGGCCAGCGCAAGCGCCAGACTGATTGCCGTTGCCGAGACTGCCTTCCGCACGCTCATCTCATTCCCCAAAACACGTCAGCCTTCCCCAACAGGCGCAAGGGAAGGCCTCGGTTCCATAGTCCATCGCAGCGTGAGGCTGCAATCATCCGATGTCCCATTTCGGGGAAACCGTCAGGCTGCCACATCAGACCGTGTTTCAACCGTTTCTTCGCCCTCATGCAGGCCAAGATCTTTCAGCTTCCGGTAAAGCGTCGAGCGACCAATACCCAAACGGCGCGCCATTTCTGACATTTGTCCGCGGTAATGGTTCAGCGCAAAGCGAATGAGTTCCGCCTCGACCTCATCGAGACGACGCGCATGACCGCTGTCATCAAGCAATCGCAAGAGATGGGGATCGCGCACATCAAAGCGCTGATCGGCCATCGGCACGCGCAAGGGCGGGGCCATGGCAGGCACTGGTGGGACGCGCACATCATAGCCCGAGACGCGGGCGGCAATTTGCGGAAATTCAGCAACGCCAAGCTCTTCGCCGTCGCTCAGCACCACGGCGCGGAAGATGGCATTTTCCAATTGGCGGACATTGCCCGGCCAATCATAGGTGGCCAGCAGCTGCAAAGCCTCGGCCGAGAGGCCACGAACGGGCTTGCCCTCTTCCGCCGAAAAGCGCTGCGCAAAACGCTGAGAGAGTTCGGCAATATCATCCGGGCGCACGCGCAAGGGCGGCACGGTGATCGGAAAGACATTCAGCCGGTAATAGAGATCTTCGCGAAACAGACCCGCTTTGACCTGTTCGATCAGATTTTGCGAGGTCGCTGAAATCAGGCGCACATCGATCTTTTGCGGGCGCTTGCCCGCCGCTGATTCGATTTCGCCGTCTTGAATCACACGCAACAGGCGGGCTTGTAGATCCAGCGAGAGGCGGCCGACTTCATCAAGAAACAGCGTGCCGCCATGGGCTTCGCTGAATTTGCCCTGTGCGCGGTCCGTGCCATTTTCCATGCCAAAGAGCAGCGCTTCGGCCTCGCCCTCGGGCAAAGCCGCGCAATTGATCGACTGGAAAGGTTTGCCCCGCCGATCCGACGCGCCTTGGATAGCGCGGGCAAAAAGATGTTTGCCGACACCTGTTTCGCCTTCAATCAGCACAGGCAAATGGGCGCGGGCTGCGCGCTCACCGAGCCGGATGGCGCGGGTCATATCTTCGCTGCGCGTGAAAATATGGCGAAAGCCAATGGCGCCCGCTTCGCGGCGCGTGGCGCGGCGCACTTCATCCTGCAAAGCAGAGAAGCGCAGCACATTTTTGATGGAGACCTGCAGGCGCTCGCCACCCACTGGCTTGACGACAAAGTCGCCGGCGCCAGCGCGCATGGCGCTGGTGACGAGGCTGACCGAATTGGGCTGCACTTGCACGATGGCGGGTACACGCAAGCCCGCTTCCCGCATCCGGGCCTGCAGGCTCATGCCATCCATATCGGAGAGAACAATATCGAAAATCAGCAGCGCGACAGGCGCTTCACCCGCACTGGCGAGCCGGGCCAGAGCAGCCGCGCCCGTCTCCACCGCCTCGGTCTGGTAGCCAAAACGGCGCAACATGGCCTCGAGCAGGCGACACTGCACGGGATCGGAATCAGCAATCAGAATCGTCGACGACATGGGGTCTCTCTGGGCGGGGCCTGTGGCCCACGAGACGACAAGGTGAATGAACAGGGTAAACACGTGATTAACGGCTGTGCCGGAGCGGGACTGCGCGGACGTGCCCTGTTGATCGGAGGCCCATAAACCCCAATATGAAGTCCGACAGAGCTTTCACCTGACCCGGACAGACCATGACATCGCCCGCCTCCGACCAAGCCGCCCTCGGCGCCCTGCCCGAATGGAACCTCGCCGATCTCTACCCCGGCATGGATAGCGACGAATATGTCAGCGACCTCGCCCGCGCGGCGACGGACTGCGCAGCTTTTGCCGAAAAATGGCGCGGCAAGCTGGCGGCGGCAGCCGAGGCCGCTGATGCCAGCACGCAATTGTTTCAGGCGGTGCAGGATTATGAGGCGATCGAAGATCGGCTCGGCCGCATCATGTCTTATGCGGGGCTCATCTATTCCGGCGACACGACCGATGCGACGCGCGCCAAATTTTATGGCGATGCGCAAGAGAAGATCACCAATGCCTCATCCGACCTGCTCTTCTTCACGCTAGAACTGAACCGCATTGATGATGCGCTTCTGGAAAAAGCGCTGAACACAGCACCGCTCTCGCATTATCGTCCATGGATTGAAGATGTGCGGCGCGAAAAGCCCTATCAGCTGGAAGATCGCATCGAACAACTCTTTCATGAAAAGAGTGTCACGGGGCGCGGCGCCTGGAATCGTCTGTTTGATGAAACCATTGCCTCGCTGCGTTTCAAAGTTGATGGCCAAGAGCTCTCTTTGGAGCCGACCCTCAATTTGATGCAGGACAAAAAACAAGAAACACGCAAAGCCGCATCCGAGGCCTTGGCGGCCACGCTAAAAGAAAATCTGCGTTCTTTTGCGCTCATCACCAATACGCTGAGCAAAGACAAAGAAATCTCGGACCGCTGGCGCGGTTTTCAGGACATTGCGGACTCCCGCCATCTGTCGAACCGCGTTGAACGTGAAGTGGTCGATGCTCTGGTGAGTGCTGTACAAGACGCGCATCCGCGTCTCTCGCATCGCTATTACAAGCTGAAAGCCAAATGGTTTGGTGTGGAACAGCTCAACCACTGGGATCGCAATGCACCGCTCCCCAATGTGCCGACCAAAACCTATGGCTGGGATGAAGCGCGCGACACGGTGCTGGGCGCTTATGGCGCTTTTGCGCCGAAAATGTCCGACATTGCACGTCGCTTTTTTGATGAACGCTGGATTGATGCGCCCGTGCGCCCCGGCAAAGCGCCCGGCGCTTTTGCCCATCCGACCGTGCCGTCAGCTCACCCCTATGTGCTCGTCAATTATCAGGGCAAGCCGCGCGATGTGATGACACTCGCCCATGAACTTGGCCACGGCGTGCATCAGGTTTTGGCGGCGCCCAATGGCGCATTGATGTCGCAAACGCCGCTGACTTTGGCGGAGACGGCCTCTGTCTTTGGCGAAATGCTCACCTTCCGCGCTTTGCTTAAACAGACGAGCGAGAAAGAAGAGCGCCGCGCCATGCTGGCTGCAAAAGTTGAGGACATGCTCAACACGGTTGTGCGCCAGATCGCTTTTTATTCGTTCGAGCGCAAAGTGCACACAGAGCGTCGCAATGGCGAACTCACCGCTGAAAAACTCTGCGAATTGTGGATGAGCGTACAGGCTGATTCACTGGGGCCTGCGATCAAACTCGGGCCCGGCTATGAAACATTCTGGGCCTATATTCCGCACTTCGTGCATTCGCCATTTTACGTCTATGCCTATGCTTTCGGCGATTGCCTCGTGAATTCGCTCTATGGCGTTTATCAAAATGCCGAAGCGGGCTTTGTGGAGAAATATTTCGCGCTTCTGTCAGCAGGCGGCACGAAACATCATTCCGAATTGCTCGCCCCCTTCGGGCTGGACGCCCGCGACCCCGGCTTCTGGCAGATCGGCCTGAAAATGATTGAAGGCCTGATCAGCGAGCTGGAGGCGATGGAGAGGTGAAACCCCTTCACCCGCAAGGCCATCCATGTTATACAGATTGTACAACATGGAGGTCGGCTATGGGCGAGATGAAGGTGGAGCATGAAGGTTCGGTCCTGCAAATACGCAAGATCGGCAATTCCTTAGGCCTGATCCTTCCCAAGGAGCTGCTGGCACGTCTGAGCCTGACTGAAGGCGACAAGCTTCACGTGGTGGACCAGCCAGAGCGCGGGCTCCAGCTGACGCCATATGATCCCGTGCATGCCAAAGGCATGGAAATCGCTCGCAAAGCGTTCAAAACTTATGCGAACACCTTTCGGGAACTGGCCAAATGAGTGAGCCAGTCTGGCTTACCGAAGCTCTGATCATCGATATTCATGCGGAACAACTCGCCCTTTTTGGCGGACCTTCCGGCATCAGGGACAGAGGCCTTTTAAGCTCGGCTCTTGCAAGGGCGCCGAATAAATTTGCCTATGGCGAAACGGACCTCGCAGCCCTTGCAGCAGCCTATGTTTTCGGGATTTCAAAAAATCACCCGTTCATCGACGGAAACAAGCGCGCCTCTTTTGCGGCCATGATTGTTTTCCTTGGCCTCAACGATGTTGAGTTTCTTGTGCCAGAGACACATGCAACAGCGATGATCCTCGAAGTAGCGGCCGGAAATGTGAGCGAAGAAGGCCTCACACGCTGGTTGCGTGACAATTGGCCGCCTGTTTGAGGCCCATCCGCTTTCCTGCTTCACGCGTATCTTCCCCATGACAGATGATTCAGAACGCAATCGCTTTTCGGCCCGCGCCACGCGCTATGCGCGGGTGACCACGCAAGTGGGTGGTGTGGCTGCGCGCATGGCTGGTGCGCGCCTTCTAGGCTTGCAAGATATTCCCGGCAGTGCGGCGGCTTTGCGGGCTGCTCTCGGTGGCCTCAAAGGGCCGCTGATGAAAGTCGCACAGCTCATGGCGACTATTCCCGACTTGCTGCCACCGGAATTCGCAGAAGAATTGCAAAAGCTGCAATCAGATGCCCCGCCCATGGGGGCCGCCTTCGTCAAGCGCCGCATGATGGCTGAACTTGGCCCGCAATGGCGTGATAAATTCGCAGAGTTCGATTTGCACCCAACCGCTGCCGCCTCTCTTGGCCAAGTGCATCGCGCGACAGCCCATGATGGCGAGCGGCTTGCCTGCAAATTGCAATATCCCGATATGGCCTCGGCCGTTGAGGCTGATCTCAACCAGCTCAAAACCTTGTTTGCCCTGCATCGGCAGTTCAGCCCCGCTATTGATACACAAGATGCGGCGCGTGAAATCGGCGAGCGTGTGCGCGAAGAACTGGATTACGCGCGCGAAGCCAAACATGCAGCACTTTATTCTCTCATGCTGCAAGGTGCCGATAATGTGCGCGTGCCGCGTGTGCGCCAAGATCTCTCGACAGGTCGCCTGCTCACCTTGCAATGGCTCAATGGGCGCAAGTTGCTGGACTTCAAACAGGCCGATCAAGAGGTGCGCAATCGCCTCGCCGTCGCCATGTTCCGCGCTTGGTGGCATCCATTCAGCCAATATGGCGTGATCCATGGCGATCCGCATTTGGGCAATTACACGGTCTTTGAAGAAGGCGACGAGGCAGCGGGCATCAATCTGCTGGATTATGGCTGCGTGCGCATTTTCCCGGTGCAATTCATCCAAGGCGTAGTGGAACTCTATGAGGGCCTGCTCGCCAACGACGAGGCCCGCATCGTCCATGCCTATGAGCTTTGGGGCTTTAAGGGCCTGCGGCGCGATGTGATCGAGGTTTTGAACATTTGGGCGCGCTTCATCTATGGCCCCCTGCTCGAAGATCGGGTCCGGACCGTCGCCGATGGCATCCCGCCCGGCCAATATGGCCGCCGGGAGATGATGCAGGTCGTCCAGGAGCTTAAAGCCAAGGGGCCGGTCAGAATCCCGCAGGAATTCGTCTTTATGGACCGGGCGGCCATTGGGCTGGGGGCGGTTTTCCTCCATCTGGATGCCAAACTCAATTTCTGTAGCCTTTTCAACGAGGCTTTCGGGGAAGCCGGGCGCTCGCCGCAGGCCATTGAGGCCCGTCAGGTCGCGGCTTTGGCCCAAGCCGGCTTGACCTGAGCTCTCTTGCGACAAAAAACCCTCAATTACCCCTAGGCATCAGGCGCTCGTCTGATTGCCCCGAACCCGGCTTTAAGCTAATTCAAAGCCATCGGTGATCTTCTGCCCGTTCAAGGGCGTAAATTTGAAGAAGAGGGGAACATGGCTGACAATCACGGCTCTGCTGGCCATCCGGCGATGGATTATGCGGAACATGAAAAGACCTACGGGTTCTTTGTTCAACTGTTCAAATGGGGCACGGTTTTCTGTGTCGGCATCGTCATCTTTATGGCTGTGACCCTTCTCTAAGGATCGGTCTTTCCAAACAAAGAGGCGAGCCAAGGGCTCGCCTTTCTGTTTCAAGGCCCCACTTTTTTCGGAGCCCCTATGCACGTCGCCATTCCTGCAGAAATCTCAAACGCCGAAACGAGGGTGGCTGCCACCCCGGAGACGGTGAAGAAACTCGTGAACCTTGGCGCCACCGTCACCGTGCAAGCGGATGCGGGCCGCGCCTCCGGCATCACCAATGCGGAATATGAAGCAGCCGGCGCCACCATCGCCGCCGATGCAGCCGCTACTTACAAAGATGCCGATCTCATCTTGAAAGTGCGCCGCCCCGAGGCTTCCGAACTCGCGCATGTCAAGCGCGGCGCATCGGTCATCGCGACTATGGACCCTTATGGTCAGGACGCGGCGCTGAACGCCATGGCGCAAGCAGGCGTCAATGGTTTTGCCATGGAATTCATGCCGCGCATCACACGTGCGCAGGTCATGGACGTGCTCTCTAGCCAAGCCAATCTCGCAGGCTATCGCGCTGTCATCGATGGCGCTGCTGAATATGGCCGCGCTCTGCCGATGATGATGACGGCAGCGGGCACCGTGCCAGCCGCACGCATTTTCATCATGGGTGTCGGCGTTGCTGGCCTGCAGGCCATTGCCACCGCGCGCCGCATGGGCGCGATTGTGACGGCAACCGATGTCCGCCCTGCAACAAAAGAACAAGTGGAATCGCTCGGCGCAAAATTCATCGCGGTTGAGGATGATGAATTCAAACAGGCCGAAACCTCTGGCGGCTATGCCAAAGAAATGTCGGATGGCTACAAGGCCAAGCAGGCAGCGCTCGTGGCGTCTCATATTGCCAAGCAGGATATTGTCATCACGACCGCTTTGATCCCCGGTCGTCCGGCGCCGAAGCTGCTTACCGCTGACATGGTGCATTCGATGCGCGCAGGCTCGGTGATTATCGATCTCGCGGTCGAGCGTGGCGGCAATTGCGAACTCGCCAAGGCTGGTGAAACCGTCATCACCGACAATGGCGTGCATATTGTCGGCAATCTCAACGTGCCGGGCCGTTTGGCTGCGACCGCTTCCAGCCTTTACGCCAAAAACCTTCTCGCCTTCGTGGAAACGATGGTCGACAAGGAAACCAAAAGCCTTTCGCCGAAATGGGATGATGAGCTGGTGAAAGCCACGCTGCTGACGCGCGATGGCGCCGTCGTTCATCCCAATTTCTTGCCCAAGCCGTGATGAGACAGGTGACCCATGGCTAACGAAACTCCGATCCAAATTCTCGACAAGGCCAATGCAGCCGCGAAACTCGCGCGCGAAGCGGCCGATATGTTGCAACATTCCGCAGACCAATTGGGCGAAGCGGCAGCAGGCGCTGCTTATGCGGCCTCCGGTGGCGCGATTGATCCTTTCGTTTTTCGCTTGGCGATTTTCGCTCTGGCGATTTTCGTCGGCTATTATGTCGTCTGGTCGGTGACGCCTGCGCTGCATACGCCGCTCATGTCCGTCACCAATGCGATCTCCTCCGTCATCGTCGTCGGCGCTTTGCTGTCGGTGGGCGTGGATGCAGCGGGTGGCAATGATGATGGCGCCATTTATGCCAAAGTCTTCGGCTTCATCGCCCTCGTTCTGGCTTGCGTGAATATTTTTGGCGGCTTCCTCGTCACCGAACGCATGCTCGCCATGTATAAGAAGAAGGGCTGATCCCATGAACGCGAATATCGCTGCCCTTCTCTATCTCGTTTCCGGCGTGCTGTTCATTCTGTCGCTGCGCGGACTCTCCTCACCTGCCACATCACGCCAAGGCAATCTCTACGGCATGATCGGCATGGCCATCGCCATTGTCACAACCCTGCTGTACCGCATGCCGGTTGGCCTCTCTTCCTGGGCTCTCGTCATCGCTGGCATTGCCATTGGTGGCGGCATTGGCGCTTGGCGTGCACGCACCGTGCAAATGACTGCCATGCCGCAGCTGGTGGCTTTCTTCCATGCGCTCGTCGGCCTTGCCGCCGTGCTCGTGGCAGCGGGTGCGCTTTATGCGCCGCAGGCTTTCGGCATTGGCATCAAAGGCTCGATCCACGGTGCAAGCTTGGTTGAAATGTCGATTGGTGCAGCCATTGGCGCCATCACTTTCACCGGCTCGATCATCGCCTTTTTGAAACTTGATGGCCGCATGTCGGGCAAGCCGATTCTGCTGCCGAGCCGCCACCTCATCAATATTGCGCTGGGCGCAGGCTTGATCGTGCTGGTCGGTATGTTCTGCGTCACAGAAAGCTACACGCTCTTCTGGGCGATCTGCGCGGTGTCGCTGGCATTGGGTGTCTTGCTCATCGTGCCGATTGGCGGCGCTGACATGCCGGTCGTCGTGTCCATGCTCAATTCCTATTCGGGTTGGGCCGCGGCAGGCATCGGCTTTACGCTGGGCAATCTCGCACTCATCATCACCGGTGCGCTGGTGGGCTCGTCTGGTGCCATCCTGTCCTACATTATGTGTAAGGGCATGAACCGCTCCTTCTTCTCCGTCATTCTCGGCGGCTTTGGCGGCGAGACAGCAACTGCAGCAGCGGGCGCCGTTGAGACGCGCCCAGTGAAGCAGGGCTCTGCGGAGGATGCGGCCTACATCATGAAGAATGCGGGCAAGGTCATTATCGTGCCGGGCTACGGCATGGCGGTGGCGCAGGCTCAGCATACGCTTCGCGAAATGGCAGACATGCTGAAGAAGGAAGGCGTGGAAGTGTCCTACGCCATTCATCCGGTGGCGGGCCGCATGCCGGGCCATATGAATGTGCTCTTGGCAGAAGCCAATGTGCCTTATGACGAAGTCTTCGAGCTCGAAGATATCAATTCGGAATTCGGACGCGCTGACGTTGCCTTTGTGATTGGCGCCAATGACGTGACCAATCCGGCGGCCAAGACCGATCCGACTTCGGCCATTTACGGCATGCCGATCCTCGATGTCGAAAAGGCAAAGACTGTTTTGTTCATCAAGCGCGGCATGGGCTCAGGCTATGCAGGCGTCGAGAACGAGCTCTTCTTCAAAGACAATACGATGATGCTCTTTGGCGATGCCAAAAAAGTCGTCGACGAAATCGTCAAAGCGCTCGGACATTAAATCTTCAAAAGCCCGCCTCTGGCGGGCTTTTTTATTGTCTGCGCAGTGCGCTCCTGATGGAAAAGACCTCAATCACCACGCGGGCTTAGGGCGCTTGCGCCAATATTGTCCGGGAGCTGCCTCCGTGCGCCGCGCATAGCGGGCAAAAATCCGCCCGCGGATATAGCCTGCAATGCGTTGGGGCAAAGGTGACGGGGGCTCGGCAGACTCGCCCCGCTTTTCACTGATATGCGCAAGCGGCGCCAGCCTCTCTCCCTGCAAGGGCTTGCGCCCTCGGCGCGGGCGGTGCGTCTCCTCTTCCTCCAACAGGCGCTTGATGTGATCTTCCTCACCCAGCGTTTGCAAAACGCGCCGCGCCGGTGCTTGGTTGGCAGATGGCGCGGATGTTGCCATCGCATCCTCTGGCACAATTGCGCGCGCAAAGAATGCATCGGCTACACGACGCGCATCTGACGGGCGCGGCTCTGGAATCTCGGGCCATGCAGAAGATGCCGCGGTCTCTGGTGGTGCAGCTTCAGCCATATTTTGCAGCGGCTTTCCCACGCCTGCCGCTTTGCGACCGGCATGTCGCCGTTCGACCGAGAATGGCTTGATGATTTTTTTCATGCGCAAGCTTGAACACAAAGAGCGGCAGCAAGCAACGATGCGCAGCTGCGACGATTGCCGCATGCTGGAACAGAAAATGTCAGATCGTGGAGGACATAGTCCTGATCAAAAAAAAGCGGCGCATGAAGCGCCGCTTGTTGACTGTCTGGCTCAAGAGGCCAGTGAATTGGCGTCTTCGCCCTCGTCGGCACCCTCACCCAGCGAGATCGCGTCTGAGGAGAAGAGATAGCCCGAGCCGCGCACCGAGCGCAGATTCACTTCATAACCCGCATCACGCAATTTCTTGCGCAAACGGCTTACGGAAATATCCAATGCGCGGCTGACTTCTACCGAGCGCACGCCAATCACCTTGGCGAGCTCCGCACGATCTACCACGCGACCAGCGCGCGAGGTAAACATGCGCAGCAGTTTGAATTCCATTGCGGTAATCGGAACGTTTTTATTACCGCTCGCTGGAATAATGGCACGCAAAGCCTGATCGACCTTGATCTCGCCGAAGGCCCAGATCGTTTCATTGGGCGAAGACACGATTGACTGCGAGGCCATCATGCGGCGCATGCGCAGCAGCAATTCGCGCAATTCAATCGGCTTGGTCATATAATCATGAGCGCCCTTTTCGAGCGAGATGACGCGATCCAGCGCTTGGCTGCGCGCAGAAATGACCATGCAAGGAACTTTTTGGTTCACGATCTCGGGCAAGAGATCAATGCCATCGCCATCTTCCAGGCCAAGGTCGAGCAGCACGATTTGCGGCTTCAACAGGTTCACTGCCCGGCGGCCCGCGCTGACCGTGTCAGCCTCGAAAACCTTCATGCCATTATTAGAAAGATAGACCGAGATCATCTGGCGGAGGGGCTCAGAATCTTCAATCAGGACCACTCGCGCCGGAGGGGCGCCCGCATTTTGTCCGGTCATCACACCATTCCACGGTTGCGAGCAAGTCAGGCACGGGAAAGGCCAAGCGCTCGTTACAAATCAGACTATATCGCGAAAAGCGAAACAATTTCTGATACAAATGGCCTAAGCTGCATTTATCTACATGACAGCATTGGGATTCTTCTTATTTTCTGGTCAAGCTTCAGCTCTTCGGCCGTTCGCGTCGTCTTTTAATGTCACGCCTTTGCCCCCGATTCTGGACCAGGAAACCATACCCTGACGCGCCCAAATTAGGCAATATAGCTCAAAATAGAACATGCCCGAAACTTAATCGCTAAATTTCAATACTGATTACACTTAGGCTAAATCTTTGAAAACTTATTATAAATGCAGGCAATATTGCAATGCAGCAGAAAAAACGCTGGCAGCGGCTCCCTGCGCTGATTCTAGCGGGCGGGGTGGTTCTCGCTGCCCTCGGCGCGCTGGGTACTGCTTATGCCATATGGTCGAGCCGCGGCGTCACTCTTCGGCAATGGCAAAATAGACTTGCCGCAGCAACCCATATGCTCACAGCTCACGCCGTCCAAACTCTGGATGGCGCCGATATTATGCTGCGTGCGGCCCGCGACAATCTTGAGAAAGCCGAACTGATTCTTGTGTCGGATTTCCGCGCGACTGTTTCAACCTTTCGCGTGCATGAGGCACTGCGTGAGGCCATATACGGTCTGCAGCAAGTGAACGAGATCTTCATCATTGGAAATGATGGCATGATCATCAACAACACGCGCCAATTTCCGCCGCCTCCAATCAATTTCACCGATCAGGACTATTTTCAGGCTTTTGCAGAAAATCCCGATTTGGATTTTTTCATCAGCGGTGTGAGTAGCGATCTTCTCACACAAGAGCCTTGTTTCTATTTGGCGCGCCCTATCAGGTCGGCGTCGGGCGAAAAGCTTGGCCTGATTGTGGTGGGCCTGCCCTCTTCCTTTTTCTCATCTTTTTACCAAGCTGCCATTTTGGGTGACTTAGACATTTCGCTTATCCGACGCGATGGCGCGGTTTTGTCTCACATCTTAAATGTGAAAGAGCTGGTGAGCGGCAAAAACCAAATGTCATCGGACATCGTGAGCCGCATGAGGAATGCAGAAAGAGGCCTTCATTACATTGGCGGTCTGAACACACGCTTTTCTTTCGATGAAATGCTGTTCTTTCAACTCAGCCCTGTCTTGCCTATTGGCATGAGTGTGGTGGTTTCACGCGAAGAGATTTTGAGTGCGTGGAAACAACAATCGATCAATTTTGCCATACTAGGGGGCAGCATGTCTTCATTGCTGATCATTCTCACCTTGATTTTAACGCGTCTTATCAAACAGCTTGAGCAGACCCGCAATGCAGCTTTGAGTGCGGCTGAAGCAAAAACACGCTTCATCACCACGATCAGCCATGAATTGCGCACCCCGATGAATGCCATTGTTGGCGGCGCGCACCAATTGCGGTCAGCTGAACTCAAACCAGACGATAAACATTTGTTGCAGATCGTTTCCTCTTCTGCGCAGCAGCTCAACATTCTGCTCAATGATATTCTTGATTTCACCCATTTTGACGCACGCCAATTTCGCATTGAATTAGTGCCGTTTAATCCCCGTTTATTGGCGCAAAATACGATGGATATGGCGCGCGTCCTTGCGCCGCACACCAAGCTTGAACTGATCGCGCAAGTGGATTCATCTGTTCCAGACTTGATCTTGGGGGATGCCAACCGGATCAAGCAGATCATCCTCAATTTGTTGATCAATGCGATCAAATATACGAACCAAGGCAAGGTTGAACTCTGCGTATCTTATCTTCGCATCGACTGCCCTCTGCTTATCCTGCAAGTGATCGATACGGGACCCGGCATTTCGAAAGAAGATCAGGCGCGCGTTTTTGAGCCATTTGAGCGCACAGCCTGGGCCAAGCATAAGCCCGGCACTGGCCTTGGTCTCACCATTTGCAAAAAGCTCACTGAAGCCATGTCTGGCTCTATCAACCTTCACAGCAAGATCGGGCAAGGCACGCATTTCACTGTCGAGATTCCCGCCCCTGAGCCGCAATCAAATATGGCTGAGCCTGATCTGGTCGCTTCCGACGCGCCCACATTTCGCATTCTTGTGGCTGAAGATGTTGCGCCAAGCCGAATGCTTCTGACGCTCATGCTTGAAAAAATGGGCCATCAGGTGACGGCGGTTGAAAATGGGTTGGAGGCGTTTCTGATAGCAAACGAGACGCCCTTTGATTTGATACTCATGGATCTGCAAATGCCCGAGATGGACGGCATGACAGCGACACGGCGCATTCGCACGCAACGCGGCCTCAATCACGCCACGCATATTTGGGCTATCTCGGCCCATGTCGATGTGACGACACAACATGAGCTGAAAGAGGCTGGTTTTGATGATGCTTTGCTCAAGCCGGTCAAGGCGGAGAGATTGAGCTTCGTCCTGTCTGCGCTACGCGCGCAGGCTTAATCAGTCTTTTGCCAGCACGGGCTCGGCTGCCTTATCGCTGACTGTATCCAGAAAATAGATTGTCGCGAGATAGGCGCAGGTGGCCGCCAAATGCGACAGCAAGAACAAGCCCGTTGCACCCAGCAAATCATCCGAGTTGAACAAGGCCACCACGAAGCGCACCCAGACCACTCCATTGACGAGCAGAAAGCACGTGAGCCCCACATACATGCGGCGCTGCAAATCACCCAACAAGGCGCACACGCCTCCGGCGCAGGCGAAAGCCAGTCCGGTGAACAAATATGACGACATGAGATGAACCTGATTCAGATGCGATGCACGAACCAGCAATATCCCGCAGATAATATCACATACCTAGTTACATACTAATATAATTAGGCTACAAAATGACTTGCCCTTGATATATGAGAGACTTGGCGCGGACAAGCAGGGCCCGCCTGCTTCACTTCAGGCTTTATAATTCCTTGCCAATCGCACGATCGAGCGACCATGGCCCGCCACCGCGCAAAGCAATGGCAAACAGCATCAGCCCCCACAGCAGCACATATTCATAGCCGCGCGAGAGCCAACCAAAGCCATTGCCCCAATAGATGTAAAAAGTCAGCACCGCCATTTCGATGGCCGCGGCAGCGGCAAAGAAACGCGTGGCCAGCCCAACAGCAATGCACAGACCGCCAATGAATTCTGTGACCATCAGGATGAAGGTCAGCTCTGCGCCAATAACTGCCGCCTCTGGCATTTTCGCGAGCAATTGCGCCGGACCTGCAGTGCGGCCGATCTTGCCATAGCCGTGCACTGCCAGAATGAGGCCGACACCCACGCGCAGAATCGGCCATGAGAGCGGAATCATGCGCGCATAAAAGCCCTGCAATGCTGGAAAAAACAGGCGCGGCTCACCCTGCGGTGTCACATCTGGGCTCGACATTATTCCCCCCTTTGCGGATGTGTTGGCCATCCGTCTTATGACGAGACTAACGCAAAGTATAAAAGCGGCAAGTGCGCCTGCGCGCTAAACCATGCTCACATGATCAGGCGCCAGAGCCGCTTCGCACAAAAGCCTGTCTTTCAGCTCAGAAAAACGCGCCGTTTCGCCTGCGCGTGCCGCATCTTCCAAATCTTGGGCCATCTGCGCCAATCGTTTGAAGCCAAAACTGGCCGCGCTTCCCTTGATGGCATGAGCGGCCTTGCACAAACGATCCGCATCATCGCCCTCTTGGCGGAGAGCCTGCGCGCGTTGCTGCAAATCTTTCAAAAAGACATGCAAAGCCTGCGTGAGATGTTGAGGCCCCAGATCCTCAGCCACTTGATCCAAGAATTGGCGATCAAGGGCTGGCACATCATCGATTGACTGAGACATGGGACTCTCTTGGGAGATCGGATCAAGTGCACGCCTGAGACAATCCTCAATAGAGGTTAAAAGGCGACGCGCTGTGATTGGCTTGGTGGCAAAAGCATTCATGCCCGCTGCAAATGCCGCTTCGCGATCCTCCGCAAAAGCACTGGCCGTCAAGGCAATGATCGGCATTTTTTGGTGCGGGCCTTCCATCGTGCGAATGGCGCGGGCAGCGCCCAGCCCGTCCAATTCGGGCATCATCACATCCATCAAAATGACGTCAAAGATCTGCGCACGCGCATGTTCCAAAGCTTCGCGGCCATCATTGGCGGTTGTCACCTGCGCGCCCATATTTTCAAGCATACGACGCAAGGCAAATTGAATGGTCGCATTGTCTTCAGCCAAAAGCACGCGCAGGCCATTGAGCTTGCCCGCCAGTGGCGACACAGATGCAATCGCACCAACATGGGCAGATGTCCTGACAGACTGGCTCAACGTCTCCCGCAGATCATCAAGGAAGATCGGCTTTTGCACGAGACCCGCGCAAGACAATTCACTCGCATGCTCTTCAGCGAGAAAATCTTGGCGCGTGCAAAGCAAGAAGACATCCCAATCCAATCCACCCAGACTTTGAACAGCGTTGGGCACGAGCGACAATTCTGTCAGAAGAATCCGTCGCCCGGCACCGGCTGCCGTGAGCCAAGCCTGCGCCCCTTCATAGGTCGCAAAAGCAGCGACATCAGAATAAGCCAGCGAGACTTGGCGAGCGATGAGCGCCCGCTCGAATGCATCCGGGCTGGCAATGGCAATGGCTGCCTTTTCGCGCAAGATCGGTGTGGGCTCCACAAAATCTTTCAGGGGAATCTCGAAGTAGAACGTGCTCCCCTTGCCCATTTCGCTGCGCACGCCAATGGAGCCACCCATGCGATTGATCAATTTGCGACTGATCGCAAGACCAAGGCCTGTGCCACCAAATCGACGCGAAATAGAAGAATCGATCTGGGAAAAGTCACGGAAAAGATCACGCTGATTCTCATTGGCAATACCGATGCCGGTATCTTCGATGCTGATGAGCAGCCGATCATCCATCCCGTCACGCAGGCGCGTGACATTCAAGAGAACATAACCGCTCGGCGTAAATTTAATCGCATTGCCGATCAGATTGAGCAGAACCTGTCGCAGGCGGCTCGGATCACCCGTGATCTCACGCGGCACATCAGGCGCAATGGCGCAGCCCAGAACCAGATCTTTTTCGGTCGCTTTATTGCCTAGAATATCAAGCGCACCGAGCAATTCGCGGAACAGGTCAAAGCGGATGGTTTCAAGGCTGATCTGATCCGCATCAAGCTTGGTCACATCCAGCACATCGCTCAACAGCGTCAGCAAATGCTCGGCCAGTTCACGCGTAATCTCGACATAGCGGCTCTGCATATGATCCAGCGGCGTTGTCGCGATCAGATCGGCCATGCTGACAATGCCGGCAACCGGCGTGCGGATTTCATGACTCATCGTTGCCAGAAAAGCCGTGCGTATACGACTGGCGGTTTCCGCACTGTCGCGCGCTTCCAAAAGCATGTCCTGACTGCGACGCCGCTCGGTAATTTCGCTTAATGTTTTAACAAAGCCACCACCGGGGAGCGGCGAGGTTCGCACTTCCAGAATGCGATCCGGGCTATAGTCAATTTCCAAACGGGGCTGGAGCGCCCCGCCAAGCTTGTCCTCAAATTTTAAAAGCGGCAAATCGGCATATAAAATTGGTGTCGACAGCTCAACCGCTTCTAGGCCCAACAGCTCCAGCGCATGATCATTGATGGTCAGAACGCGCCCTCGCGCATCTGTCATCAAAATACCTTCCTGCATATTGGCTAGAGTTGTGGCCAGAGTCTGCGCTTTATCATCCAGCCTTTCACGCAAACTATTCAGCCGGTATTTTTCAGCCGTCCCCAACCCCATAATGATCAAGAGTGCGCCGTCCATCAGGAACATCAATCGCGCCAAGACAAATTTGGTTTGCTCGAAATCAGCCAAAACCTCTTTGCGACCCAATGACACGGTCACGAAAAGTGGATATTCCGAAATTTTACGAAAACTGATGATGCGTGGGACACCGTCAACCACGCTGAGTGTTTCATAATTGCCGCTTAAAACGCCACTATTCACGCGCGTCACACTTTGCGAGGACAACATGCGGCCTAAAACTTCACCACCCATGCCGCTGCGTGCACGCACAACACCATCCGTCCCCCACACGGTAATCGCACCAGATTTGCCGACATCAATGGAATCATACAGGCGCGACAAGAGGCGCGGATCGACGGAGGCCACCAGCACGCCGGCAAAACGGCCGTTGGCATCGCGCAACTTGCGCGTCAGTTGAATCGTCCACACATTGCTGACGCGCCCCAGCACGGGCTTGGAGATAAACAGCTCATCTTTCGGATGATCGACGTGAAAGCGAAAATGCTCGCGATCACTCAAATCAACAGGCCCGCTGGGCTGGAAATTGGAGGCGCGCATCCACCCATCGGCGCCGATGACTGCAACTTGGATGGCCAGATCATGAGGAAAATAATCGCGCGCCATCAGCTTCTCGACCGTAAATTGGCGCGGATCGCTCTCATATTCTGCGCGCGCGACCAGCAAGGCCTGATCGACGCTGCGAATGGCGTGGATCGTATGTTGCTCGAAGGCGGTCGCTAGATTGCTGGCATTGTGATTGGCCGTTTCAATTTCTTCGCGCTCTTGCCGATCCAGATAAATGGCCACCGACACATTGCCCACGATCAGCGCCGCCAAGCCAAGCAGGGTTGTCGTCTGCTGAGCAGCGTCCAGCAGCCGCCGGAACGAAAAAGTGCCGACGCGACCATCCGATTGGTCAATATGGCGATTCAATTTCGGGGCACTCCCTTGGCCAAGTTTCGGCCAATCTTGGTTTTGTGTCGCAAGGGCAGCCAAAAGTGACGCAAAGCTTAACATTTGTAGCTTTATCTGGGCAAGCCGCTATTTTGGCTAAGTTCAAGCCAATTCCCTCGAAATAAGAATTTTTCTAGAATCAACCCAGCCGGCGGCGGAGTGAGCGCCACACCCCATCTGGCCTGCCCTTTGGCTGACCTCGAAGCTCTGGCTCACCAGATGGTCCCATTGCGGGCCCATCGAATCATGGCTTAATCTCATTCTTGGACTTTGGCCCCACCAAGAGAGGGCCGGAGCGGGAGGATGAAAAAATGCGCCCTAGCACCAAGGCCCTTGCAGCGGCCTTTCTCACCTATGGTCTGATGACCAGCCTGCCTGCCTATGCGCAGCAAGCCAAAGCACCTGCCAAACAATCCATCAAAATCGACAAGGATGATATTGGCGGCACGGTCACGGGCCCCAATGGTCCCGAGGCTGGCGTCTGGGTCGTCGCGGAAACGCGCGATCAGCCGGTGCGCTACATTAAGATTGTCGTGACCGATGATCAGGGCCGCTTCGTCGTGCCCGATCTGCCGAAGGGCACTTATGATGTCTGGGCGCGCGGCTATGGCTTGGTCGATTCCGAAAAGCAGAAGGTCGAGCCGGGCAAGATCATTTCGATCACCGCGAAAATTGCGCCGGATGAAAAATCCGCCGCGCATTATTATCCGGCAATCTATTGGTATTCGATGATGAAGATTCCGGGCGCTGACCAATTCGGCGGCAAGAGCGAGATCCCGGAAAAAATCAAGCAGACCGACTGGCTCAATCTGATGAAGAACAATGGCTGCGTGGGTTGCCACCAGCTTGGCCAGCTCTCCACCCGCACTGTGCCGGAAGCTTTCGGCAAATTTGATACAGGCGCTGACGCTTGGACACGCCGCACGCAAGCCGGTCAGTCGGGCGAGAGCATGACCAATATTCTGGCCGGTGAAATGGGCGGTGCTGGTTATAAATATCTTGGCGATTGGACCGACCGTGTTGCCAAGGGCGAATTGCCCAAGGCCAAGCCGCAGCGCCCGCAGGGTGAAGAGCGCAACATTGTTGTGACCTTGCGTGATTGGTATTCCGACAAGAAATATCTGCACGATCTGATTTCAACCGATCGTCGCAAGCCAACCGTCAATGGCTATGGTGCGCTCTACGGCTCACCCGAATATGCCTCTGACGATATGCCGATCATGGATGTGAAGAAGAACACCTTCACCACCGTGAAAATGACCTATGAGGCAGGCACGCCGGAAGCTTTGGGCCCCGGACATGCGGCCGCCAAAGAGCCGCTGCAGCCGTCTGCCTATTGGGGCAATGAAAAAATCTGGGACACGCATGCCAATAATCATAATGGCATGATGGACCAAGATGGCCGTGCCTGGTTTGCCGCAACCGGCTTCAAGCCGGCCAATCCAGACTTCTGCAAGAAGGGTTCGGACCATCCCTCAGCCAAGGTCTTCCCGCTCGACAATTCAGCACGTCGCATCTCGATGTATGATCCAAAGACCAAGACCTACACGCCCTATCAGACATGCTTCCAGACGCATCATCTGAACTTCGGCTATGACAAGGACAATACGGTCTGGGGTTCGGGCGGCGGCCAAGTGCTCGGCTGGCTCAACACCCGCGTGCTTCTGCAGACAGGCGATGTGAAGAAGGCTCAGGGCTGGACGCCGCTGATCCTCGACACCAATGGCAATGGCAAGCGCGACACATGGGTCGAGCCCAACCAGCCGGTTGATCCCAACAAGGACAAGCGCATTATCGCCAGCTTCTATGCGGTCATGCCGCATACGGATGGTTCGGTCTGGGGCACGTTCCGCTCCAATCCGGGTGCCGTTGTGCGCGTTGTGCCGGGTGCCAATCCGTCAGAAACAGCCCTTGCTGAAATCTACAATGTCCCCGCACCGGGCTTTGGTCCGCGCGGCGGCGACATCGACAAGAATGGCGTGGTCTGGGTGTCGCTGGCCTCTGGCCATCTCGGCTCCTTTGATCGCCGCAAGTGCAAAGGTCCACTCAATGGCCCGAACGCGACCGGCAATCATTGCCCCGAAGGCTGGAGCTTCTACAAATATCCCGGCCCCGGCTTTGACGGCATCGGCGATAACAGCGCCGAGTCGAGCTATTACACATGGGTCGACCAGCACAATACTTTCGGCCTCGGCGACAATATTCCCGTCTCGACCGGCAATCTCAATGACGGTCTGATTGCCATGAAGAAAGATGGCAAGATGGTTGTCCTGCGCGTGCCCTATCCGATGGGCTTCTACGCCAAGGGCCTTGATGGGCGCATTGACGATCCGAAAGCCGGCTGGAAAGGCCGCGGCATCTGGGCCGCCAATGGCGACCGCACTCCTTGGTTGATCGAAGGCGGCAAAGGCTCACGCCCACTCGCAGCCCACTTCCAACTGCGACCCAATCCACTCGCGCATTGATTCGCAAAAAAATAAAAACCGAAAGCCCCCGTCCTTGCACGGGGGCTTTCTTTTTGTGCCTGTGCCGCAACGGCATTTTGACATGCCCATTTTCGGTCATTCGATTTCTCAAGCACTTAGCAAAATCAGTGTTTCGGAAAAAGACAATCTTAAGTTCGCTTGTCATTAGAAAAGTAACTTCTGAGTTGTAGTCTTCTCCTGTTTTTAAAAATGTCTTTTGCCTTGCGGCGACAGGAGTTGTTATGAATCTGACCATTGCGCGCGCGCTTAATTCTTTCGGCATGGCCGTTGTGGTCGGCTGCCTGGTTATTGCGACGGCGGCCACTTATTCCTTGCAGCAATTGCGTGTGGGCGGCGCGGCCTACAGTAACATGATCGCGGGCAAGGATCTTGTTGCCGACGTTTTACCGCCCCCTCTTTATGTGATCGAAGCCTATCTCAACGCCACGATTCTGGCGGACGAGAAAATTTCGCTCGAAGAATCCAAGGCGCGTTTTGCGCCGCTCAAAAAAGATTTTGATGAGCGCCGCGCCTACTGGGCCAAGAGCGATCTGCCATTCTTTTTGAAGTCACAACTGGCCGCCTCTTCCGCAGCGGCAGAAAAATTCTGGATCTTGCTGGACGAAAAATATCTGCCAGCCGTAGCTTCAGGTGATGCCAAAGCCATCAAGAAATTCGGCACTGAATTGACTGCGCTCTACGCCGAACACCGCCGCGCAGTCGACGCCCTTGTTTTGGACGCCAACAAATTCCTCGCCACTGCGGAAGCCGAAGCGCAGGAGGCCGGAAACGTCTGGCAGATGCTGCTTCTGTCAACCGCTGCATTGGTTCTGCTCTGCGTCTGCTTCGGCGTCTATATGATCCGCAAGAAAGTGGTGAAGCCTTTGCTCGCCATTGCGGAATATATGACGCGCCTCGCCAAGGGCACTTATGAAGAAGATGTGCCCTTCGTTGGTCGTCACGATGAAATTGGTGAAATGGCTCATGCCGTTGCCGTCTTCCGCACCTCTGCCATCGAGCGCCAGCAAGCCCGCGAGCGCGAAGAACAGACCCGTAGCGAGGCCGAAGCCACGCGCCAACAGCGCGAGGCTCTGGAGCGCGAAGCCGATCTCAAGCGCCAGCGCGTCGTGGAAGCACTCGCCATGGGGCTCGAACATATTGCACGCGGCGATCTCGCCTTCCGCCTCGAAGAGCCGCTCGCGGCTGAATATGAAAAGCTCCGCAATGACTTTAATGCATCCATTGCCTCTCTCTCCACCACATTGAAGTCGATCTCACATGCGACGGAAGCTGTTCACAGTGGCGCGCGGGACATCACCACCGCCGCTGATGATCTGGCACGGCGCACGGAACAACAAGCGGCTGCGCTGGAAGAAACCTCAGCCGCCCTCAATGGCATTGTCGATGCAGTTCGCCGCACATCCGAAATGTCGGAAAAGGCCCGCAACGCCGTCACCGCAGCCAAGACGGAAGCCGATGGATCGGATTCCATCGTGCGCGATGCCATCAAAGCCATGGATACGATTGAGCAATCATCGCGCCAGATTGGTGAGATCATCACGATGATTGATGAGATTGCGTTCCAGACCAATCTGCTCGCACTCAATGCGGGCGTGGAAGCCGCGCGCGCAGGTGAAGCGGGACGTGGCTTTGCGATTGTGGCGCAAGAAGTGCGCGGCCTCGCCCAACGCTCGACCGAAGCAGCGAAAGCCATCAAGGGCCTGATCTCGACATCCTCGGCACAGATTGAATCAGGCGTCGGCCTGGTCCGGCATACGGGGGAAGCCTTCACCTCTATCGGCCATCATGTGGTGCGTGTGACCGAACTGGTTGAAGCCATCGCGACCTCTGCCCATGATCAATCCGTCAGCCTGCGCGAAGTGAATGTCGCTGTCGGCCAGATGGATCAGAATACGCAGCAAAATGCGGCCATGGTCGATGAAACAACCAGCGCCAGCCACGCGCTCACCGACAAGGCACATGATCTGGAGGTGCTGGTGGGCAAATTCACACTGGAAGGAATGCGCGGCTCCATTGGTCTGGCCAAGGCCGATGCAACGCCCAACAACCCGCCTGTGCGCAGCTTTACCAAGCGGATTGCAGCAGCCTTTGGTCGCTAAGCTTGGGGGAGCCAAAACCGGCTTAACCCAACGTTAGAGACTCAAAGGTCATGGTCCAGCTCCGGGAAATTGAGTCTTGCGTATTCCCGACCTTTTGTGACCCCGCCGGAACCATCCGGCGGGGTTTTTTCATCTGACCTCAACTTTAGTTGCATCCAAGCCAGAAATTCCCGATAAATTAGCGCAAGCTCAAAAAAGGGCAGATTGAGACGACGAAGAGGGAGCGTTCGGGACATGATCCAGCAGAAAACCCTGAGGACAGGCCTTGCGGCCGCGCTAGCCGGCCTCGCGCTGATGGGCGCCCCAGCCAAAGCTGCCGATTTTTATGCGGGCAAACAGCTCGTCTTTCTGATCGGCGGCGATGCGGGTGGGGGCTATGACCTCTATGCCCGCGCCATTTCACGCCACATGAATCGCTTCATCCCCGGCAATCCCGTCTTCGTGCCGCGCAACCAGCCGGGTGCGGGCTCTGGCACGGCAGCCGCCTATCTCGCCTCAGTCGCCCCAAAAGATGGCACGGTGATCGGCGCGGTCTTCCCCGGTGTGATCATCGGACCGCTGCTCGAAGAAAAACAGCAAGGCCTCTTTGATCCGACGAAATTCATCTATCTCGGCAGTGCGGATTCGGGCACGCGCGTCTGCATCACCTATGAAAATTCGAAGATCAAAACCTTTGAACAGGCGCAGACCAACAAGGTCATCATTGGCGCGAGCGCGGCAGGCGGCTCGACACGCGATTATGCCTATGTCCACCAAAATGCGGCTGGCGGAAACTTCAGTGTCGTGTCGGGCTATAAAGGCACGGTTGATATTTTCCTCGCCATGGAGCGCGGCGAAGTTGACGGCATGTGCGGACTTGACTGGTCAAGCTTGAAGTCGCAGCGCCCGTCATGGGTGGCTGAAAAGAAGATCAATATTCTCGTGCAGAATGGTCTCGAATCCGAAGCCGAGCTCGACAAAATGGGCGTGCCGACCATTTGGAAATTCATCAAGAAGGATGAAGACAAGCGCGCTGTCGAAATGGTCTTCAGCCAGCAGATCTTCGGCCGCCCCTATCTGGCGCCCCCCGGCACCAGCGCACAGCACGTCAAAATTTTGCGCGAAGCTTTCATGAAAACCGTGAAAGACCCCGAATTCCAAGCCGATGCTGAAAAGAACCGCTTGGATGTCACACCATCATCGGGTGAGCGCGTGCAGAGTGTGGTTGAAAAGCTCTATGCCACACCGAAAGAAACGATCAAGCGCGCGAAAGAAATCATTTCTCCGCCCACTTAAATCTCGATCCGCAAAGAGACGCTTCCAATCCCGCCGAGTTCAGCTTTGAATTCGGCGGGACCATCGATTTTCAGAAGTTTGTTGAGCGATCCGGTGGTCACATAGTGACCCGCTTTCAAGCCACCCAAATGATCGGGCTGTTGTGAGGCAAAAGCCGCCACAGCCAGCAAAGGCTCACCATCATTGTGCCGCGCCTCATGGTCGGCCAGTAGCGCACCATCGCGCCAAAGCTTGAGCGCCATGTTGGAGCGCGCCACAGCACGCACATCGCGCCGACCCGAGCCCGCAACAAAGCCCGCATTGTTGAGATTATCGGCAAGCTTGGCCGCAAAAGGGGGCGCATCAAAATCGGCATAGCGCGTGCCGACCAATTCGATGGCGCAGAGAATGTCGTCGGTCGCCTCGACAATATCATCGACGCTGTAAAGTCGGCCCTTGGGCAGATCACGCGCCAGACGCAGGGCGAGTTCGACTTCCACAATCACCCATTCGCCTTGTGCCAGCCGATAGACGCCGCCATTGGCGCGCATGTCGCTTGAAAAAAGCGGGCCGGCAATGGCGATACCTTGGCCCTGAGGGGCAAAGCCCATTTTCCAGCCTGCCACACCATTGCCGGTGAGCTTGGCGACCTCAGCCTGAACAGCATAGGCCCCCGCATGGTCGGCCGGGCCCTCCCCCGGCTGATAGGCATGAAAGGTGCGGGTGCGGCGGGCTGCCGCGAGATTGTCAGCAAGGGTCATCGGGCATGTCACGTCAAAGGCTTCAGAATCAGCGTCTCAGCGGGGACAATAGACGTTTTCAGGTTGATCTCCCCCAGCAAATGGGGCATAGACCCGACACGAAATTCGGCAGCGCGGCTTGAGCCCGCTCCCCAACTGTTCCAAGGGCGTGTCATGAAGGTCCGTAACTCTTTGAAATCGCTGCGTGGTCGCCATCGCGACAACCAGCTCGTGCGCCGTAAGGGCCGCGTTTACATCATCAACAAGACCCAGAAGCGCTTCAAGGCGCGCCAGGGCTAAGCCCTCTTCTGTCGTCTTTTTGACCGCAAAAACCCCGGCTTGCCGGGGTTTTTTGTTGTTTCCGCTTTGACGGGGCCGACGGCCCGCCCTAATCTTTTCCCATGCGCGCCGCACAGAGCCTTTGGATGAGCCTCTCGGTAGCCGCCCTGTTTGCCGGGGCTGCAACCCTCGCCCATGCGCAGACAGGCCCACAGGCGCCCTACAAATCGCCAGAGCGGGCATCCCCGCCCGCCGCCAGCACCCAGGCTACAAACCCGCCCCCGGCCGCCCCAGCCCAGCCTGCAGGCCGCCAAAAGATCCTCGACGAACTGTTTGACCGGCTGGCCAAAGCACAGGACCGCGATGAAGCGCGTGGCCTTGCCGGCGCCATTGAGCGCGTCTGGTCGCGCTCGGGCTCGGACACGGCAGATTTGCTGATGGAGCGTGTGACCGCCCTCTTCCGCCAGAAAGATTTCAAAATCGCACGCGACATGCTCGACCGCCTGATCGAGATTGAGCCGCAATGGTCGGAAGTCTGGAGCCGCCGCGCAACAACGCGCTTCATGGATCGCGATTATGCGGGTGCGATGGAAGATCTCGCCAATGTCTTGCGCATCGAGCCGCGCCATTTCATGGCGCTCGTGGGTGTCGGCTCCATTCTTGAGCGGGAAGAGAACAAGGCGCAGGCCTTGCGCGTCTTCCGTCGCGCGCTCGAGATCAATCCGCAGCTCGACGAAATCCGCAGCAAAGTCGAGAAGCTGACGATTGAAGTGGACGGGCGCGAGATTTAATCCGCGCCCACCGCCTTTTTCACCTTTGCAATAAATTCAGGCGAGGCATCGACGATGCGCTCGGCGAGTTTCTGCACTTCAGCTGCATCACGATGCGTGATGGAGAGATTGCGCTTCTTGGCTTCTTCCAGGAAAGCGGGATCCTTGACCATGGCCTCAAACGCCGCACGCAAAGCGCTCACGCGATCAGCAGGAACGCTCGGGCCCACAGCAAGTGCGCGAGCGTGCGGCGTGCCGGCCGCCAGAAATTCCGCGATCTCTTTATTCTCGCCTTGCGACAATTCAATGAGGGTCGGCACATCTTTCAATTCAGGCATGCGGGTGAGTGTGAATTGAACCGGAATGGTGACTTTCTTCTCGCGCAGCCAATGCTCATTGCCGCCCGAAATATTTTCCCACGCGACAACCCAGCCGGAAATCTCGCCACGTTCCATCGCCATATTCAATTCACCGCCCGTCGGAAAACCGGAGATCACACGGAACTGTCCGGCAACGGCATCTTTCAGCAACGAGGCCCATTGATAGGAGAGATGCGAGCGACCCATAGAGCCCAGCACTACATTGCGGTCGCTCTTGAGCTCATTCATCGATTTGCCGGGTGACGTGTGCCAGATCGCCAACATCTGGCTGATCTGATCATAAGCGCCGAGCCATTGGAATTTCTTCGACTGAAAACGCACGCCATCATTCTGCAATTTTTCAATCAGCGGCAGCGCATGGGCGAGCAAAAGCTTGCTGCCATCCATAGGCGCATTGTTGAAAATGAAATTACCCGCAATGGCCCCGCCAGCGCCGGGCATATGCTCAACGATGATATTGGGCTGGCCGGGAATATGTTTGGCAAAATGATTGGCGATGAGACGGCCATAAAGATCGTAAGAGCCGCCGGGGCCGGTGCCCATGACAAGCGAAACGGTCTTGCCCTTGTAGAAGGCTTCGGGGGTTTGGGCAGCTGTCTGGGCATGCGCCTGTGCGGCGCCGAGCAGGCTGATGAGAATGAGGGTGGATATAAATGCGCGATTCATGGCGTTCTCCCGATTGACGTCCCTTAACCCAGGACTGTCCATTCTTTTGGATAATAATCCGGGCTTGCTGCCGCCCATGTCAGATCCTGCTTAATGCGCGGCGCAACCACCTTTTGGTTGGGTGATTCGCTGAGCCATGCCGCCCACCAAGAAAATGTGCTTTTTGCAAGGATATGGTGATCGCATCTGGAGATCGCAAAAAAGTCTTCCAAGACGCGAGTGAACGGTGAAAAAGAAACATCCTGACGCACTGAAAAGCGCGCTCGACACCAGTTCAGATCATCTGAAAAAATCAAAAAATGCGCCCCTGGAAACATTGCCATAGCGGCATCAAGAAATTGATCACTCGTCAAACAATCACGCTCTGGCAATTCCAGAAAATCCCCTCGACGCACATGGACAGCAACAAGAACTTGGCTTTTTTGCCACAGCTTTTGTAATTGCAGATCAACTTTGGAAAGAAGGGATGGATCCCGCGGTTGAAAGGCTGCGCGAATATCAGCTTTGATCTCGTCAAAATATCGCTCTGACTGAAAATATCCGCGCAGACACGTTCCGTCTGGCAGATCTAAAAATCCACTGTCATAAATGAAGGCATTTTCGACATAGAAATGAAACCATCGCGGAGGCAGTCGAAAATTACGGGACATATTCCACCGTGCTCGCCAACGATCTTCCTCGGCACGCGTGCAAATTCGATTAGACTGAAGATCGAGATCAAGAATCCGCAAAGGGCGCGACGCGGGATCGTCCAGATCACCTTGAATATCTCGGAAGCTACGCGCCTCGAGGCAAACAGACGTAGCGCGCCGCCTGGCTAGCGCCAAACCTGCAGCGTATTGGAAAAGCTGATTTCCAAGCCCGCCGGAAAGATGAACGGTAATCAGGGCGGGCCTCTGATAATTTCTTAAGGAAGATGATGTCGAGTGAAAGCGATCCTAAGTCACAATCGACATCATTGGCAACACTTGCAACGCAATGGTGAAAAACCTACTAGTTCAAATTGTAAATAATCAACGGCCCCGAAACACCAAGAGCCCCACTCACCGGATCTAACATGGGACGACATCGCTCTCCGCTTAAGCAAATGCTGGATGTTAAATCCAGACTTTTTTTGCTGTCGCGGCTTTTGACACTTGGTCTCCCTTGTCTGCGCCGCTTTTGGAGCTTCTATCCTGACTTAGGCTTTCCAGAACCGGATCGTGTTACGCTCATCCACCGCAGCGCATATCCGCATCCTTGGACGTCTGCGCGTTATAATGAAGCGCGTAAATTTGTGCTCGAAAATAATGTAGACTCACCCACCGCGTCGCTCTGGACCGATACACACGCCACTGAGCGTTATGCGGCAATCATTCAGAATGTGATTGTCCCTGGCCACTCAGGGACACCCATTGATCCAGCGACAGCGCACCAAATCAGCTCAGACAAGAATGGGGCCAGCAATTGGAGTCGGGCTCGCCCGTCCATCAGCGCCCTCACACGTCGGCAGCTCTCCGCTGATCTGACGCTCGTGATCCCCAAGCTTAATCATTTCGGTCATCTACTGACTGATTTTCTCATGCCATATTTTTTTGCCCTGCAAATCATCGGCTTCTCGGAAGGTACGAAACTGAATATTGTCACGAGCAGCCGACCCAATGCGCTCATCCTTGCCTTCATTGAAGCCGTCAGACAGGCGGGCTACGAGGTCACCCATATTGAAGGAAAATTATGGCAAGAGGTTCGCGTACCGCGCCTGCTTCACGCGACAACGCATACAAGAAATCTCGAATTGAAATTCGCAACACCCGAAGCTATTCGCTTCGCACGGGATCATTTGCTCAAGGCCCTACCGCCGGTGAGCGAGACAACCTCGCGAAGAATTTTCCTGCTACGTGGTAAAACCAAGACCCGGCAAGTGAGTGGCGAAGCGGAATTGGCACACAAGCTGGAGCAAATTGGCTTTCGCACCCTGGTTGGAAACTGGAGCAATCTGACGGAACAAATCACCGCTTTTCGTGATGCGGATATTATTGTTGGTGCCCATGGGGCCGGACTCGCCAACATTTTATGGTCGAAGCCAGAAGCAACGCTGATTGAATTATTTGCCAACAATGCACGCAAAACAACAGGCCTGCATTGGGCGAGCGCTGCTGGAACAGATTATGTAGGAATTGCAGGATCGGACGAAGAAAAAATGCAATGTTTTGCGATAAATGCAGATCAAATCTTCTCAACCATACAGTTCATTATTGCAAAAAATGAGCAGGGACATTGAAGACCATGAATAGAGATGCTTTGGAGGACTTGCTGGCAACATCTAGGCTGCAACAGTGCAAGCCATTTTCTTCCGCCACGATGCTTGAGTGGTATACGCCGCCGAAAGTATCCAATGTAATGAACTTCAATGAACAAAAACGCCCCGTATATACACTTGTGCTACCCGTTTTTAATCAGGAAAGTATTATAGCTGACTTTATCAAAAGCCATGACCAACATGCGAGCTTGCCTTATAACTTTATCGCCATTCTGGATTGCTGCACAGACCGGAGTGAAGCCGCGCTTCAAGCTGCTCTAGAAAAACTGAACAGCTCAAACATTGTTCAAGCGGGGCTTATCACAACATCTGTCCCATATTTTGAAACAGCTTGCGACAATATCGGCTTCCTGTGCAGCAAAACTGATTATATTATTGAAACGCAGCCTGATCTTTTTATTGCAACGAGGGGCTATGATCGCCGCCTACTCTCTGTTCTTTTGAATGACCAAGTTTCATGCGTATCTGGACGATGCGGGCACTCTTTTGGCGAGCTGATCAAACCGCCCAAATGGAAAAAATTTCTAGGTATAGATCCAACACCGAAAAATTCTCGTGTTGGGCTACTAGGTAGTCGCATTGAGCGGGACGGCCTGTCGATTGATGATAGGCAGAAGACGGCTTATTTCTGCGAAACAGTCAATCGGGGTCCGATTGCTTTTCGCAGAGCTGATCTGGTTAATTCTGATTATCTCGATCAGGAGCATTTTTATCTTGGCAATGATGATCATGATTGGAATCTGCGTCAATGGATTTCGACCGGCAGACGCCCTGCCTACGTCCCAATTAAAATATCCTCGAAGCTTGAATGGGGAAGTACGCGTAAGAGCCGCGACCCTTTGAATGAACGTGTTTTTCAAGGCTTGAAAAAACGCCCTGATCGCTCAATGCTTCAAAGCTTCATGCAGTCCTACAAACCCTTTTGCAAAGTCATGCCTTTCAGTTTCGGAGAATTTTCTGAATGATTCATTTTCTTACCTTCGGGGGCGGCAGTGACGACATGGCGGCGGCGGCACGAAGGCTGGTAGATCAGGCCAGTAAAAGTGGCTTTTTCGACATCTGCACGGCTTATACCGAGATCGACCTGGAGAATGATCTATCTTTCCAGGAACGGCATGGAGAGTTTTTGAAGTCCCACCCGCGCGGGTTTGGCTACTGGCTTTGGAAACCTTATCTCATCGGGCGTTATCTTAAAACGATGACAGATGGCGACTTACTTTTCTATTGCGATGCTGGTTGCGAAATTAATCCGCTTGCTGATATGCAATTCCAAAAGCTTGTTGCTTATCTCAAAGCAAAAGATTTTCTTTGTTTTATTCTTGAAAATCGCGATTGCGAAACATGGACAAAATTTGATTTGATTGATCGCTATCCTCTGTTGCGTGGTCGCAAACAAATTGAGGCAACGGTATTGGGGTTTGTTGCGTCTCAATCATCCCGCGCAATGGCTGCGCAATGGACTGATCTGTGTTGCACAGAAAACTATCGATTTCTAGACGATAGCCCCTCTCGTGTACCTAACCACGAATCTTTTAAAGAACATCGCCATGATCAATCCTGTCTGAACGCGATTGCTCATCCAACAGCAGAACCGCTGTCACATCACCTTTTGTATCCGAAGCGGAAAATAGAAACGCCCTTCATGCCGTTACGAAACCGGTCCGGCAAAACCCAGACAAGATTTTACACACTTGGTCCATTAGGCGTGATGATCTGGATTCGCCCTACGAAACATCCTAAATTTTGGGTTCAGTGGATTTAGATAAAAAATTCGGCCCTTTTAAAAGTTGATATGAATCAAAAGCCGCACCCCAAGGCCAAAATAAAAAAGCCCCGGCACAAGGCCAGGGCTTTTAATTGGTGGGCCCGACAGGGATCGAACCTGTGACCCCTACCATGTCAAGGTAGTGCTCTACCGCTGAGCTACGAGCCCGTGGCAGACACCCGCAAAGGTGGCCGCAAACGGAATGTGCGGGGTATAAAGGGCAAAACGGCCCGGCGCAAGCTTTAGGCCGCGCTCGGGCGGGTTTTTTCAGGCCGCCAGCAGGCGCTGAACTTCGTTGACCAGATCCTTGAGATGGAACGGCTTCGACAGGATCTTCGCATCGCGCGGGGCCTGATTGTCAGGGTTGAGGGCCACTGCCGCAAAACCCGTGATGAACATGACCTTAATATCAGGGTCGAGCTCTGTGGCGCGGCGGGCGAGCTCAATACCGTCCATCTCCGGCATCACAATATCGGTCAGGAGAAGCTCGAAGGGCTCTTCGCGCAGGCGATTATAGGCTGACAGCCCATTATCGAAGGAAGCCACATCATAGCCGGCATTTTGCAGCGCCTTCACAAGGAAGCGGCGCATGTCATTGTCGTCTTCGGCAAGAAGGATCTTGGTCGAGAGAGGAAGATTCATATTGGCCTCACGCAAAACTCTTGCCCTCCATAAGCACCGATGAATGTAAAGAAGGCGTGAAAACAAACCGCCCCCACTGAAGTTTTCGGGAGGCAAAAGGCCTGAGATGGACAGACCTGTGCCAGCTTGGCACATTGGGCCAGAAAATAATGAGACAAGCCCTCCCGAAAGAGAATCATGAGCCAGTTGGAGACAGGATCAGGAGCCTTGCCAGACGCGCCGCCCACGCCACTGGAACCTGAGCTCGCAACACCTTTCGAGACCTTGGAGCCTGCGCACCTCGAAACGCCGCTCGTTCTCTCCTCGCCCCATTCAGGCGCCATTTATCCGGCGCGCTTTCTTTCTGCCTCGCGCCTCCATCCGCATGTGCTGCGCCGCTCTGAAGATGCCCATGTCGATGTGCTCTGGTCGGAGGCTGTGGCCCTCGGCGTGCCGATGCTGAAAGCGCATTTTCCGCGCGCATTTCTCGATCTCAACCGAGAACCATACGAGCTTGATCCGCGCATGTTTGAAGGGTCTTTGCCGCATTTTACCAATACGCGCTCTTTGCGTGTGGCTGGCGGGCTTGGCACGATTGCGCGCCTCGTGGGCGAAGGCCAAGAGATCTATGCGGGCAAGCTCTCTGTCGAAGAGGCCATGCGCCGCATTGATGCGCTGTATAAGCCTTGGCACCAGCAATTGCGCACGCTTCTGCGCCGCGCGCAGCGTCAATTCGGTCTGGCACTTTTGGTGGATTGCCATTCCATGCCCTCATGGATTGGCGCCGGCACACAAAAGCAAGAACGCATGGATGCAGATTTTATCTTGGGCGATCGCTTTGGCACCGCCTGCGGCGCGCCCTTTATGGATGTGATCGAGCGCCAGTTGCGTCAATGCGGCTATCACGTCCAGCGCAACAAGCCCTATGCGGGCGGCTTCATAACTGAGCATTATGGCAATCCGGGTGCTGGCTTTCATGCCGTGCAGATCGAGATCAATCGCGCGCTTTACATGGATGAGCAAACGCTGGAGCGCAAAGCAGCTTTCACATCCATTGCCCGGGATCTCGCTGATCTGACATCCCGCCTGATGGCTCTGGCTGCGGAGATGGACCGTGACCGGGGCATCGCTTTGGCAGCAGAGTGAAAACCTCTCTTAGAAAAAAAGACGGCCGCCGGTTTTCACCAGCGGCCCAAGTCTAGGGAGGAAACGCCCAAGGAGGGCATTAGCGACGACATAGCCATCGCGTAAGGTCAACATATATGTGCACTGCACAAAAAGCAAGTGATGCTGACCTATTTTTATATTTCTGCGGCAGCCTGTCGCAAGTTTATTTACAAAGTACTGAAACGAATAGAACTTCTCTCAAGACATGGAAAAGCGAGCGGGCCCCTCGCCTCGAGCGGGCCTCTCCTGTATGTCTCGAGCGACTTTTTCAAAAGGGACATGGGGTAGCAGATGGGCGCTGTCGATTTTGCGCGTTTCGTCGATGAACTGGCTCAGGCCTCGGGCGATGCCATTCTGCCCTT
>Ga0209400_1000210_pt1 | contig 52340 bp, 49 predicted proteins | sample M_130807_EF_Meta_FD_187313 | JGI IMG/M metagenome (GOLD analysis project Ga0209400, IMG submission 187313) | Freshwater microbial communities from Lake Montjoie, Canada to study carbon cycling - M_130807_EF_MetaG (SPAdes) (version 2) | ecosystem: Environmental > Aquatic > Freshwater > Lake... | reverse complement strand
GCAGAGCCTTCAACCTCGATGATCAGCATGGCGCCGACATCAAGCGGATAGCCCGCCTTTGCAAAAGCCTCACAAATGGCAATGGCTTCTTGATCCATAAATTCCATAGCGACAGGAATAATCCCTGCGCCAATGATGGCAGCCACGCAGGCACCCGCCTCTTCACTTGTGTCGAAACCAAACAGCACGGGGCGCGCATCTTCGGCCATCGGCAGAATGCGCACCACGGCTTCCGTGATAATACCGAGCTGGCCTTCGGAACCGACCATGACACCGAGCAGATCATAGCCCGGCGCATCCATCGCCTCGCCGCCGAGATCGAGAATGGTGCCGTCCATCTGCACCATGCGCACGCCCAGAATATTATTCGTCGTCACGCCATATTTGAGACAATGCGCGCCGCCCGAATTCATGCCTATATTGCCACCAATCGTGCAGGCAAGCTGTGACGAGGGATCAGGCGCATAGAAGAAGCCTTCCGCCGACACAGATTCCGTAATCGACAGATTGGTGACGCCCGCCTGCACGCGCGCGGTGCGATTGGGGAAATTCACATCGAGAATGCGATTGAGTTTGGACAGGCCCAGCACAATCGCATCCGTCTGCGGAATCGCGCCGCCCGACAAAGATGTACCAGCGCCACGCGCGACAACCTTCACGCCCTGCTGATGGCAGAAGCGCAAAACGGCCGAGACTTCTTCTGTGGAAGTTGGCAGAGCGACCGCCAGCGGCACGCGGCGATAGGAGGTGAAAGCATCCGTCTCGAAGGCGCGGCGCTCATCCTCTGTGGTGATCAGCGCCTCGGGCGGCAAGAGCGGCGCGAGACCGGCCAGAATTTCGTCGCGGCGCGCCAGAATGGCTGCGTCCGGCAAGGGGAAGGGAATCGACATTGTGTTTCCGCCCGTTGGTTTGATGGACCATCATAGACCATCGGGCGGCAAACTACACTGCGACCTCCGTCGCGTGGCACACAATCAGTCGTGATTGCGGCGGCGGATACGGCGCACAATCACCGCAATGGCGACAAGCGCCACAGGGACGCTCAGCGCCGCTGCCACACCGGGCTCCATTTTCATGACACCCGTCTCATGGGCGGCCTTGAAGACATAGGAGAGCAGGCTCACCACATAATAAGCGATGGCCGCGACCGAGAGCCCTTCCACCGTCTGTTGCAGGCGCAATTGCATGCGCGTGCGCTCATTCATGGATTGGAGCAAGTCCCGATTTTGTCGTTCGATTTCGACGTCAACGCGGGTGCGCAACAGGTTCGAGGCGCGTGCCAGTTTGACCGAAAGTTCGCCCATCCGTTCTTGCAACATATGGCAGGTGCGCATGGCCGGCTGCAGACGACGCGACAGGAAGGCCGCCAAAGTCGGGCGCATGCCAACGGGAGCTTCCCCAATGGCGACCAAGCGCTGCTGGACAATGCCTTCATAGGCACGGCTCGCGCCAAAGCGGAAAGCAGCCGCTGTGGCCTCTGCCTCGACCTTGGCGGCAAGTGCTGTCAGGCGATCAAGAAGCATATGGTCATCAGACCCGCCACCAGCAACCAGCGAGGAAGAAATGGAGGCCAAAGCTGTTTCAGCTTCCGCAACGTCAGGCGCACGGCGCTGCGCTTCTGGCAGGCCCAGAAGTGCGAGCAGGCGATAGGTCTCGATCTCCAAAAGACGAAGGGCCAGCGCCCCGGCGGAGGCCGGATCAAGCCCGCGATCAATCACGAGAATCTGCACAAAGCCATTCACCGGCAAAAAGTCACAGCCAACCACCCCGCGCCCACCCAAAACGGTCGAGGCAGCAAGGCTCGAGGGATCAAACAGCTCATCGAGCACAGTCTCCTCAACGCCACGCACCAGATGCAGATCGACTGACACCAGATGACGACCCGGCTGTTTGAGGCCGGCAAAGGCGGAGGCGAGATCGCCAGCCGCTGGCAGAAACGGGGTCTCCTCGCCGCCGGGCACTTCCAGCGTATAGGTGGCAAATTCGCTATGTTGCTCAAAGCGCAGCGATTGGCCGCCCATGGTCAGGCGGAAATGCTTCGAGCCGGGGTCAGGCCCATGCAGCCCGCGCGCGCGGCAAAATTCGATGAGATCGGCGCGGGCCTGCGCCGCCTCTGACGCATTCGTCATAAAGGCGAAATGGATCAGCCGGGCGGGCGTGGTCAACGGATGAAAGGGGCGCGCATGGACCTCGCCCAGAACGGAAGCCCGTTCAGAATGGGGGGTCAGGGTCGGAAACAATGAATTAGCGACAGTCATGCGGCGCCTCTTATGGCTGACGCGACAATCGTCGCCTTGCCCTTGGTCAAAACTCAAGCCAATTTGCATACGACACGAAAAGCCCCGGAGATCACCTTGACCGCCGCCCCTGCCCGGCCCCGCGTCGGGCTTTTTGCCACCTGTCTGGTTGACCTGTTCCGCCCGTCTGTCGGATTCGCAGCTGCGAAACTGCTGGAAGAGGCCGGATGCGAGGTTTTGGTGCCCCCGCAAACCTGTTGCGGCCAGCCCGCGTTCAACTCGGGGGATCGGGTGACGGCCCGCGATCTGGCTCTGCAAGTCATGGATGCTTTTTCGGGCTGCGATTACATTGTTGCCCCATCCGGCTCCTGCACGGGCCAGATGGTGAAACATTTTCCCGAGCTATTTGACGAGCCGCAACTCGCCATGCGGGCGCGCGCCTTTGCTGCCAAGACGTTTGAGCTCGTGAGCTTTCTGACCGATGTTCTGAAAGTGACCTCGGTCGAGGCGAGCTATGAAGGCCGCGTCACCTATCACGATTCCTGTTCGGGGCTGCGTGAACTGGGCATCCAGAGCCAACCGCGCGCATTGCTAGCGAGTGTGCAGGGTCTCGAATTGGTCGAGATGAAAGAGAGCGATGTGTGCTGCGGTTTTGGTGGCACATTCGCTGCCAAATATGGCGAGATTTCCGATGCCATCGTCACCAAAAAGACGGCCCATGTCAGCGAGAGCGGTGCGCCGCTTTTGCTCGCGGGTGATCTCGGCTGCCTGATGAATATGGCCGGAAAAATCACACGCCAAGGCAAAGAGATTGATGTGCGCCATGTGGCCGAAGTGCTGGCTGGCATGTGTGACGAGCCGCCTATTGGTGCGCGCAAGGAGACACGTCGATGACGCTGCATCCGACCACGCCCGATTTCAAAGACAATGCGCATCGCGCTCTGCATGATCCCGAATTGCAGAAAGCGCTCGGCCATGTGCAGCATGGCTTTATCTACAAGCGCCAGTCAGCCGTGGAGCGGCTGCCCGAATTTGAAACTTTGCGCGAGTCCGCGCGCGATTTGAAAAATCATGTGCTGAAAAATCTCGATCTCTATCTCGAGACCTATGAGCGCAATGTGACGGCCTCCGGCGGCCACGTGCATTTTGCCCGCACCTCGGCCGAGGCCTGCGAAACCATCGTCAATATCTGCAAAAGCCATGGCGCGAAAAGCGTGACCAAGGGCAAGAGCATGGTCTCCGAAGAGATCGGCCTGAATAGCGCGATTGAAGCCGCTGGCATGCAGGCGGTGGAAACGGATCTCGGCGAATACATCATCCAGCTGCGCGGCGAGACGCCCTCGCATATTATCGCGCCGGCCGTGCATCTGACCAAAGAACAGGTCGAGGGCGATTTCCGCCGCGTGCATACGCATCTTGATGGCGCGCGCGATTTGTCAGAGCCTGTGCAATTGCTGACCGAAGCGCGCGGCGTGCTGCGCGAAAAGTTTCTAGCCGCTGATGTGGGCATTACAGGCGCCAATTTCCTGATTGCAGAAACCGGCACGTCGATCATTGTCACCAATGAAGGCAATGGCGATCTCACCCAATCTTTGCCCAAAGTGCATATTGTCATCGCATCCATCGAAAAAGTTGTTCCGACACTGGAAGACGCGAGCCTTCTGCTGCGCGTGCTGGCGCGCTCGGCCACGGGTCAGGATATGTCGGTCTATACAACACTCTCGACAGGCCCGCGCCGCGAGACCGATCCCGATGGGCCGGAGCATTATCATGTCGTGCTGGTGGACAATGGTCGCTCGGCCATGCTCGGCACAGAGTTCGAAGACATGCTGCGCTGTATCCGTTGCGGCGCCTGCATGAACCATTGTCCCGTCTATCACGCGATTGGTGGCCATGCTTATGGCTGGGTCTATCCCGGCCCGATGGGCGCCGTGCTGACGCCGTCTCTCATTGGTGTCGAAAAAGGCGGACACCTGCCCAATGCGTCGACTTTCTGCGGGCGTTGCGAAAGCGTGTGTCCGGTGAAAATTCCTTTGCCCAAACTCATGCGCCATTGGCGAGAGAACGAATTCGAGCGTCACCTGACGCCTTCTGTGCAGCGCTTCGGTCTGAAAATCTGGGGCTTCTTTGCCAAAAATCCTCGGCTCTATTCTTTGGCTTCGCGCGCGGCGATGTCGACACTCGCTTGGCTTGGTCGTGACAAGGGCCGCTTTGCCGCGCTGCCGCTCGCCAAAGGCTGGACCGATTATCGCGACCTGCCCGCACCGCAAGGCGACACGTTTCAAGCGCAATGGCGCAAGCGCCAGCAGGAGAAACGCCGATGAGCGCGCGCGACGATATTTTTGCCAACATCCGCCGCTCGCTCGGCGTCAGCGGCAAAGAGACAACGCGCCATGCTGCCGTGGCGCAGCGGCTCGCAGACACACCACGCGGACCCATCCCCGCACGCGGCCAAGGCAGCCCTGCGGGGAGGCTTGCGACCTTTATCGGCGAAGCACCCCGCGTCTCCGCAACCGTCGTGGTGCTCGACACTGCGCAAGCTGTGCCGGAAGAAATCGCGCGCTTTTTGCGGGACGCTCATCTCCCGCTCACATTGAAGCACGGCGAAGATGCGCGACTTTCCTCGCTTGACTGGCAGGCTGCGGGCCTAGATGTGACACGCGGCCACTCTGATGGCGCTGATCTCAATGCCGTCACACATGCTTTTGGCGGCGTCGCCGAGACAGGCTCTCTGGTGCTGTTGTCGGGTGCCGATAATCCGGTGACGCTGACTTTCCTGCCCGACAATCATTTCGTCGTGCTGGCTGCAACTGATCTCACCAGCGATCTGGAAAGCGTTTTGGTGAAACTGCGCCGCGCAGGCGCGCTGCCGCGCACGGTCAATATTGTGACGGGCCCCTCACGCTCTGCCGATATTGAACAGACCTTGCTGCTGGGCGCCCATGGCCCGCGCCGCCTGCATATTATGGTGACATTGAATTGAGAGGCGGGCCGCTAGCTAAATCGGCAAGCGGCTCGCCAATTGCGGATCATTTTTCAGATCTAGCCGCACCATTTTAGTGCCGGGCTCATCGGGATCATCGCGCACCAGAAATCCTAGCAGCTCGCACATATCGAGCATGTTTTTGTTGCTCGCCATCACTTGTCCTTCAACCGCGTCCAAACCTTCCTGCGCGGCATATTCGATGATGAGCTTCATCAAATTCCAACCAAGACCCTGCCCCTTGTAATCGCCGCGCAGAAGAATGGCATATTCTCCCGCCGTGCCTTCGGCATTTTTGATCAGCCGCACACCACCAATCATCACGCCATCTGAATCTAGTGCACACAGGGCGAGCGCGCGGGCATAATCAATCTGCGTGAGACGCGCGATAAAGGCATGTGAAAATTCTTTGACCATCGCAAAGAAACGCAGGCGCAAATCTTCCGGTGAGACACTTTCAAAGAAAGCGCGGTAAAGCTCTTCATCTTCAGGGCGCACAGGACGAACGAAAATTGTCTGGCCCGCTTTGAGCGTGATGTGGCGCTCCCAGGATTTTGGATAAGGGGCGATCGCCAGACGCGGGTTCGAGCCGCCGTGAGCCAAAGGCGCAGATGGGGCCGCGGCGACGCGCGCATCAATCACAATAATCCCGTTCTCGTCAGCCATGATGGGGTTGAGATCAAGTTCGCGAATTTCCGGCAAATCCGCTGCCATTTGCGAGAGCTTCACCAAAACAAGTGCAACAGCATCCAGATCGACTGCGGGCTCGTCGCGATATTTGCGCAAAATGTTCGCCACACGTGTCTGCTCGATCAGCTCATGCGCCAATCGCAAATCAAGTGGGGGAAGCGCAAGCGCACGATCATTGATGACTTCCACCGCCTTGCCGCCTCGTCCGAAAACAAGCACCGGACCAAAGGTCGGGTCATCGGCAAGGCCAGCGATCAATTCACGCCCATGGGCCCGGCGCACCATGGGATGGACAGTCACGCCATCCAAACGCGCTTGCGGACGTGCGAGCTTCACACGCGCAAGCATTTGCCGGGTGGCTTGCACCACAGCCTCGACACTCTCCAGATTGAGCATGACGCCGCCCACATCAGATTTATGCGTAATATCCGGAGAAAAGATTTTCACGACACACGCGCCATGCTCAGCCAGCATGGGCTTTGCGATATCGCCCGCTTCTTCAGCAGTGCGGGCGAGGCGCGCGGGCGCACAGGGAATATCATAAGCTTCCAGCAGCCCCGTGATCTCGACCGGATCAAGCCATGTCTCTCCGCGCGCCAAAGCCCCGCGCACAATCTGCCGTGCGCGGGCCACATCGGGCGCAAAGTCCGCCGGCAGGCTTGGCGGCACCGCCATCAAAGCTTCGCGGGTCTGGCGCCAACGCACCATATGCATGAAGCCGCGCGTCGCCCCATAGCGGTAATTGGGAATATGCGCCTCTTCGAAAATCTCATCCGTGCGCATAGTCGCACCCAACCAAACCGCAAAGACCGGCTTGGGTGCAATCGACTTACGCCGATATTCACTCACCACATCGGCCACTTCGAGCGCTGCTTCTTCTGAATCAGACAAGGCAGTCGGGCAATGCACAATGGAGATGGCATCATTGGCGGGATCTTCAAGCAAAGCTTGCAACGCAATCCGGAAACGCTTCGCATCGGCATCGCCGACAATATCGACCGGATTGGCGCGCGACCATGTGGGCGGCATGTCTTGATCAAGACGATCACGAATGGCTAGCGAGAGCTCGGCCACCTTGCCACCCAGATCAAGAAGATTGTCTATGGTGATCACACCAAGCCCGCCACCATTGGTGAGAATGGCCAAGCGATCGCCAACAAAAGGTTTGATGCGTCCAACGGCTTCGGCAGCGGCAAACAATTCCGAAATATCATGCACACGCAAAAGACCCGCACGACGGAAGGCGGCATCATAAACAGCATCAGACCCTGCCAATGCACCTGTATGCGTGGCGGCTGCTTTGGCAGCGCGCGGATGGCGGCCTGATTTGATGACGATCACTGGCTTCACACGCGCTGCCGCGCGAGCCGCCGACATGAATTCTTTCACGTCACGGATTGATTCCACATAAAGCAGAATGGCACGCGTGTGATGATCGAGCGCGAAATAATCGAGCAGATCACCGAAGTCGATGTCGCACATATCGCCCACCGACACGAGGCCGGAAAAACCGATATGGCGTTCATGCGCCCAGGCGAGCAGCGCCGCAGTCACTGCACCCGATTGCGAAATGACAGCAAGATCACCGCGCGCTGCCGGATGAGCGGCAAAACTTGCATCTAGCCCAGCGCGCGGAGCCAGCACGCCCAAGCAATTGGGGCCCACAATGCGAATGCCGGTCGCGGCCGCCACGCGCGACAATTCATCGGCCAGAGAGCCTGCGCCATGTTGCGGATCAGCCGTGATCACGACAGCCGTCTTCACACCAAAGGCTGCCGCCTCGCGCACCAATTGCGCAACCGTGTCGCGCGGCGAGGCGATGACAACGAGATCGGGCGGGCTTGGCAGATCGGAAATCTTTTTGACGCAAGGCAGACCATCAATCGCCTCATGGCGCGGATTGACGAGCTGGATAGAGCCTGCAAAACCACCCTGCCGCAAATTGGTGAGCACAGCATGGCCGAGCGAGCCCGCCCGCGCACTGGCACCAATCAGGGCAAGGCTGTTGGGTTTGATCAGACAATCAAGGCTGCGGACGGACATGAGCGAATCCTTCGAGATCAGCCTGACCCTAGCGTGGCTAAATGTCATTTTCTTTGCGATGCAACAAAGTCAACGCCGTCATTGCGAGGAGGCCGCAGGCCGACGCGGCAATCCATAGCACCAGCTTTTTTGACGTTAGTGCTATGGATTGCCGCGTCGCTTCGCTCCTCGCAATGACCGTGGAAAGTTGACGCCTTGCTTGGCTTACGCTGGAATGAGCCGAATAGATTCATCTGGAGTTTTTGCTGATGCGCCGAATTCTTCTTGTTCTTTCGGCTCTTGCAATCACCGGTCCGGCCTTTGCACAGCAAGCCACCGGCCTCTGGCTGCGTGAAAACGGCGCCTCGCATGTGCGCATTGCGCCTTGTGGAGAGGCGCTCTGCGGCTTTGTGGCTTGGGTCAAAGACCCTGAGCGGGCGAGCGAAATCGGCTTGAAAGTTTTTTACGACATGAAGCCAGCTTCCCCCGGCACATGGGAAGGCCAGGCCTTCAATCCGGAAGATGAAAAGACCTATACGGGCAAAATGGTGCTCGAAGGTGACGCGCTCAAAACATCGGGCTGCGTTTTCGGCGGGCTGATTTGCAGAAGCGTCAACTGGACGCGGCTGAAATAATTATTCGGCCAGCACACGCGTCGGCGGAAAAGCCACTTCAACCAATGTGCCCTCAAGCTTCTTGCTCTTGATCGAGAAGGAGGCGCGATTGGCTTCGATCAAAGCCTTTGTCAGCGGCAGACCCAAACCCGTGCCACGCGTCGCGCGAGCAGTCGCAATCTGACGGAAAGGCTCCAGCGCCGTTTCAATCTCGCTGTCGCTCATACCAATGCCTGTATCCTTGATGCGGATGACAGCATGTCCCGCATCGGTGAGCGCGGTGGAGACAATCACCTGCCCGCCCTCTTCATTGAACTTCACAGCATTGGAGAGAAGGTTGAGCACAATCTGACGCAAAGCGCGTTCATCAGCCACAATATTGGGCAGGCGCGGCGCGAGCGATTGACGCACAATCACGCGCTCGCGCGCAGCCTGTGGCTGGATGAGCGAAACACATTCAGCGACGATGCGATTGGCATCGACCGCATTGAAATTGAGCTCGAGCTTGCCTGCTTCAATCTTCGACAAATCGAGTAAATCATTCACAAGACTCATGACATGCGCACCAGAGGTGTGAATGTCGGTCACATATTCCTTGTAGCGCTCATTGCCGATCGGGCCGAAACGCTCTTCCATAATGACTTCGGCAAAACCGAGAATAGCATTCAGCGGCGTGCGGATTTCATGGCTGACCTTGGCCAGAAAATCCGACTTCAGCGCATTGGCCTGTTCAGCCGTGCGGCGCGCTTCTTTCAATTCCTGTTCGGCTTTCTTCCACGCCGTCATATCGCGCAGCACAGCGCAGAATTTCTGCGCGCCATTGCCGCCAATACGACCCAGCGTCATGAAAACGGGGATCGAGCCACCCTGACGTGCGCGACCGAAGAGATCACGACCATCATTCATCAGGGCAGCAACGCCCGAACCTTTCAGACCTTCAAAATATTCCTGCGCTATGGAGGCACTGTCTTTGGCGAGCAGGAAAGTGAAGGCTTCGCCCATCACTTCGCTCTGTTCATAGCCAAACAAAGCCTCGCCCGCACGATTGAGCGCAACAATCTTTCCATCATTGTCGAGCACGGCAACGCCATCGGTCGCAGTATCGAGAATGGCGTGCAATTCGCGCATGCCGCTTTCAGCAGAACGCAATTCGCCCTCTAACTCGCGGATACGCTCGGTCACACCACCCGCATCAGCGGTGCGGAAGGTCATCAGCGTGGCAGGTGCATTGTCCCATTCGACTTTGCGAATGCGCGCTTCGAGCGCCACAGGGCCACCATCGCGGCCATAAATATGGAGTTCATTACTGTCTTGCAGCGTGTCGCGCGCACGACCACGGAACATGCGTGCCATGCCATCTTCGCGGAAGAATTGCGCACTATCTTCATAGCCCAGCAGATCAATCAATGTGCGATTGACGTAAAGCGCATGGGCATCGCGCGATACCAGAAGGCCAATCGGCAAGCGGTCGAGAACCGATTGCACATCTTCGGAGAGATCGACCGGGAGCGCAGGCGGCACAATGGGGGCAACCGGCTCTGCCGCCGCGCGGTTTGCCACTTCAATCAAATCGCGGATGGAAGATGGGGTCGCAGACGCATGCGGCCCGTCTTGATCTTCACGCACATTAGCGCCCAAGGCGCGTGCAATTTCGCGGAATGAATGGCGCTCGGCGGGAGAGAGATTGACCATCTCATCATCAGGCGTCTCGGGCGCATCAACGGGAGCCGCTTCGACAAGTGCTTCCTCATCACGGCGCGCGACCACTTGGAAAGGACGCAGCGCCACAACATTTCCCGGCACAGAGGGCATATTCGGCGTAGGAACCGGCGCAGTCTCTGCGACAGGTTCAGGATCCGCGGCAGGTGTTGCTCGCGACAGCGTTTCCATCTCTTGCAAACGCGTGACGTGAATGACACCAAAGCCGCGATAGCCTTCAAAGCGGCGTTCACGATCATGCGTAGGCAAAGCGCCCAAAGTCACAGGAAAAGCCGCATCGGCATTTTCAACGGGCCAGAGAACTTCCAATCCGCTCCATGTTTCGCCACGCAGCAGCGCATCGCGCAAAGCATATTCGGGATCGAGATTTAATTCGTCAGCCACATCGCTGAAAGAACGACCGACAAGACGGTTCGTCATGCAGCCGATGAAATCGCACAATTCACCCGTGATCTTCACAAAGCGATGCGCACTGTCGGTCTGCCAAAGGAAGCGCACATTGTCGCTGCCCTTGAGACGCATAGCGATATCGGCTGCCACTTCATCCACGCTGCGGCGCGCCTGCGTGGTCGCAACAGGTTGCGGCGCGGGTGCGACGGGCTTTGGCGCTTCAACGCGCGGGGCTGCTGGCGCAACAGGCGCTGGCGGCACGAAAGTCGGCTGCGCGACCTGCATGTCATTCTGCGCCATCATCATGGCGGAGAGATCAGGCTGCGTCTGTTTGGGAGCCGGCGCGGCGGGTACGCCCAGAATGAAGAGCGAATGCGGGCCAATCGTGCGGCGGCAGAAGACGGTGAGCATTTGCGCGCGCAGGCCCGAATAGAAGCGTAGCTTTTCCAAACGAGCGCCAGCGCCGGGCACCAGACTGCGCGACAATTCGGCTACGCGGCGCGCGCCGGGGTCAGTCGCAGCAAAGAGGCGGCGGGTGATGGCGTCTTCATTGGCGCCAAACAAAGCCTTGGCGCCCTCATTGGCAAAGAGCACGCGAACGGGTTGCCCAGCGGCCACGAGCAAGGCCCCGCCCGCCTCAATCAACGAGGCAAAGGGCGGCTCGGACAGAGCCGCTTCGGCGGCCCGGATCAGGGCGGGATCGCGCGGGAAGGTCGTCATGGCCCTCGGCTACCTCTGGTCCCTCATGGACGCTGTACAAATGGACGCAAAACTTGGGCGGCAAAGCCCCCGTTGAGGGAGCCTCAGGCCTTAATCAATCATTAATCTGCGCCGGGCTTGGGGTCCATTGCGAACCGCCACAGAGGGCAAACTTGTTGGTTCTATGCTTAAGATCCACAGGAACCTGATGTTTTTGTGCATTGCACAATTTTGTTGCGTTGCAACAATTTCTGGTCTATTCTTTTCCCAAGTTGAGTGATTGGTGCATCGCCCCGGCCCACACGGACATTCTGTCAGGGGCACCCAAAATGGAGCAGACTCATGACGAACACATATGAAGTCCCAGCCGAAATGCGTGAATTTGCCGAGCGTAGCGTAGCCCAGGCCCGCAAGGCCTTTGAAGGCTTTATGGGCGCCGTCCACAAGACGACCGACCAGGTCGGCACCAACCCTGCCATTGAAGGCGCCAAGGACGTGTCGAGCAAAGCCGTGACTTTCGCTGAAGCCAATGTGCTCTCGGCTTTCGAACTGGCTGAAAAGCTTGTTCATGCCAAGGACCCGCAGGACGTTTTCGCGATCCAGTCGGAATATCTGAAGACACAGGCTGCTGCACTCGAAGGCCAGTTCAAAGAGCTCGGCGAAGCTGTGCAGAAGGCGTCTGGCGTCAAGAAGTGAGTGCAACAGGAAAAGAGCCTTTCCATGCCCACACCCCGTAAAAACCCCAAAGGCGCAGCGAGCACCGCAGAACCCGTCACGATAGACGTGACGCCAGTTCTGCCCGCGCCTGCTGCTGACATTGAAACCCCGGCAGAACCGGAAATGCTACCACAGCCTTTGAAAGAGACCCTTGAGGCTTCGATCGAGAAAGTGGCTGATTTTCGGGAACAAATCCGTCACGCGACGGAAGAGGCGAGTGCGTCGATCGAAGCAAGCTTGAAGCTTGTTTCGCAAGGCGTGACCGATCTCAATATGAAGACAATTGAAGCATTTCAGGCCAGCGCTGATGCGCAATTTGCTTTCGTGAAAGCCCTGCTCTCGACCAAGAGCATGTCGGATTTCATCACGCTGCAAAATGAGCATCTGCGCCAGCAATTCGAGACGATGAATGCGGCTGCCAAGGATGTATCGGACCTGCTCCAAAAGGTCTCGACGCAATCCGTCGAGCCGCTCAAATCGACACTCGCAAAAAGCCTGAAACTCGCGGCTTAAGCGGGGCTTCCGGCCAACAGAGCATCAACGGGGCCATAAGGCCCCGTTTTTTGTTTCCCCTGAGGGCGCAAGCCTGTTGCAATGGCAGGGCTTTGCTTTTAGGTTCCGCCCCGCACTGACGTGCCGTGCCGCCATAGCTCAGTTGGTTAGAGCGCTAGATTGTGGATCTAGAGGTCCCCCGTTCGAGCCGGGGTGGTGGTACCATTTCTTTCAGGTACTTAGACTTCCATTCCCACCATTCCGTTCGCAGTCTGTCACGCCCTTGTCACAACGGGGGTCAGAGATGGCGAGCATCAGGAAGCGTGGAAGCAAGTGGCAGGTCCAGATCAGGCGCAATGGGCTGCCTGCAATCAACCGAACCTTTATTGCCAAAGATGATGCCATCCGCTGGGCAAGAGAGCAGGACCGAGCCGTGGACCGGGGGGAAACTTTTCCATCGGCCACAGGCGATACCCGTCAGACATTTTTGTCAGAAATTATGGCTCGGTATGTCAACGAGGTCAGCCCTCGTAAACGTGGGTCGATGGATCGCTATCAAATGCGTCCTCTGGAGCTGGCTTTAGGTCATTTATCCCTCTTCAACCTTAAGCCAACCCATTTGACCTCTTACCGACACAGACGACTGAAGGAAGTATCCCCCACCACCGTCGGCAAAGAGATGGGCCTGCTTTGTCATGTCTTGAAAGTGGCGGCTGACGAATGGGGCTATGCCATGCAAGTGGAGCCATTCAGGGCTGTCAGTAAACCTTCACCACAGTCAGGCAGGACAAGACGGCTGGAGACTGGGGAAGGTGAGCGCCTTGTCGAAGCCCTGTCCGCTTGTCGTAAACCGCTTATACGCTCTGTGTTCGAGTTCGCCATTGCGACCGGGATGCGCAGAGGCGAGGTCCTGTCCCTGACTTGGCCCAATATCGACCTCAAAAATAGGGTCGCTTTCCTGCCTCTGACCAAAAACGGGGAGGCTCGTAGGGTCCCCCTAAGCTCCCAAGCTATGCAGGTACTAGAAGAGCGCCTCAAGGCCACTCAGCGGACTCCTGAGGGGCTTCCAGAGGCGCTCTGTGAGCGGGTTTTCCCCATCTCAGCAAATGCGGTTCGACTGGCTTGGGAAAGGCTCAGGCAGAAGACTGGAATCAAAGACCTACGGTTCCACGACCTCAGACATGAGGCCATCAGCAGATTTTTCGAGATCGGGCTGTCAGTCCCTGAGGTAGCCCTGATTAGCGGCCATAAGGACGCTCGGATGCTCTTTAGGTACACCCAGTTAAGAGCTGAGAATGTGGCGAAGAAACTACAATAACCAAATGGCGGCTTAACGAAGCTTGTTGATCAACTGTTATCATCACGCTTCAGTCTGGGGATAGCGGTGATAGTGAAGCTGCATTTATGAAAAAAGTGAGCTGTGCGCGCTATTTTTAGGATCATGATTCAAACAAGGTCAGCTCATTCTTTCATGGGGTGGCATTATGCCAGTAAAAAAGCGTGGCGAAGATGCCAAACCATCTCTGCTGCAAATGAACCTGTATCGTTTGAGGCGCATTGCCATGAACCTAGAAGACAATGCAACTCTTAACGAGAACGACAGGTCTTTTCTAGTAAACGCTTTTCTAGAAATTAACCGCGGCATTGATGCCAATGAAGCTTTGGGAGTCAAAGCTAAGCGCGGGGAACGAAAAACTGTAGATTCAAGGCCACAATCAGCAATGAACTATATAGCTAATCTGATTAAGCCAGTCGACTTGGGCGGCTTAGGTATGACTGTTGAAGAGGCTATCGTGTATACTGCTGAGGACGATGAAATGGGGGGCTCATTCGGACTGACCGAAGATAGTCTTCGTTATTATTGGACCCATGGGATTTATGGACATTCAACACAGATGGCTCGCCCGATAGAAACGCTGCCGGATCGCGCTAAGAGCAAGGCAAGGAATCCCAAATAGCGATTTGGGTTCGGTGACCAACCCGAGAACCGTGCTTATTAAAGTCTCCGTCGTTCAAACAAACAACGGAGAACAATCATGGAAAAGCAGGTTTTATCGATTGCAGAGGCTTGTCAGGCCCTCTGCTGCGGGCGAAGCAAACTCTACGAATTGATTTCGTCCGGAAAGCTGAAAGCAGCCCATCTTGGTCGCAAAATCATCATCTCAGCCGCTGAGATACAGCGCTTTTTAGACGCTTTACCAGCCTACGACGCGAAACCCACATCCCGAAACTCAAAGTAAAAGCCGCCTCCACAATGGGAGACGGCTCGTTGAGGATCGCAACTCAATCTAGCATGAATCTCATTTGTGGGGAACGGCTACCATGGAGGTAGCTATGAATAGCAAGAAGCAAATCCACAATCTGTCGGTGAATGAAGAAAATTCGCTTTCTCTCGAAACTGTCGCAGATGTCGCACTGTCGCAGGGTGAAGAGCCGATAGATTTGTTATTTAGGAGTATGAATCGGCACAAATACCCTGTTGAAGCGCTCGGTCCATCAATTCAGGGGGTTATCGAAGCGATTGCAAACAAGTGCCAAGTGCCGGTCGTAATGGCAGCCCAGTCAGTCTTGGCAACTATCTGCCTAGCGGTTCAGGGCCATGCTGATGTCCGCCTCCCATTTGGTCAGAGGCGTCCTTGCTCTCTCTATTTCCTGACAGTGGCTGCGAGTGGTGATCGCAAGACTACCTCTGATCGCGAGGCCTCTCGTGGGGTTTCGGAATATGAGGCAGCTTTGGAGGAAGAATATAAAGCGCAAATTGCAGACTGGCATATTGCCTGCGCGGCATGGGAAGCAAGCACCAAGCTGGTCAAATCGGATAAGAAATTTTCCGATGCTGATCGAAAAGAAAGGCTAAAGAAACTTGGTTCACGACCGTCGGAGCCACTCGCTCCATTTATCGCTATCTCTGATCCAACACTGGAAGGTTTGTTTAAAAGTTGGGTTGCTTCACTTCTTCCATCTATGGGTATCTTCTCGTCTGAAGGTGGCCAAATCACAGGCGGGTACGGCTTAACTCCTGAGAACAAGCTGAAAACTGCCGCGTCATTATCCGAGCTATGGGATGGACGTTCAGTCAGGCGTATTCGAGCTGGTGATGGCTTTATGCATTTGTCAGGGCGCAGATTGACAATGCATCTGCTCATCCAAGCAAAGGCAGCAGCAAATTTTCTGGCAGACCCTGTTTTACGGGACCAAGGCCTCATTTCGCGGTTCTTTGTCGCCGCACCGGATTCCCTTGCTGGACAGCGGCTACATCGCGATGCTGATCCTGAATGGGAAGTTGCAATTGTGACTTTCGCCATCAAGATAAAGGACCTGCTCCGCACGCAACTTCCGCTTGTCAGCGGAGCAAAGAACGAGCTTGCCCCAAGACTTGTTGCTCTTTCTGAAACAGCCGAGCGTGTATTCCATGAATTTTCAGATGAAGTTGAGCGAGAACTTGGGCCAGTTGGTCGTTATGGCATGATCTCAGAGCTGGCAAATAAAGCTGCTGAAAATGCAGCTCGCCTAGCTTTGATTATGGCTCTTTTCGATGACCTGTCAGTCAGTGAGGTCTCTGAGACTTATATGGAAGGTGCAGCAGAAATTTGTCACTGGTATCTCGAAGAAGCACTTCGGATTACAGAGGCTGTTCGAAATAATGGCATCATGGCTGATGCTGAAATGCTCAGGCAATGGATTACTGCCAGTGGCTACGATGTCGTTACAAGACGGGAAATCTTGTATAAAGGCCCCGCTCGGTTTCGAACATCTGATGTTTTGCAGCCATTACTGGACATTCTCGTTGAGCATAGTTGGCTGGAACCGGTTGCCGGTAAGAAGGGTACTTTCCGGATCAACAGGTCCCGCGACACAGCGACAACTGCGACAGGGTGAAAGGCCAAACAATGAGTTCATGGAAAGTCAGGACTCACCTCGTTAACGGGCGGCAATTACGTGCCGCCCGGGCGCTGGCAGGCCTATCGCAGAAGGCCCTTGGAGAGGCCGTAGGCGTCTCCGAGCGGGCCGTCAGGGAGTGGGAGGCCAAAGAAGATGTGAGGCCTGTTGGGCCACCTAATGACCTCCGCGTGGAGAAGGCTCTTCGGGGTCTGGGAGTCGAATTATTTTCAACCCCAACACCCGGCGTCCGACTTCTCAAGTAGAGGACAAGACTTCCTGTTTCCGGAGGTTTCCCGACGCCATAAAAGGTTATTTTGATCAAACGTGGCATAGTGCCATCGCTCTAAAGTCGAGAAACTGATCTTGTGTGTCTGTCCTTCATAGCCTTCAGCTAAAGTCCACCAACAATGATCGAATGGAAAAGGCTTGCAGGGAGTGGATTGAAGATCGGGATTGGTTGACTGCGCAATGGAATGCAGGGGCATTCAAGGTTGCCCAAGACTGGCGCTTGATAGGTCAGTCCAAATAGAGTCCCTTTTGCAAATCGATAAACTTGTTCTTGATGACGGTGAGGTCGCCCAACTCCCGTCTTGCATCTGCGATGGTTCCAAAACGCGCATTCAGGAATGTCGGGAGCTTGTCTGAACGCAGCTCCTTCTCCCCATACTGCCTGTAGTTCTCCAGCAGACTGATGAGGAAGTCGCGCATCTTCGTGCTTGCATTCTGCTCAACGGCTTGGCGGACACGGCCAGCCCTCTCATCCCTCGTCTTGGGAGGCGTGGTGAAGCGGATGTAGGCCAGCACGTCGAAGAGGTCGCTCTTGGGTGCGTCAATCACCCGGCGCATGTCTTCAAGCGTTGCATAGTCGTAGCCACGATCTTCCAGCACAGCGATGAAATGCTGGCGCTGGTCAGGGTCGCTCCATTGCTTGCGCAAAGAGTCCTCATCAAGGATGAGCGAGGACAGGTCTCCATAAAGATGCGTGAGGAACTGCTGGGCCGTCATCGGCTTTCCATCAGGTCCCCAATAGGTCACGGATGACACATATTGGATGGTCCGTTCTTTGCCATCTGCCAGTTTGATGACGATCTTGGTTGGCGGTTCGTCTTCCTCGCCGCCACCCGGCTCTTGAGGTGGCTCATCTGGTGGTGGCTCGTCACCGCCTCTTGGTCTTCCCGGTCGAGGCTCTTCAGGCGGAAGCGGCTCGCCATCCCATTCGGGATCGTTGAAGTTCTCATGTGCTTTCACGAAGTCCCAGATGGTGAAGAAGTCTTTGCCGTCATAGGTGCGTGTGCCGCGACCAATGATCTGCTTGAACTCGATCATGGAGCGGATCGGCCGCATCAGGACGATGTTGCGCACATTCCTCGCATCCACCCCGGTAGAAAGCTTTTGTGAGGTGGTCAGGATAGTCGGGATGGTTTTGTCGTTATCTTGGAACTGGCGCAGGTAGTTTTCGCCCAATGCCCCATCATCAGCCGTCACACGATGGCAATAGTCAGGGTTGGTGCTTGTCTTCACTTGGTTGATCAGATCACGCACCAGAGCGGCATGGCGCTGGGTGGCGCAGAAGACCAGAGTCTTTTCCTTCTGGTTGATCTGGCTCATGAACTCTTTCACGCGACTGAGTTCACGCTCTTCGATGATCAGCTTCGTGTTGAAGTCGCCCTCGGTGAAGGTTTCACCCTCTTCAACCTCGCCTGAGACCACATCATCCGAACCATCGTAGACATATTCATCGATGGTGCTGACCATCTGCCGCACTTTGAAAGGCGTGAGGAAACCATCCTCAATGCCATCACGCAGCGCATAGGTGTACACAGGCTCACCGAAATAAGCATAGGTGTCGGCATTGTGCTTGCGCTTCGGTGTGGCGGTGAGACCAAGCTGCGTGGCTGGCGCAAAATATTCCATCAAGGCTCGCCATTCGCTCTCATCATTCGCTCCACCTCTGTGGCACTCGTCGATGATGATGAAGTCGAAAAAGTCAGCCGGGTATTGCATGTAAACGGGCTGCTCTTCGCCCGTCATGAAGGTCTGGAAAATCGTGAAGAACAGGCTCGCGTTTTTGGGAACTTGGCCGCTGTTCTTGCGGATCGTGTCTGGGTCGATGCGCGTGACAGCATCTGAGGGAAAAGCCGAGAAAGAATTGTACGCCTGATCGGCCAGAATATTGCGGTCAGCCAGAAAGAGAATACGAGGGCGGCGGGTTGGCTCGCCACTCAGGTTCCATTTGGCTTGAAACAGTTTCCAAGCAATCTGGAAGGCGATGGAGGTCTTACCTGTACCGGTGGCAAGCGTAAGAAGAATGCGGTTCTGCTTATACGCAACAGCTTCAAGAGCGGCGGTGATGGCCTTGTGCTGATAATAGCGCAGCTCCCACTTGCCGCCATCTGTCTCGAAATCGACAGCGCCAAAACGGTCGCGCCAATTATTCTGGACTTTGAAGCAGAGAGACCACAGGTCTTGAGGTGAGGGGAAAGGCAGAGGAAACTCGCCCTCCTTGCCCGCCTCCATATCAATGGCATACCAGCTCAGTCCATTGGAGGCATAGGCAAAGCGTGTCCCAAGACGGGTCGCATAATTCTTGGCTTGCGCAATGCCTTCACGATGACTGATGCCAGCTCTTTTGGCTTCAATGACAGCCAGCTTCTGCCCCTGATGCATCAGCACATAATCGCAAGATAGAGGGTTCGACCGCTTGCCACCTGACTGGATGCGACCGGGGCAAATAACCTCCCGGCGCACACGCGAGCCGTGCTTGCCCCAGCCAGCTGCTCTCAGCTCTGGGTCAATCCGTTCTGCACGGGTGTCAGCTTCTGTCTCGTCTTCATAAGCCATGCGACAAAGCCTAGCTCAGGTCAGCTCTCCTGCGAAAGCTTTTTGAAGGAGGGATTGGCGGAGGTTTGAAAGTGCTTTAAGTTTTTCAAGCATTATGCGGCTGAGTGAAAACGATTTATCTTCTAGCTCGGCGATCTGATCCAGTAAGCGTTCTTGGATCGCCTGAGCGGGGAGGCTAATTTGCAGCTCCCCAAGGACACGATTACTCAGGTTCGCCATGGTTGCGCCTGTTGATGCCAGCTCCAGTTTCCGAACGAAGCTCGGCGACCTTAGAAGATAAGCGACTAACTTTGGAGCTATGTTCTTATTGGGCCGAATAAAAAAGCTTCCAGTCCCACAAAGCCAACCTGCTTGATCCGCCGTAACCACAGCACAGCGCCCCATCTCTCCTCGGCGTCCGACAACTATATCGTCCTTCTCTAGAACATATGAGGACAACTTTTTAAGAGTGTCTCGACTCACAGTCTTTCGGAGGTCTGGCGTGATCTTTCCATTGATAATGTTTGCTGGATTTACGAGCGGTATCTCATTTTCAACGTAATCGGACTTATGAAGAAGCGACCCAAAGGGTCCAGTCGATACAGGTCCAACCATTGTCGACAACGGACCAGTTGTCCATTCATTGGCTTCGGGAGAGATAATCTCCTCAACTGATGTTGTGAACAGCATATAAGCGTCCTGAGCATTAGCCTCTACATTCGCCCGTGCGCGATCAATGCCTTCAAAGGCTTCGTCGAGAATGGCAACGATCTTGCGCTGCTCGTCGAGGGGAGGTAGCGGAACGGCTAAAGCCTTGATCTTTTGTTGAGAAATGTTTGGCTGGGCATTGCCGACCGCTTGAGCCACGAGTGACGGTTTCGCATGCAATAAATAATAATAGAGATACTTAGGAACGTGCCTATCGCTTGGGAGGATGGCGCAAACCGCCTGATTGGTTGCAGCTTCAATCCTCAAGATTCCGACCTCTCCAGCAGTCGCTCCGTACATCGCAACAAGCACGGAATCTTTGGGAAAAATCTTGGCTGACGAACCCTTAAGGCCAGCTTCTGTGATGAAGTTAGTTGCTTCGGTTATATTAGGATTAGAAACTTCGCCACTCAGGAGCCACGGTATAGAACCGTTCTCGTAAAACTCCTTTTTAGCCTTAGATGGTGTTCCACCCGCACTAGTTTTTGCGAATGTAGAGATCGGTTTGATTGGCCACTCTTTACTCACAGCAATCCCCGAATGTTGTCGAGGATGTCAGCGGTTTCCGCATCACGCGCCAGAATGTCAGCTATGATTTCTTCAGGGCTGCGCAAAGCGTCTGCCTCAGGGGCATTCGGGTTCTTCACTGAGAGATCGAAGGTGGCCTCATCAAGATCGGAGACCTTGACCTTCCAGCTCTTCGCGCCTGTTGCAGAAGACTTCTGAAGATCAACAAACTCCGCCAGATCATCATCATTGAGCGGATTGGTTTTGCCCATGCTGCGACCGGGATCAAGCTGGTAATACCAGATGTTGCGTGTCGGAGTGCCCTTCTCGAAAAAGAGAACAACTGTCTTCACGCCAGCGCCTTGGAAAGTACCCTGTGGACAATCAAGAATGGAGTGTATCATGCAGCTTTCGAGCAACTCTTTTCGCAGCGCCATACCGTCACCGTTACTCAAAAACGTGTTCTTGATGACAATGGCTGCACGACCACCCGCCTTCAGCTTGCGAATGAAATGTTGGAGGAAGAGATAGGCTGTCTCGCCAGAGCGGATGGGGAAGTTTTGCTGCACTTCGCGCCGCTCGCCGCCACCGAATGGCGGATTGGCGAGGATGATGTCGTGCCGATCCTTCTCCTGAATGTCCATCACGTTTTCATTGAGTGTGTTCGTGTGGACGAGGTTCGGCGCTTCAATGCCATGCAGCACCATGTTCATGATGCCGATGATATAGGCGAGACCCTTCTTCTCTTGCCCGTAGAAGGTCTTGGTCTGGAGCGTCTTGTAATCACTGGCTGAGAGAGTGTCGGTGCGCAGATAATCATAAGCCTCGCACAAGAAGCCAGCCGACCCGCAAGCACCATCATAGATGGTCTCGCCAATCTTGGGATCGAGGACCTTGATCATCGCGCGAATGAGCGGACGGGGCGTGTAATATTCGCCCCCGTTGCGCCCAGCATTGCCCATGCGGCGGATGCGGGTCTCATAGAGTTCTGAAAGTTCGTGGCGCTCGGCTTGCGTGTTGAAGGAGAGGCTGTCCACGATCTCCAGCACATCGCGCAGAATGTAGCCTGAGCGGAACTTGCTGCGCAGCTCCGTGAAGACCTCGCCGATTTTATATTCAATGGTCTGGGGCGAGGTCGCTGACTGGCGGAAGGACGCCAGATAGGGGAACAGCTCCTGATCGACATACTTCACCAGATCGTCGCCGATGCGAGCGATGTTGTGGTCGAACTGCCCATCCTTCTTGGGCGCTGCCCATTTGTCCCAGCGATGGTCGCCATCAATGATCGGGGCATAGGGCTTGCCCTCCAGCACAGCTTGGTCGCGCCGCTCGCTCTCCAGATCGTGCAGATATTTCAGAAAGAGGACCCAAGAGGTCTGCTCGACATAGTCCAGCTCATTGCCGATCCCCTCTTCAGCCCGGAGGGTCTTTTCGATGGCGTTAAAAGCGTTCTCGTACATTCGCTCACTTGGGGTCAGAGGCGTGATGCCTCAGTTCTAGCCAAGGGAAGCGAGTCGGCCAAGCAAAGGTAAGGGCGAGGGGTGAAGGGGCGACTGAATCTGGCCGATCTGCAACCCGTTATGATGTGTATCGGGAGCAAGCTAAACCAGAAGGAGAGGCGCGACCCGAAGACGGGTGGTCACAAGCGGTCACACTCTGGTCACAACGGTCACAGGAAACAGGCTGTTCCTAAAAAACGCCTTGCTTTTGATCACTTGCGTTAATAGCTTAAAAACAGAGGGTTACAGACGAAGCTAACTGTGCCGCCATAGCTCAGTTGGTTAGAGCGCTAGATTGTGGATCTAGAGGTCCCCCGTTCGAGCCGGGGTGGTGGTACCATTTTCCTCCCACGCCCCCTTTTGCCTCGTCTTTGCGAGGAGCCGTAGGCGACGAAGCAATCCAGAGGCCTCAAGTGTTGCTTCTGGATTGCTTCGCTGACGCTCGCAATGACGGCCTAAACGCGGTCGGAAAAGGCGCCCACCAGCGCCGCTTCATTGGCCCCCACAATGCCGCGCTCCGTAATCAGCCCGCTGACCAGGCGCGCGGGCGTCACGTCAAAGCCCGGGTTGCGCGCGCCAGATTCTCTCGGCGTGACGCGGATCGTGGCAAGTGCCCCCTCTTCCGTCTCTCCTGTCAGATGGGTCACTTCGCGTGCATGGCGCTCCTCGATCGGGATTTCGCTTAAGCCATCGCGCAAAGCAAAATCGATGGAAGAAGACGGCGCTGCCACATAAAAGGGCACGCCATTGTCATGGGCGGCGAGCGCCTTCAGATAAGTGCCGATCTTGTTGCAGACATCGCCCTGACGCGTCGTGCGATCCGTGCCGACAACGACCAAATCCACCTCGCCATGCTGCATGAAATGGCCGCCTGCATTATCGACGATCACGCGATGTGCGACGCCATGCTGGCCAAGCTCAAAGGCGGTCAGCGCCGCACCCTGATTGCGCGGGCGCGTTTCATCGACAAAAACATGCAGGTCAATGCCCTTGTCATGCGCTTTATAAATCGGCGCTGTCGCTGTGCCCCAATCAACCGTTGCCAGCCAACCTGCATTGCAATGGGTGAGAATATTCACGCGGCCCTTTTTGCGCGCGATCTCTTCAATCAAAGCCAGACCGTGATCGCCAATAGCCGAACAGACGGCCACATCTTCTTCCGCCATCTCGCCCGCCAATGCCCAAGCCGCATCAGCCCGCCCACTTGCAGCCTGTGGCAACAAAGCGTTGCGCATGCGCATCAAAGCCCAGCGCAAATTGACTGCCGTCGGGCGCGTTTCGGCGAGCATTTCGATTGCTGCATCCATAGAGGCATCATCGGCACGCTCGCGCAGCGCGAGTGCCAGACCATAGGCCGCCGTCACGCCGATCAAAGGCGCACCGCGCACCTGCATATCGGCAATCGCACGTGCGGCCTCTTGGGCATTAGCGAGGGACAGGCGCTGGACGCGATGGGGCAACAAGGTCTGGTCAAGAATCCCGACTTTTCCATCCGCTTCCGGCCAAATGGTCCGGCAGGGCACGCCATCAATCCGCATCAGGGCTTCCTCCAGCTCGCTCAGGCTCTTTTGGCATCCACAGCGCCGCGTTCCAAGAGGCTTTTGCTTTGACAAAAGCCGCACGCCTCCCCAAGCTTAGACTCAAGGAAAGCTGCCCTCATCAAAAAACAAGACGGCTTTCAGGGATGGAATAGCTAGAGGTCAAACATGCCGAAACTCAAGGTCAACGGCCGCGCCCAAGAGGTTGCGGTGCCCGACGACACCCCGCTCCTTTATGTGCTGCGCAATGATTTGAAGCTGAACGGCCCGAAATATGGCTGCGGCCTCTCGCAATGCGGCTCCTGCACCGTGCTGGTTGATGGACAAGCCGTGCGCTCTTGCGTCACGCCTGTCGGCTCTGTCACCGGACAAGACATTACCACGCTCGAAGGGCTCGGCACTTTGGAGAAGCCCTCCAAACTGCAACAGGCTTTCATTGATGAGCAGGCTGCCCAATGTGGCTATTGCCTGAATGGCATGATCATGAGCGCGCAGGCGCTGCTTGATAAAAGTCCGAAGCCGACGGAAGCGCAGGTGCGCTCTGCTCTTGATGGCAATCTGTGCCGCTGCGGCGTGCATAACCGTGTCGTTCGCGCTGTCATGCGCGCATCGCGGGGAGCTTGAACCATGAACATCATGAACCCCACACGTCGCGCCCTGTTGCAGGGCGGCTCGCTCACCCTGGCCTTCTCGCTCGTCCCGCCCGCGCTCGCACAAAGAGCTGCGAAGATGGAAGGCGCGGCTCTGCCAGGCGATCTCAAACTCTATCCGAAAATCTCCTCCTGGCTGCGCATTGAAGAAGGCGGCAAAGTTCGCTTGCTCTTCGGCAAGGTGGAAATCGGCCAAGGCATTGTGACTGCGGCTGCGCAATTGGCAGCTGATGAACTCGATATCGATATGAAACGCCTCGTGATCGTCTCAGGCGACACACGCGTTGTGCCGAATGAAGGCGTCACGGCCGGCTCGCAATCCATGCAATATGGCGGCGTGGCTGTGCAGATCGCGGCAGCCGAATTGCGCGCCTATCTCGTCGCACGCGCGGCCGAGAAACTCGGCGTCGATGCGGCCAAACTGAGGGTCGTGGATGGCACGATTTCGGGCGGCGGCAAAAGCGTCACCTATTGGGATCTCGTTGCCGGCCAAAAGATCGACATTGAAGCCACTGGCACGGTGAAAGTGAAAGAGGCCAAAGACCGCCGCTATATCGGCAAAAAGGTCGGTCGCCTCGACATTCCACCCAAAGCTACAGGCGCGCTGATCTTCATTCAGGATCTGCGCCCCGATGGCATGTTGCATGGTCGCGTTGTGCGCCCACCCGCCTATGGCGCCAAACTTGTCTCGGTGGATCGCGATGTTGCGACCATGCCGGGCGTGAAGCGCGTGGTGCGTGATGGCTCATTCTTGGGTGTCATTGCCGAGCGCGAAGAACAAGCCATGGCCGCAGCCGAAGCTTTGCGTCGTGCAACCACTTGGGACTTGCCCAAAGATGTGCCGACCAGCGACACGATCTATGATTGGTTGAAGGCGCAACCGGCCAAACTGATCACCATCAAAGATGTCGCAAGCCCCATCGCCGACAAGACGAAGAAAGTGGTTGAAGCGGAATATCGCCGTCCCTACCACATGCATGCCACCATAGGCCCATCGACAGCCATTGCGACTGTTGCAGGCGACGGCTCCGTGCTGATCCAGACGCATACGCAATCGCCGTTTGAAACGGCGGCGGCCATTGCACAAATGCTCAATGTGCCGAAAGAAAAAGTACAGTGCGAACATTGGCAGGGCGCTGGCTGTTATGGCCATAATGCGATGGATGATGCGGCAGCCGACGCTGCTCTTCTCGCGCGTTACATGACGGGCCGCCCCGTGCGCGTGCAATGGTCACGTCAGGATGAGCACAAATGGGAGCCCTATGGCTCAGCCATGGTCGTGCGCGTCAAAGCCTCGCTGGATGAAAAGGGCGACATTGTCGATTGGGATCACACGATCTGGTCGACATCTCACGGCACACGCCCCGGCGGCCGTGCGGGCAATCTTTTGCCCGCCCAAACGCTGGAAAAGGCGCATCCGCTGCCAACGCCCGTCAATGGCGGCGCGCCCAATTATGCGGCGGACCGCAATGGCATTCCGCTTTACGAATTTGCTGGCACGCATGTGCGCACGCATTTCGTGGAAAAGCTGGCGGCACGCGCGTCTTCCACACGTGGCCTTGGCGCTTATGGCAATGTCTTTGCCATTGAGAGCTTCATTGATGATCTGGCGCGTGCGGCCAAAGCCGATCCGGTTGAATATCGCCTGCGCTATCTGAAAGACCCGCGTGCGCGCGAAGTGTTGCAGAAGACAGCTGAAATGTTCGGCTGGTCGAAGTGGAAGGCGGCCCCCGGCAAAGGACGCGGCATTGCTTTCGCACGCTACAAAAATCTCTCGACCTACACGGCCATTGCGATGGAAGTGGAAGTCGAGAAGGCGAGCGGTGCCATCCGCGTGAAGCGTGTGTCTTCGGCCAATGATGCGGGTGAGATCGTCTCTTATGACGGCATCGTCAATCAGGTCGAAGGCGGCATTATCCAGTCGCTGTCATGGACGCTGAAGGAAGGCGTGCGCTTTGATGAAAAGGGCGTGCGCAGCGAAGATTGGACCTCTTATCCAATCCTCACTTTCTCCGAAATCCCGCCGATTGATGTGAAGGTCATTGACCGTCCCGGCCAGCCTTTCTTAGGTGCAGGCGAAGCCTCGCAAGGCCCAACGGGCGCGGCACTCGCCAATGCAGTGATGGATGCAACGGGGGTTCGCTTCCGCGACGTGCCGTTCTTGCCGTCACGCATTAAAGCGGGATTGATGGCTTAAAGGGCTCATCATTGCGAGCGTAGCGAAGCAACCCAGGGGCACCATGTGTAGCTTCTGGTTTGCTTCGCCTTCGGCTCGCAATGACGGTCGTTTGATGGCTATCTTTGCCCCGTCATTGCGAGGAGGGCGTTAGCCCGACGCGGCAATCCAGTGCACCAACCTTGCAGAATATGCGCGCGCTTAACCGCCGCCGTACAGCCAAGCGATGCCTTCAATTGCCTGCTCGGGCGTGCGGCCCTTCAGCATATTGTCGCGCAATTCTGCGATCGGGCCGCGGGCGTGATAGACGTCGCCATAGACGCGCGCCATCAATTGCACGCGTGCGGTGCGCAGATAACGTGCATTCTGATAATCGAGCAAAGCGCCCGGAATATCGTCCGGCTTGGCCTCGATCTTCTCGGCAAGACAAACCGCATCTTCCAACGCCATGCAGGCGCCTTGCGCGAGATATTGCAGCATGGGATGAGCCGCATCGCCAATCAGAGTCGCGCGACCCTGCGACCAGTTTTTCACCGGCTCGCGGTCACACAGCACCCACATTTTCCACACGTCGATCTTTTCCAACATGCGCAAAACCTGCGGCACTTGGCCCTTGAAATGCGCGTGCAGCAAAGCGGGATCACCCGCCTGATCCCAGCCTTCCGAATAATGATCGGAATGGAACACGGCGACGAGATTATAAAGTTCGCCACGACGTAGCGGATAATGGACGAGATGCGTGCGCGGGCCAGCCCAGAGCACAACATCGGGCTTCCACAAATCTTCCGGCACATCTTCGCGCTTCAGCACAGCGCGATAGGCAATATGGCCCGAGACGCGCGGCTTGCCATCGCCCACAATTTTCTGGCGCGTCTTGGACCACAGACCATCCGCGCCAATCATGGCGCAGCCGGTGATGATGCGGCCATCTTCCATGGTCACGATGACCTCGCCACCCTTGTCCTCGAAATCGAGCACGCGGGCCTGCGTTTCGAGTGTGATGTTTGTCTGCGCGCGGCAGGCATCAAGAATGATCGCGTGCAAATCAGCGCGATGGATGACCGCATATGTGTCACCAAAGCGGCGCATCAGATCATCACCCAAAGGCATGCGGGTGATCAGATTGCCGGTCAGCGCATCACGCATTTCAAGGCCGGTGGGAATGGCGACATCTTGCAAGATGCGATCGCGTAAACCCAGCTTTTTAAATGGCGTGAAAACATTGGGGCCAAGCTGAATGCCCGCGCCAATTTCTTTAAAATCGGAGGCCTGTTCCAGCACATGAACGGCAAAGCCCTTTTGAGCGAGGCCGAGTGCGGCGCCCAGGCCGCCAATGCCACCGCCCACAATGATGAAAGGCTTGTTGTCAGCCTGCGCCATAAAAACCTCCCTCAGATCACATCTTGCCGCGCAATCATGCGCCGCATCATATTGGTAAATTGCACACGCTCGGCGGCATCCAGCGGCTCCAGCATGCGCGCTTGTGCTGCGCGCACGAAAGGCTCGCAATCAGCCAGCAATTTTGCGCCGCGGCGCGAGAGTTTGAGAAGCTTCACGCGCTTATCCTGCGGATTGGCACGCCGCTCAATCAGCCCCTTGCCTTCCATCCGCTCCAGCACATTGCCCATCGTCGAGCGATCCATCGCGACAAGGGCACCAATGCGCGTCGCATCAATGCCCGGATTATCGCGCAAGGCGATGAGCGCGGCATATTGCATGGGCGTCATGTCAAAGCCTTCGCATTCTTGTGCGAAAACAGAGACAGCCATTTGCTGCAAGCGGCGGATCAGATGGCCGGGTTTGAGATAGACATCATCCATCCCGCCATGCGCGGCATCGCGCACGGCTTCTTCCGGCAAAAGATCAGCCAAGCTTGTCTCACTCGGCATCGGGCTGGCGCTCGGGCAGAGCTGATTGAAAAGCCGGCAGAGCATTGCAGGCGGCTTCCGCTTCATTCAAACGCGTCCAGCCCGAAAAATCGCAGCCGAAGCGGCGCGCATTGGCGAGCTGGGGAATGAGGCAGATATCAGCCAGCGTCGGCTTGTCGCCAAAGCAGAAAGGCCCCTTTGTGTTGCTGAGCAATTTCTCGCAAGCATCCAAGCCCTGCTGATTGACGCGGCGCGCCCAATCATTGACGTCGGCATCGGTGTGGCCGAGCGCCTTCACGGCATTCAGCACGCCGAGGTTTTGGACCGGATGCACATCGCAAGCGATGGCCAAAGCAAAAGCGCGCACACGCGCACGCGCCATTGAATCTTTGGGTAAAAGGGCGGGCTCGGGATGGGTCTCTTCGAGCCATTCGAGAATGGCGAGCGACTGCGTCATCAACGTGCCATCGTCGAGCTCGAGGGTCGGAACCAGACCTTGCGGGTTCTTTTCGAGATATTCGGGCTGGCGCTGGTCGCCATGGCGCAGCACATAGGAGGTCTGATCAAAGGGCATGCCCTTCAAAGCCAGCGCAATGCGCAGACGATAGGAAGCCCCGGACCTGAAAAATCCATGCAGACGCATTCTTGTATCCTCCCGCGGCGCCTTCAAAAAACCGGAACCCAAAAGGCTCTCTTGCCAGACGCTCGTCAAATTGACAGTATACGGAGGAATTGCGGCGTCAAGCCGCTGCCGGGCGCCCGAAGGTCCCAGCAAACCCCGAGAGGAAACGGTCATGAGCGAAGCCGCAGAAACCCCGCAGCGCCGCGCCTTCTACGACAAGATCGACAAGCAGAATTTGACGCCGCTGTGGACGGTTCTCTCCTCCATCATCACGCCGGAACCCAAATCCGCCGCGCAGCCCTTCCTGTGGAAGTTCGACGAGATCCGCGACTATATGGTCGAGGCTGGCGGCCTGATCACCGCGAAAGAAGCGGAACGCCGCGTGCTGGTGCTGGAAAATCCGGGCCTGCGCGGCAAGTCGAGCATCACCACCTCGCTTTATGCGGGCGTGCAGCTGGTGCTGCCGGGCGAGATTGCGCCCGCTCACCGTCACAGCCAATCGGCATTGCGTTTCATTTTGCAAGGCAAAGGCGCGCATACGGCCGTCAATGGCGAGCGCACGAAAATGTCGGTGGGTGATTTCATCATCACGCCGTCGAATTCCTGGCATGACCATGGCAATGAATCCTCCGAGCCGATCTTCTGGCTGGATGGTCTCGATGTGCCTCTGGTGACGGCACTTGATGCATCTTTCCTCGACCATTGGGCTGAAGACGAGCAACCAATTTCAAAGCCCGAAGGCGATTCCTTGGCCCGCTTTGGTGCCAATCTTCTGCCCATCGACCAGAAGACACGCAATCTGACTTCGCCCATCTTCAATTACCCTTATGCGCGCACGCGCGAGGCTCTGGAGATCATGCGTCGCACGAAGGAATTCGATCCCTGCCATGGTTTGAAAATGCGCTACACCAATCCCGAGACAGGCGATCACGCAATGCCGACGATTGGCGCTTTCATCCAGCTTCTGCCCAAGGGTTTCACATCGAGCCGCTATCGCTCGACGGACGCGACTGTCTTTACCGTTGTGGAAGGCAAGGGCCGCACGAAAATCGGCGACAAGACTTTTGACTGGAAGCCGCAGGATATTTTCGTCGTCCCGAGCTGGCATCCAGTTGTGCATGAGGCAGATGACGACGCCGTGATCTTCTCCTTCTCGGATCGTCCCGTGCAGGAAAAACTCGGCCTCTTCCGCGAAGATCGCGGCAACGCTTAAAGCCGTCATTGCGAGCGAAAGCGAATCCATGACGAGGCGGGGTTGATCCAGTCACCTCGGACCTGCGTAAGACGAGGGCCTCCCTATTTTGGTGAGGCCCTTGCTTTTTGCAGATGAGACCAGCCCCATGACGCGTATTTTAGCGACCTATGCGGTAACGCTGATCGGATTCCTGATCATTGATTTCATCTGGCTGGGTTTTGTCGCGACGAAATTCTACAAAGAATATCTTGGCGACATGATGCTCGAAAAGCCGCACCTGGGCGTCGCTTTCCTCTTCTACGCTCTCTATGCAGCCGGCATTGTGCTCTTTGCTGTTCTGCCGGGTCTCGATGCGCGCAGCTGGAGCAAGGCGGCCTTGCTTGGTGCGGCGCTTGGCCTTGTGGCTTACGGCACTTACGATCTCACCAATTACGCCACGCTTAAAAACTGGCCCCTCACCGTGACTCTGGTCGATCTGACATGGGGCACTGTGGTGACAGCGGCGAGCGCAACGATTGGTTATTTCATCTCGAACTGGATGTTCGACTGATCGCGCTTACAGGCGACCCATGGGCCGCCAATCCAGAAAATCTTTGATCTTATTGCTCAAGCCTTCGCGCACATTGCGATAGGCATCGAGCATATTTTCGCGCGTGCCCTGCACGGCCGTCGGATCAATGGTTGGCCAATAGATCACCTCGACCGACATGGTGCGCGTGAATTCGAGCGCGCGGTGATGGGCTTCTGGTGAGAGGCTAATAATCACATCGAAACTGGAATCTTCGAGATCTTCGAATGTGTGCGGCTTGTGCTTGGAAATATCGATTCCGAGCTCTTCCATCGCCGCAATCGCAAAACCATCGAGCTCGCCTGCGCGCACACCGGCTGACGCAAAGTAAACATCGCGTCCGAAATATTGCTTGGCGAGCGCTTCGGCCATTGGCGAGCGCACGGCATTCATCGAGCAGGCAAACAACACGGATTGCGGCCGCTTGTGCTCAACTTCCGGCGCGTCAGGCACATTTTGCATCATGCGCCTTTAGCCCTTCCAATGCAGGGCCGTAACAAGGGTAAAAATGCGCCGTGCCGTGTCGAAATCACATTCGACCTTGCCTTCAAGACGCTCGGCCAAAAGCTTGGCGCCATCATTGTGCAGACCGCGGCGACCCATATCAATGGCTTCAATCTGCGCCGGCGTCGCCGTGCGAATGGCCGCATAATAGCTCTCGCAGACCATGAAATAATCTTTGAGGATGCGGCGAAACGGCGTCAGCGAGAGAATATGCGTAATCACGCTATCCCCGCCTTCCTGGCGAATGTTGAAGGCGAGCTTGGCTTCATGTAGAGCGATCAAAAGCTCATAGGGGCCGCCCTCATGACCCGGCACGCCGAAGGAATTGGATTCAACCAGATCATAAATGGCGATCGCGCGTTCATGTTCCTGATCGGCATTGCCGCGGCCGATGGAATTTTCATCCAGCAGCACCGCGACAAGTTTTTTCCGATCGGCATCGGGCGCGCTCATCTCACCTCACCCGAGATTCATGCGGATGGAGACAGAGCGCGCGTGCGCGTGCAAGCCTTCAGCTTCACCCAGCGCCACAGCCGCAGGGCCCAGCACGCGCAAAGAATCCGGCGAGCATTTGAGCAGTGATGTGCGCTTGACGAAATCATTCACGCCAAGACCCGACGAGAAACGCGCTGAACGCGCGGTCGGCAACACATGGTTGGAACCACCGACATAATCGCCAATGGCTTCGGGCGTATAACCGCCGATGAAAATCGCCCCCGCATTGGTGATGCGCATGGTGAGATCATCCGCATCGGTCGAGATGATTTCGAGATGCTCGGGCGCCAAGCGATCAACCATCGGGACCGAGGCCGACAGCGAGGTCACATCAATAATCGCGCCGTAATCTTTCCAGCTGGCGGCCGCAATATCGCGACGCGGCAGTGTGGCGAGCTGGCCCTCAACTGCCTTGATCACCGCATCACCCACAGCGCGATCCGACGTCACAAGAATGGATTGCGCCGCCGTATCATGTTCGGCCTGCGCCAGCAGATCAGCGGCAATCCATTCCGGATTGGCGCTGGCATCGGCCATCACCACAACTTCGGACGGGCCAGCAATCATATCAATGCCGACCGTGCCAAAGACGCGACGCTTCGCAGCTGCCACATAAGCATTGCCGGGGCCGACGATCTTGGCAACAGACGCAATGGTCTGCGTGCCATAGGCAAGTGCTGCAACAGCCTGCGCACCACCGATGCGATAGATTTCATCGACGCCTGCGAGTTTGGCCGCAGCAAGCACCAGCGGATTCAAAATGCCATCGGGTGTCGGCACAACCATAACGATACGGCCAACGCCGGCGACTTTCGCAGGGGCTGCATTCATCAACACGGAGGATGGATAGCTCGCGGTGCCGCCTGGCACATAGAGACCGACCGACTGGATCGCCGTCCAGCGCCAGCCGAGTTCCACGCCTTGCGCATCGGTAAAGCGATGATCAACGGGCTTCTGCTTTTCGTGATAGGTGACGATGCGCGCATGAGCGAGGCGCAGAGCCTCCAAAGCTTTGGGCTCGCAAGCCGCCGTCGCCGCTTCGATCTCGGCTTCGGTGACACGCAGGCCACCGGAGAGATCGACGCGATCAAAGCGTTTTGAATAATCGATCAGTGCCGCATCGCCGCGTTTCACCACATCGGCGATAATGTCGCGCACGGCGACATCCACTTCTTCCGACACTTCCCGCTTCATCGCGAGAAGCGCATCAAAGCGCGCCGCAAAACCGGGCTCATTCATGTCGAGCCGCATCACCATTCGCATCACTCCAACAAATTCGTTTCAGTGCCCTTCGGGGGCATCATCGATCGCATGGCCCGGACGGTGGGCTGCAGCCCAGCGGGGCCCGAGATCGCGCATCTGCGCATCTACGCATTCGACCTCAAGCCGGATGGCCGCGCCGCCCGAAAAGACGAGCTCAATCGTGCCTGCCGGCGCCTCTCCCTCATGGAAGGCAAGCGAGAGGAGGTTGAGCACCCCTTCCCTATTCGACCGGTCAAAGCCTGTCGAGGCGACACGGGTGACATTGTCAAAATGCAGCCCAGCCCGGCAGCGCTCCATAGACCCATGCTCGGCGGCCACCCAGTCGAAACGGGAAGCCAATAGAGCAAAACGGCGTTGGACGGGCAGAAAGGCCAGATCAGCCACGCGGACCACGGCATCCTGCAGATTGGTGGAAAGGGCATCGAGATCTTCGGGGTCGAGCGCGATCAGGCGCAGAGGCGCCTCGCCCTCACCCATTTTCCCGTCCATTTGATCCGTTGCCATGGTGAAACCCCATCCTTCCACCGTGTTAGCCGCAGCCAGAGGCAGGGGCAAGCTTTGGGGGAGACCCCCCGCCCGTCATTGCGAGCAGAGCGAAGCAACCCAGAGCCTCACGTGCGGCTCTGGCTTGCCGCGTCGGCCTTTGGCCTCCTCGCAATGACGGCGGAGGGTGCGCCTCAGCCCGGCTCGCGCAATCTTTCCACTGTCGCGCCGCAGGCTTGCAGCTTTTCTTCCAGCTGCTCGAAACCGCGATCCAGATGATAAACGCGGTGCACGATTGTTTCGCCCTCAGCGGCCAGCGCCGCAATCACCAGCGACACAGAGGCGCGCAGATCAGTCGCCATCACTTGCGCACCCGCCAGTTTTGGGCGGCCTTCGACAATGGCCACATCACCATCAAGCTTGATCCGCGCACCAAGACGCGCGAGCTCCTGCACATGCATGAAGCGGTTTTCGAAAATGGTTTCTGTGATGCGTGACGTGCCCTGTGCGCGCGTCATCAGTGCCATGAATTGCGCTTGCAGATCGGTCGGGAAACCGGGGAATGGCGCGGTGATCACATCCACGGGGCGAATGATGCCAGCCTCACGCGAGACGCGCAGACCGTCCGCCGTTTCTTCAATACGCGCACCTGTTCGGCGCAAAACATCCAGCGCATTGGGTAGAAGATCTTCGCGCGCACCCGCGAGCAACACATCGCCGCCCGTCATCGCCACAGCGCAAGCATAAGTGCCTGCTTCAATGCGATCGGGCAGCACTTCATGACGCGCGCCATGCAGCGAGCTCACGCCTTCAATCTCGATGGTCGGCGTACCTGCGCCCGAAATCTTCCCGCCCATTTTCACGAGGCAATCAGCGAGATCTTTTACCTCGGGCTCGCAAGCTGCATTGGTGATTTTCGTGTGGCCCTTGGCAAGAGATGCCGCCATCAGCGCTGTATGCGTGCCGCCCACAGTCACTTTCGGAAAATCGATCACGCCGCCAACGAGACCTTTTTTGGCATCAGCCAAAACATAGCCGCCTTCAATCTCAATATTAGCGCCGAGCTTTTCGAGCACCATGAGCAGAAGATCGACCGGCCGCGTGCCAATGGCGCAACCACCCGGCAACGAAACTTTTGCGACACCCATGCGCGCCAGCAGCGGCGCAATCACCCAGAAAGATGCGCGCATGCGCGAGACGAGCTCGTAAGGTGCGGTCGTGTCGACAATGGTTTTGGCATCGAGATGGATGGTCTGGCCGGCATGGGGTGCATCACCCACGCGCTTGCCTTCCAGCCGATAGTCGACACCATGATTGCCCAGAATACGATTGAGCTGGCGCACGTCGGCCAAGCGCGGCACATTTTCGAGCGTCAGCGTGTCTGGTGTCAGCAGCGAGGCAATCATCAACGGAAGCGCGGCATTTTTTGCGCCCGAAATCGGAATCATGCCATTCAGCGGCTTGCCGCCGACAATACGTATGCGATCCATCTTACCTCACAACAGGGCAGCAAAGCTCGGTCACGACCTCAACCCAGAACATGGCGGCAATAAGGGCAAAACTCATTCCTGCCCTTCACCGGAGGTTTTTGCAGAGCCCTCATCCGCCCGCGCACGGGTCTGCGCCTTGCGGCGCGCCAGATTGGCCTTGAGCGCCTTGGCCAGACGCACCTTTTCAGCCGCTTTGGCGGCCAGAACCTGCGCTGACATTTTATTCTCAGCCGAATCACTCATGGGGCATCCTGTCGTCTCGCCCCGGACCCGGCAAGCGCGCCGCTTTTTAGGGGAGAAGAGAGAGGCCTTCAAGCAACAAGCCCGGGCCCTTGGGTGCGCTTGCCATACCCCGCCCCCTGTGGCAAAAGCCCCCCATCGCGCGCAGGGCTATGGCCCGCAGGCCCGAAATGCTGCCGTAGCTCAGTGGTAGAGCACTCCCTTGGTAAGGGAGAGGTCGAGAGTTCAATCCTCTCTGGCAGCACCATTTATCTCCATTCGCCTCAAAGCCCGGTCGAGGACCCACCGCTCAGGCTTGAGAAGCGATAGATGATTTTGCGGTTTGGCCGCTGGTTGTTTTTCGGGCCCACCAGAACCCAAATTTCATCGCCTTCCACCTGCACGCCAAAAACGCGCACCTCTGCAGGGCGTAAATTGGTGCAGGGGATATAGCGTGTGCTGCTCTCACCTGGGCGAACCACCTCAAGGCGGTTCGTGCTTTCGTCATAAATCGCCAGCCCCACCTTCATGAGCGCATCCAAAACCGCACGAATCTGACCCGAGCTTAGCAGTTTTTTCGGGCTAGCCCTGCCAGCAATGGGCGGGCAGCCTTCCCTCTGGAGCGCAGCCCCTGTAAACTAGTAACCAAGGGAATCGAGAAGAACGAATAAGATTCCCGCCGTGGAGGAACTATGAAACTCGACCGGGAACCCGCGCTCTTCTTTCCCAAACTGGCGCGCTTCTATAATTTTTCCGTACCCTTCTCTTGGGTCGTGGTGCGTGTGGGCGTGGGCTGGGTGCTAGCTGTCCATGGCTATGGAAAAGTCATGCGGGGCATGGAAGCCCAGACCAAGCAGCTCAATATCACCGTGCCCTATCTGGCCGACATCAATTTCCCGCTGTCCTTCTTCCTGACCTTTGTTGAGGGACTTGGCGGCATCTGCATTATGCTCGGCCTGTTCACGCGCTTCTTTGCGGCAGCCAATGCCATTGAAATGGCGTTCCTGACCTTTGTTGTCTATTGGGGCAATGGTTTTGGATGGCTGTCCAGAGGTTATGAATACACGCTGCTCTGGGGCATCATGTGCTTGGCCATAGCGCTGCGCGGCGGCGGGCCCTGGTCAGCCGACAGGCTGCTGGGCAAAGAGCTTTGAAACAAGAAAAGGGCCGGTTTCTCCGGCCCTTTTTTCGTTCAGCACTTCGCGCCACCCTTCACGGAAGGGTAGCAGATGAGTTGTCCCGCTTTTGCGCTCGCGCAGGTGAATGAGGAGAGCGGCTTATTGATCGTTTCGACTTGCACCGCATTGGCAAAGTTAAGCTTGCCTGACTGAACGATGTTTTGACACGTGTCACTGGCTTTCAACGTGTAAGGACCCGCCAGTTTTTTCCCGTAGCAACTTCCCTTCGAGCAATCGAGCGCATACCCGACATTGGATGTGGCGCCAAAACCCAAAATCACCACAAAACAAACCAAAAACCGCATGCACCCCTCCTCAAAATAAAGGGGCACCGTAGTGTCCCGGGTCGGCGCAAACCACCAACCGGAAGCGTGTGCGGAAAGCGCTAGCGCACATTCAGGTTGAAAAGAGAAAGGGCCGGTTTTCACCGGCCCTTTTTTCAATGCTCTTGAATTTCGAGCGCTGCCGTTTGGAACGGCTCACTGCGCGAGACATAGGCCTCGGCCACAACCAATGTCCCGAGAAACAGCGCAAGCCCCGCGACCAAACCGGCAACTTCTGAAAATCTTTTCATCGCAATCCCCCACTGAAAGAGGTCAGACTAGCCGGGACTGATTGAGACAAGATGACTCCGTCTCCAGAAATCCCGTGACATCAGGTTAACCCCGACCAGCCTTATTGCGGTGCGGAAAGAATGTGTGAGCCGCCGAAATGGGCGGCAGCCTGCCCGTCTCTTAGGCGTCAAAACCCTCGACCAGCACAAATTCCCCATCGGCAGCCCCGATGCGATGCTGGCGGGCAGCCTGATATTCGGGGGAGTGATAATAAGCGCGGGCTTGGTCGTAGCTGTCGAATTCCATCACGACATTGCGCGTGCGCGCCGTGCCCTCGAGCGCCTCGTGCTTGCCACCACGCACCAGCGGACGTGCGCCATATTTCTTTACGGCATCAGCGGTTGCCGCCGCATAGCGGGCATAGGCTTCCGGATCTTTCACGTCGACGCGCACAATAATGTAGCCCTTGGGCATTCCTGTCTCCTCATCTTTTTGACAACTGAAACTTGGGCGGACCATGACAAGTCACGCTTTGTGATGCAAGTCAGCGAAAGAAAACCTGTTCGGAAGACTTAAGACCTTTGCCTCTGCGCTGACCTGTCGTGGACAAAAGTCGATGACGAATTTGCAACAGATTGAAGCAATCAAAAGCCAAGCTGACTTTCATGCTTGTTTCGCATCAGCAAAAGATTCAACCTTGCTCCTGCGCCCTTGGCGCGTTTCCTCCCCGACTTCAGCCGCCAGGCGTCTCGCCGGCGGCTTTTTTTGCCTTATCGGAAACTGGCAACGGCCGCGACCATGCGCGCTTCAATTTCATTAAAGCCGTGATAGCCAAAAGCCTCGCAAGGATCGCCTTCGCTGATCCCACCGTCCAGCCAAGTCACGCGCGCTTTGTTGCCCGCCCATTTGAGAAAGGGCTCAACGCCACCTGGCAGCGTTACACGGCATCCATCCCGCCGATGATGCACAATCAAAGTGGGCGGCAATTTGTCGGGCGTGCCCAAGACAGATTGGACGTTGAATGAGCGATGACCGGATTCCGGCGACAGCATGCCTGCTGTCAAAACAAGCTTGTCAGGACGCGCGCCTTTGGCAATGCCTTGCGCCGCACGCAAGGTGCCGCGGCTTGTGCCTGCCACGATGACAGGGCGTTTGATGGTGCGCATATAATCAACAGCCGCACTCAAATCCGTATCGGCATCAATGATCAACACGACAAAATTGCGTTTCACAAAATCATCGGCCGTGCGCACCAATGAATTGCCTTTCATGCGACCAAGCCTGCCATCGGACGTGACATTGATCAGACCATCGCCGCCGGGCATGAGAATGAGACTGGCGGTCGGCGCTTTGGGCTTCATCAACAGCACGCGCGTGCCGCCAATTTCGACGGGCTGACCTTGCTGGGCAAAAGCTGCCGCGGAGAAGAAAAGCGTGAATGACAGAAACGCCCAAAAGCGAGCCATAGCGAGATCTCGATTGCCAATAAAAAAGGCCCGCTGCATGAGCGGGCCTTTGCTTGTCTTAGACCGCAGGTCCAATCGATTGCGGCGTATAGATGGGGCCGCTGATCTTGCTCATATCGAGCGAGCGGATTTTGGGCTCATCGAATATATCGGCCATGTCCGACTTCACGCCGGTCTTGTCGATCGCATCCAGCCATTTGCGATGGATGCGCGGATCCTGATCTTCATATTCGACTTGGCGTCCACCCTGCTGGATCGACAGCGAGCCAAAGCCTTCAGCCGAGCGCTTGCGCAGCGAGATGAAGGGATAGCGGCGCGAGCCCATGGAGCAGGCCACATAACGCGCTGTATCGGCGCATGTGTTGAAGTGCTGGTGGAACATCCAGAACGGCGGCACATACATAATGCCGTGACGCCACGGAATTTCGGTGAACTTTTCGTCACCTTCATACCAGAGCAGCGAATAGCCTTCGCCCGACACGGCATGCACGTGCGTGCCGGCAGCGTGACGATGCGCCTTCTTGTAGCGGCCAATCGGAATTTCTGATGTGTGCGAATGCATGGTCGAATCGGCCAGCACGAAGGACACATTCTTCGAGCCCTTGCCGCGCTCGCCCAGATCATAAAGCTTGAAGCCGGTCAGATCGGGAACGAAATTCGTCTCCCAGAGATTGAGCTTGGCTTTGCCATCGCCGCGCACGACTTCCAGATGCTCGCCTTCGCCCTGGAACTGATTGGCAGCACCCGCGCGCTCTGGGAATTTGCACGGGTTGTTAAAGACGAAATCTTCATTGTGGTAGAGGTTCAGCGTCAGCGGCGCGTCATGCGTCACCGAAATACGCGCACTCTCTTTGCCCGACGAATTGAAGATCTGATATTCGCAATTGAGCGGAATGGCGAAGAGCGCCTTCGGGCCCCATTCGAATGTGTGCTTGTCACCTGTGGGCAGCCAGACGGTCGTCGAACCAAAGCCCGATTGCACCATGAAGAAAGCTTCATAGAGATGCTTCACGGGGCGCGTCTTCTTGCCCGGCAGCACTTCGATCAGATAATTGGCCATGAAGTCGCCGCGGCCATGGGCATGGTTGAAACAGCCCTTCGCGTCATACCAAGCCCAATCTTTCGTCTCGACGGCGAGAAGATCAAAACCGAAATCCTGATGAACGGGGATATTCTGCTTTGCGACCCAATCAAGATAGGGCTCAACGAGGTAACGGCCGTCCAGCTGCTCCTGCGGGGTTGGTGTGTCACTCATACGCGGGCTCCCACTTTTCTTGATTGGCAGAAAAACGCGCGGGGAGATGAGCCCCGCGCGTCAGTATGATTATTTCTTGTCGCTCTTGAGCGCTTCAGCAAGCAATTGCTTGGTTTCATCTGACTGATTGAGCGCCTTGGCGATGGCTTTGGCGACATCTTCGCCATAAGCGGGCTCAACTGGTCTTTCGAGCTTTTCAGCGCGCCCCTGAAGTTCTTTATCTTCCATCGCCTTCTTATAGGCGTCGATCAGCACTTTCATGCGTTCAGCCGGGATAGCCGGCGGACCAGCGGTCAAGCGCGCAATATCACCCTGCGATTGCACGAGTGCGATGAGATCAAGCGCCTTCTGGTCTTTCACCAGAGAGGAGAGTTGGGGCACGTCTTTATCATTGCCGCCGATCTGGGCGATGAAACGGCCGTAACCGTTTTCGATAAAGGTCGCGTAAGACGAGCGCGAAGCAATCGAGCCGATGATTTCGCCACGACGCATCGCGAGCTGGTCATCGGTTCCATTATAGCCCGTCAGATTCTTCACCGGCAGCTTCAGCGTATTGGTGAGAATGACCGTCTCGACATAAGAGGCTGAGCCCGGACCAGCGGTCGCGAAATTGACCGGTGTCTTTTGCGCCTGCAATTCCGCGAAGCTCTTGATTGGCGATTGCGAGGCAATCACCACAATGCGTGGATCGGATGCCGCTTTGCCAATCCAGCTCATCTTCGACAGGTCGAATTTCACGCCCTGCGCGCCCACGATCTGGTTGTAGATGAGGCCTGTGTTGAATGAACCAATCGTCAAACCATCCGGCTTGGACGCGTAGATGGCGTTCGCACCGATGATATGGCCAGCGCCCGGCATGTTCTTCACGACGAAGGTCGAGCCTGGCAGATTGCGCTGCATGTATTCCGCGACCAGACGGCCATAGGAATCGTAACCACCGCCAGGAGACGTTGCGACGATATAGGTCACCGTCTTGTCTTTGAAGAAGGCAGCGCCTTCATCAGCAGCTTGCGCTTGCGAAGCTGCACAAGCAGCGAGTGAAGCTACAAAAATCTTAAATGCGTGTTTCATCGTTTCCTCCACATACGCGGCGGATCAACCCGCGATGCGATCCATGATGAGCCCAGTGATCATTCCCGTGTAGAGCGAGACGCCCAGACCTTTTGCAAAGATGAAATAGAAGGCGGTCGACGCAATGCACGTCAGCGTGATCGACCGCGTCCATGTGGCGCCCGCGCGTTCCTTCAAGAAAGAGAGTAGGAAGATCGGGATCGACACCCAGAAGCCGAACAAAAGCACTCCACTGAGGAAGCCCAAGAAATAGCCCCACGTGATGATTTCGCGACGGACTTCTTCTTTCTGGTCCTTCGGTGCGTCAATGATGGCCGCTTGACCAAATTCAACGTTATGACCAACAAGCTTGGCTGCTTTCAGCTCAGCTTCGCGGATCTCGTCTTTCTCGACCTCTTCCGCGCCCGCCGATTTACGGAAGTCGAGCGCGATTTGAAGGCAGCACAGAAGAATGCCGGGGATCCCGACTGTAAGCGGCATGAAGCGCGCTCCTTCGGGATAGGTCAGAGCTGTTCCCACCATGATGGAAAAAACAGCCAGCATGAAAACCGTCATGGATTGGCGTGAGATCATGCTCATGAGGACACCTGCAGATTATCGAGAGCATTAGGCTTGCGGCTGCGAAGGATCGCGAAAATGATTGTCGCGACGATCATGCCGATCAGCACAAGCGAAATGGGGCGTGTGAAGAAGCCGAGGCCCCACAAATCCATGGCTTTGTGCAAGGATTCTTCGGCAATGCGCCCCAACACCAACCCGATGACGAAGGGGGCACGCGGCCAATTGGCGCGCAGCATCGCATAACCAACCATGCTCATAGCCAACAGGATCAGCAGGTTCTCCCACTGGCCTTCATTGACATAAGCACCGATCACCACCAGCACGACGATGAAGGGCACCAACATGGTCGCGTTGATAAAGGTGAGCACAGCCACCCAGCGCGTGATGAAGAGCAGGAAGGTGACAGCAATCAGATTACCAACCACCAGCGCCCAGATCAGCGTCCAGACGAGATCAAGATTTTTTGTGATCATCGCAGGGCCCGGCTGAATGCCAAGGATGAGGAAAGCGCCCATCATCACAGCCATGCCGGACGAGCCCGGAATGCCGAAGAACAGGGTCGGCAAAAGCGAGCCGCCTTCCTTCGCATTGGATGCCGTTTCTGGCGCAATCACGCCCTCTACCGCACCATGACCGAAACGCTCAGGATTTTTCGATGTCTGCACAGCGTGGCCGTAGCACAACCAAGCTGCGGCCGAGCCACCAAGGCCCGGCACCATGCCAATCATCGCACCGATGATGGACGTGCGCAGCGCCAAGAACCAGTGACGGGGCACTTCCATCACGCCTTGGAAAATCTGCTTGTAGGAGAATTTCACGCCTTCCATCGAAATGGCGGCGATTGAGCCACCCTTCACAGCCAGCGTGATCATTTCCGGCACGGCGAAGATCGCGAGCACGCAAGTGACGAGCGACACACCATCCCAGAGGAAGAGATAATCACCCGCATAGCGCGCGGTGCCGGTTTGCGGATCCATGCCGACGGTTGCCAGCATCATGCCAAACAGACCAACGATCATTCCCTTGAAGATATTATTGCCGCCCGCGAGGAAGGCGATGAACGTAATGCCAAGGATCGCAAGCAGAAAGAATTCAGCCGGCGAGAAAGCCAGAACAATCGGCTCGAGCACCGGGATCATCACCGCAAAGACAATCGCGCCGATAATGCCGCCCACACCCGAAGCCGTAATCGAGGCGCCAAGCGCGCGACCCGCTTCACCCTTCTTGGCCATCGGATAGCCGTCAATCGTTGTGGCGGCATCGTCACCATCGCCGGGGACGCCGAACATGATGGAGGAAATCTGGCCCGACGTGCCATTGACCGCATGCATGGTCAAAAGAAAGACCGCGCCTTGCGTCATATCCATGCCGAAGACAAAGGGGATCGCCAAAGCAATCGACAAACGGCCACCAATGCCGGGCGTTGCCCCGACAATCAGGCCGATCATCACCGCAATGAGCATCAAGCCCATAGTTTGGGGGTTGGTCACGAGGGCGCCCAGCGCCGCGAACATGACGTCAAACATTTCCATTTCCTCCCGGTCGCAGGTTGGCCCCGCGCCTTTGTACTCCCCAAACTAAAGTCAAAGGCGGCCAAGTAAATTGAAAGGTTTGGAAAAGAGATAAAAAATATTTTAATCTAGGGTCACAACCCCTTGGAACAGGAGCAGCCATGCGACTGGAAGATTTGGACTTTGCCAAGCTGCGGGCCTTCCAGCTGGTCGCCACCCACGGCACTTTGGCCGCTGCCGCCACCCAGCTCGGCCTGACCATCCCGGCCATTTCGGCCAAATTGAAGCGGTTGGACGAGGTCATCGGCGTGCCCTTGTTTCGCCGCATGCCCAACGGTCTCGCCCTGACCGCAGCGGGGGAAAATTTCCTGCGCGATCTCTCGCCCTTTCTGGTCGATGCCGAGCGCCTGTTTGGCGCGATCAAGACGGAAGCCGCGCGCTCACAAGAAACCGGGCAAGTCTCGGTTGCGATTGGCGGCGATTACACAGGCTACTTCGTGCCGCGCATGCAGGATTTTCTCGCCACTTTTCCGCGCGTGGAATTGACTATGCGTGTCGCGCGCCGCTCTGACTCGCTGGCCGCCCTGCAAGCGGGCACGACGGATTTATGTATGGGTGTGTTTCCGCGCCTGCCGCATGGCATTGTTGCAAAAGTTGTCGCCCGCACGACGATGGCTTTGGTCACACGCAAAGGTGACACAGAGGAAAATGGCCGCCTCATCATTGCGCCCCGCGGCTCGGCCGTCCGCCAATTGCTGCGTGGCTCGGGCTTTTTCGAAGGCCGCTCCAATGTGCTGGAATGTCCGACCTGCCAGACCGCGATTGACCTTGTTGCAAGCGGCGCGGGCCAAGCGATTGTGCATACGATCTGCGCGCGACGTGAGGAAAATGCAAAGCTCAACATAGAAGAACTTGGCGAGCGCCACGGCAAAATGCAGCTTGTGATTGCCTATAAGCGCGGCGCACGCCTCTCGCGCGCAGCACAGGCTTTGTTTGATCATGTGGTGGGGTGAACGGCCCCACAGCTCGAAAATGACCGCCTGACGCAGCTTTTCCCTGCGGTTGACAGGAAAGGCCCTTTTCAACGACCATGAGCGCAATTCCGGCCAAGCCTATATGGGCGCAAGAACAAGCAATGGCCGGTTGTCGAGGAAATGACCGGGAGACCTTCTCACATGGCTTTTGCTTCACGGCTCTTTGCCGCTGCCAGCGCTCTGGCTCTTGCCAGCTCGTTCGCTCATAACCCCGCGCAAGCGCAATCGAACGATGTTTTCGTTGGCAAGAATCTCACCATGATCATCGGCTTTGGCCCCGGTGGCGGCTATGATTTGTGGGGCCGCACAGTGGCGCGCCATATCGTCAACCATCTGCCGGGCAAACCGGCTGGCGTTCCGCAAAACATGCCGGGTGCCGGCAGCTATGCCGCCGCCTCGAATATTTTCAACATTGCGCCCAAGGACGGCACAGTGATGGGCATTATCGCACGCGACGCGGCACTGGGCCCGCTCACGGGTGCGGAAGGCGCGCGCTTCGATCCGCTGAAGATCAGCTGGATTGGCACACCAACAATCGAAACAAATGTCTGCATCGCGCGCACTGGCGCCGATGTGCAGACGATTGATGATCTCTACAAGAAGACATTGATCGTCGGCGATACGGGAGCGGGCACCGGCACGCGCTCTTACCCCAAGGCACTCAACGAATTGCTTGGCATGAAGTTCAAGCTGATCGCGGGCTTCCCGTCATCTTCTGACGTGTTTCTGGCGATGGAACGCGGCGAAGTGGATGGCATTTGCGAATCTCTCGACAGCGTGAAGGGCAAGCGCCCTGATTGGCTGCCCAACAATAAAGTGAAGATCATCTTCCAGGGCGGTGAAGAGCCCAACCATGAATTGCCGGGCGTGCCTTTCATCAATGATCTCGCCAAGACCGAGCTGCAGAAGCAGGAAATCACCTTTCTTTATGCGGGTCAGGGTATTGGACGCCCCTTCGTCGCACCTCCGAATCTGCCGCCGGATCGCCTCGCCATGCTGCGCAAGGCCTTTATGGACACGATGAAGGACCCTGAGTTTTTGGCTGACGCCAAGAAGCAGAAGCTCGATGTCGAACCCCATGATGGCGAGCATCTCGAAAAGCTCATCCGCCAGATTTATGCGACACCCAAGCCCATCGTCACCAAGATCGGTGAGCTGATTAAGTAAGTCTTCGCGCATCGCGAAAATGGAAATGGCGGGCCTTGGCCCGCCATTTTCTTATTCCCCGATGATTTCAGCGCCAGATCAGGCCGCTTTGCTCTCTTTGAACGGCGCCATCAGTTTCGCCATGTCATCAAGTGACACAACGGACGCATATTTCGCATCCATGTCGAAGAGATTGGCAGCATGAGCAAATTGCGAACGGTCGAAACAGCACTCATCGACCACAAAAGTCGCGAAACCGTTTGAAAAACCATCCACCACGGAAGCGCGCACACAGCCCGAGGTCGAAACACCGCAGAAGATCAGCGTATCAACGCCCTTCTGCACAAGACCTGACAGAAGCGGCGTCTGGAAAAAGGCTGAAGCCCGCGTCTTGCCCAACACCCATTCACCAGCGCGCGGAATGATCGGCGGCGGGAAAGAATTGGCATCAGGCGGGGAAGCTTTCGTGCGCTTGGATTTGGTGGCTTTGCCAGCAAAGGGCGTGTTGTCTTCATTGGCGCGGGTAAAGACGATCGGTAAATCACGCGCGCGGAACATGTCGATCAAGCGCGTGATTTTCGGCATAGCTTCCCATGAGACAGGGCCGCAAGCTGAACCAAAGCTTTCGATGGATTCATCCAATGTCTGGCCTTCATAGCCCGTGAAGGCATATGTCATATCAATGACAATCAGCGCAGGGCGCGCACCCAGTTTCATGTCTGTCAGGAAGCCTGCGCTCTTATAGGTTGCAAACTCTGATGCTGGGATCAGTTTCATCCAGTCTTTCATGCGCGCCTCCATCGCTTTTTGAAAGTGAAGCAAATTGCCGAACAAAAATCTCCTTCTATTCACAGGCTGAAGCTCGCAACTGCCTTGCCCTTTGGGAAGCCAAGCCATAGTTTCCGCTCCAGTCATTTTCGTATCTATTTTTGAAACATATTGCTCATTAATGCACGCGCCCATACCCCTGCATGATCCCGAAATGATGCGCTGGGCCGAGCCCATCATCCATGATGTGGTGAGCGCGTCTTATGCCGATCTCACGGATCATCGCCGCGAGGTGCAATTTCTGACCCGCTGCCAGACCATGCTCTGGCGCGCTTTGCTGACCGGCACGGGATCCGTTGCCCTGTTTCGTGATGAAGTCTTGCGCAATGCCCTGCGACTTGGTCTTGGCGAGCACAGGATTGACGAAACCAATCGGCAGATTGTCACTGAACTGATGCTCGTGATCGCCACGCGCAATGCACGCTCACCCCGACAGGCGGCGCGAGCGAGTGTCCAGGTCGCACAGGCCTATGGGCGGCTAACAAGCGCCAAGGCACAACAGCAGGTCTGATCTCCAACTTGTCGCTTGCCAAGCGGCGCGCAAGGCCTCATGTCCCAAGATGACAGTGAGGCAAACGGGGCTGGAGGTCGCGGGAGTGAGTGAAGTCTGGTCGCCGCAACAAGACCAAGCGCTCAAGGCAATTGCGACATGGCTGAAGGCTGGCCATCCGCAAATCTTTCGCCTGTTTGGCTATGCGGGAACCGGCAAGACCACGCTCGCCCGCCATATTGCCGAAGACATTGATGGCGATGTCGTCTTTGCGGCTTTCACCGGCAAAGCCGCGCTCGTTCTGCGCAATAAAGGGTGCGATGATGCGCGCACCATCCATTCGCTGATCTACCGCGCGCAAGATGTCGATGCGGAAGTGCCCGCTTTCGTCATCAACGAACAAAGCCCTGCCAATGAGGCTGCTCTCATCATCATCGATGAATGTTCGATGGTGGATGAAGAATTGGGCCGCGACCTGCTCTCCTTTGGTCGCCCTGTTCTGGTCTTGGGTGATCCCGCGCAATTACCGCCCGTGAAAGGTGGCGGCTTTTTTACTGAAGCCGAACCCGATTTCATGCTGACGGAAGTGCATCGCCAAGAAGCCGACAACCCGATTGTGCGCATGTCGATGATCGTGCGCGAAGGCGGCCGTTTGGAACGTGGCACTTATGGCGAGAGCCGTGTGATTGCACGCGATGCGATTGATGCGATGAGCGTGACCAAAGCCGATCAAGTGCTGGTTGGCCTCAACAAGACGCGCCGCCTTTACAACAAACGCTTGCGCGAATTGTTTGGCTATGCCGGCACCATGCCAGAACCGGGCGACCGCCTCGTCTGCCTTAAAAATGATCGCAAGAAGGGGTTACTGAACGGCGGTCTCTGGACGGTCAAGACCACATCAACTGTGCGCAGTGGCAAATTGCGTATGGCGATTGTGCCTGACGAAGAGCCAACGAAAAAGCCTTTGCGCGTACGCGTGCTGCCCGCATTTTTCGAGAGTGAAGAGGAGATTCCCTATTCACTCCGGCGTGATTCAGATGAATTTGATTTTGGCTATGCGCTGACAGTGCATAAGGCTCAAGGATCGCAATGGGACGAGATCGTGCTGTTTGATGAATCCTACGCTTTTCGCGAACATCGTGCGCGTTGGCTTTACACGGCCATCACGCGAGCGGCTGAACGCATCACGATTGTGAGCTGAGCCATGCATCCACAAATCGCCGCCCTTCTCGATTTCGTGCGCGAGCACCAAGAATTTGCAGCCCCCATAGTGTTCCTCCTCGCCTTTGGGGAATCACTCGCGCTTGTCTCGCTGCTCATTCCGGCGACTATCCTGCTCATGGGTATCGGCGCATTGATCGGCGCCTCGGGCATTGACTTCTGGCCTATTTATTTCGGTGCTGTGCTGGGTGCGGGCTTGGGAGATTGGCTGTCCTACTGGCTTGGCCGCTATTATCATGAGCAAATTGCACGCATGTGGCCTTTGTCGAAACATCCCGACTTGCTGCAAAAAGGTTATGCTTTTTTTGAAAAATGGGGTTGGCCCGGCGTGTTTATCGGCCGCTTCTTTGGGCCCTTGCGTGCAATTGTGCCGCTGGTCGCCGGCACCTGCGAAATGCCAAAGGCGCCATTTCAAATCGCCAATTGGACGTCAGCTGCCGTATGGGCGGCACTGCTCTTGGGTCCGGGCTCGGTGGGCTTGAGCCAAGTGCGCGATATGATGCTGCGCTGATCGGGGGCGCTTGCAGCAAACAGCCGCCCTGTCGGGGCGCCGGCAGGCTGGCCTGACCTGAGGCAAAAAGCCCCATGGCGGCCTGTGCAAGGCTGGGGGGAGACAAGGGCCTTAGCCTGCGCCCATCAGTCCACTCGCGCTCCGCTTCTTAAATGTTTATAGTCTAGACCAGTCCAAACTGCGGTTTAGGGGGATGAAAGGTTCCCCGGTCGCGCGCCCCAGCAAACGGGGCATCCATTCGAGGTGGTTTGAAAATGGAGTACCGGCGTTACTTCGGCCAAGCGATCGACCGCCTCAAGGCGGAACGGCGCTACCGGGTTTTCGCAGATCTCGAACGCGATGCCTCCCGTTTCCCCATTGCCCTTTGGCATACGGAGAAGGAGCCCTCGCCGCGCGAGGTCGTGATCTGGTGTTCAAATGACTATCTCGGCATGGGTCGCCATCCGAAAGTCATTGAAGCCATGCGCGAGGCTGCCGAAAAATACGGCGCCGGCGCTGGCGGCACACGCAACATTTCTGGCACCAATCATCCGCTCGTTCAGCTCGAAGCCGAATTGGCTGATCTGCACCACAAGGAAAGCGCGCTCGCTTTCACGTCTGGCTGGATTTCCAATCTCGCTGCCATTTCGACCATTGCCGAGCTGCTGCCCAATTGCCTGATCATTTCGGATGCACTCAACCACAATTCGATGATCGAGGGCGTGCGCCGCTCCGGCTGCGAAAAGACGATCTTCCGTCACAATGACATGGCGGATCTCGAACAGATTTTGAAAGCGGCGGGCAACGACCGCGCCAAGCTCATCGTGTTCGAAAGCCTCTATTCAATGGATGGTGATATCGCGCCTGTTGCAGAAATCGCGGCGCTGGCCAAAAAATACAATGCCATGACCTATGTGGACGAAGTCCATGCGGTCGGCCTCTATGGCGCGCGTGGTGGCGGCATTTGCGAGCGTGATAATGTCATGTCGCAGATCGATGTGATCGAGGGCACACTGGCCAAAGGGTTTGGCACGCTCGGCGGTTACATCGCAGCGGATGAAGCCATTGTCGACGCTGTGCGCAGCTATGCGCCTTCCTTCATTTTCACCACTGCTTTGCCACCAGCCGTTGCAGCTGCTGCTGGTGCCGCTGTGCGCCAGCTGAAAAATTCGCAAGACGAGCGCGCTTTACAGCAGCAACAAGTCGCGCGTACCAAAGCGGCGCTGGCTGCCGCGGAAATTCCGGTCATGGGGAACCCGTCGCATATTGTTCCCGTTTTTGTCGGCGATGCGGAATTGTGCAAGTCAGCAAGCGACATTCTGCTTGAAAAGCACGCCATCTATATTCAGCCGATCAATTATCCGACGGTCGCGCGCGGCACAGAGCGTTTGCGCATCACGCCGACGCCCTATCACACCGATGCACAGATCGAAGCTTTGGTGGAAGCCTTGCGCGATGTCTGGCGGCGTTTGGGCTTGCCCTTCGGCGCTGTGCCGCAACCAGGCAAAGTGGCAGAAATGCCCAAGCCGAGATTGAAAATCGTCGCTGCAGAATAAAACAAGGGCCGCATCAAGCGGCCCTTTTTTATTCTTGTCCTTTGCGCCTGGCCTCTCGACGCAACAGATATTGGATGAGAAATGGCAGCGAGAGATTGATCAGAAAATAGCGCGAGAAATGATGCGCGCTGACAAAGAGCGGATCAATGCCAAGGCCCAAAGCCAAAACGATCATCGCTTCCAGCCCACCGGGCGCATAAGCAATCAAGGTCGCACCGAAAGGCATGCCAAGCCAAGTCGAGGCTGCAATGGCAAAGACAAGCGTGACGGCAATCGACGTGCCAATCGCCAAGGTGGAAGCCAAAAGCGTGCGGCCAAACAATTCCCAGTCAAAATCTGCAAAGCGCGAACCTGCCCATGCGCCGATCATGATCTGTCCAATCATCATCCATTCCAGTGGCACGCGACCTGTGGCAAAGCCGGTGCCGTGAATGAGGCCCGAGGCGAGCATGGATCCGAAAATCATGCCGCCGCCCATTTTGAAACGCAAAAAGAGCAGGCCGAGCAGTGCCGAGCACACAGCTGTGCCCGCAAGCATCCACGGCGGATCATTGATCAGATCAGCGACAGGCGCGAGATGGGCGTCGGATTCCATCACCACAATGATCGGCAACAGCACGACGAGGAAGATGACGCGGATCATCTGCACAATCGCGACACGCGGCGGATCAGCGCCCACCGACAAAGAGATGGTGAGAATATAAGCGAGCGAACCCGGCACAGCCGCGAGCAAAGCGGTGGGCGGTGACCAGCGCGAGATCAAAGCAGAAACCGCCATGGAGGAAGCCGTCACCGCAACCACGCAAACCGTCATAATGGCGATGCTGACAGGATAGGTCGCGATATTACTGAACGTGCCCGGATCAATGGCAGATCCGATCGACATGCCAGTGATGGTCATGGCGGTGAGGCGCAGCAAATTGCCAATGGGCGTCGCCCAGCCAAAATAAGAGAGAAAAGCCACCGAGAGCACGGAGCCCGACATGGCCCCACCGGGCACACCTGCCTTGAGAAAAGCAAGGCCACCGGCAAAAGCCACCGCCATAGTGAGCACTTGGCCCCGCCAACCGGATGCCCAGGGTGATGCCACCCCGACGGAATTATCCGGTTTGCCCCCCATGACCCCCTGCCTCCGTTTTTATGGGGCCCTTAAACCACCTCAACCAGCCGCCCGCAACCAGTGCCCACCCGATTGGATTTGGCCCGCCAGACAGTGCTAATGTCATTTTCAAGAAACACGAAAAGCCGGAGCCGCCATGATCGCCGGTTGGGCCGCGGTTCTCACCGCGCTGGTCTATCTTTGCTTGCTGTTCGCCATAGCGCATTACGGCGACACGCATTCCAAATGGTTCAAGGGCTCGCGCAGCCGCCCCTTCATCTATGCGATGACGCTGGGCGTCTATTGCACGTCATGGACATTTTTCGGCTCGGTCGGCTTTGCCTCTGAAAAGGGCTTGGAGTTTCTGCCGATCTATATCGGACCCATGCTGGTTATAGGCTTGGGTTATCCATTCATCCAGCGCGTCATACGCCTCGCAAAATCACAAAACATCACGTCCATTGCTGACTTCATCGCCTCGCGCTTTGGCAAGTCGCAAGCGGTGGCAGGCGTTGTGGCACTGATCGCGATTGTCGGCGCTGTGCCCTATATCGCTTTGCAGCTCAAAGCCATTTCAACTTCTGTGTTGACCAGCTACGTGTCGCTGGAAGCCAAATATATGGTGGTCGTGTCACCAGGTGCCGGCACGATTGCCCTGCTCGTGACTTTACTGCTGGCAGGCTTCGCCATGGCTTTCGGCACACGAAACATTAATGCGACCGAACACCAAGATGGCTTGATGCTCGCGGTTGCTGCCGAATCCATCGTGAAACTCTTCGCCTTTCTTTGTGTGGGCGCTTACGTCACTTGGGGCATGTTTGACGGCTTTGCGGATCTGGCTGAGCGCGCCTCCGCCTATCCGGTTTTGAAAACTGTCTTGGCTGACCCGCCTGATCTCGACACATCACTCACCACCATGCTGCTGTCGGCCTGCTGCATTCTTCTGCTGCCGCGCCAATTCCACGTCACGATCGTTGAAAACCGTGACGAGCGCGATGCCGCCAAAGCCGCATGGATTTTTCCGCTCTATCTGGTGGCGATCAATATATTCGTTATTCCGCTCGCCATTGCCGGCCATTTGCTGTTTCCACCTGGCGCCATCAATCGCGACATGACTGTGCTGGCGCTGCCGCTCGCCGATCAAGCCAGCATCATTGCGCTGATAGGTCTTGTCGGTGGCCTCTCAGCCGCAACCGCCATGGTGGTGGTCTCGTCTGTGGCCCTGTCGATCATGATTTCGAATGATCTGATTGTGCCGAGCCTGTTGCGCTCTGTGCGTCTGCGCACATGGATTGAAGCACATGACCTTGGCACGCTGATCCTGATCATTCGCCGCATTTCAATCATTCTGCTTTTGCTGATGGCTTTCGGTTATTACCGCTTCGCAGGTGATGCACAGCTGGCGCAAATGGGGCTTTTGTCTTTTGCAGCCATCGCCCAAATTGCGCCTGCCTTTCTGGGTGGCCTGTTGTGGAGCCGCGCCACGGCGCGCGGCGCCATTGCGGGTCTTGTCATTGGCATCGTCGTTTGGGCCTATACGCTGCTCATTCCATCGCTTGATACAAGCTATCTCTTGCTCGACGGGCTTGTCAGCAACGGGCCGCTCGGCATGAGCTATCTGAAGCCAACAGCTTTGTTGGGAAGCGAGATGCCGCCGCTGGTGCATGGCACATTCTGGAGCCTGACCTGCAATATTCTGGCTTTCATCGGCTTCTCACTGACGCGCGCACCCAGCGCGATTGAACGCTTGCAAGCACAAACATTCGTTGGGCCAAGCGGTCTGCCTCTGCCGCCATCCTACCGCCTGTGGAGCGGTGGCGTGACCGCCCG
>Ga0209400_1000207_pt1 | contig 52679 bp, 47 predicted proteins | sample M_130807_EF_Meta_FD_187313 | JGI IMG/M metagenome (GOLD analysis project Ga0209400, IMG submission 187313) | Freshwater microbial communities from Lake Montjoie, Canada to study carbon cycling - M_130807_EF_MetaG (SPAdes) (version 2) | ecosystem: Environmental > Aquatic > Freshwater > Lake... | reverse complement strand
TCAAAACTAGTTCTTCCTATAGAGCCGTCGTAGACTACGACGTTGATAGGACGGGTGTGGAAGCGTGGTAACACGTTAAGCTTACCGTTACTAATAGCTCAATTGGCTTGATTTATGCACTGAAAAAATTTTTATGATACAAATTACAATGCTTAAAGTTTTTGTGAATTTTGATATTTTTCTAAATATTTAGAGATTCTAATTTTTTAACCTATTTTAAAATGATAATTCAAAAAATTACAAAAAAAGATTCATTAGATATTTGGCTCTGGAGAAATGACAAGAAGACAATTTTTTTTTCAAAAAATAAAAAAATAATTACTTTAGAAGCTCATAATAAATGGCTTAAAAAAAATTTAAAAAATAGAAAAATAAAATTCTATATGGGTTATTTAGTTAAAAGAAATGAGAAAAAAAAAGTGGGAGTAGTTAGATTTAATATTAAAAGCAAATATGCTCTAGTTTCTATAAATTTAAATCCTTTTATGAGAGGCAAAAGTCTGTCGTATATTTTGCTAGCTGCCGGAATAAAGAAATTTTTAAAATTTAAAAAAATAAAATTAATTGCTGAAATAAAAAAAAATAATTTGGCTAGTATAAATTGTTTTTTAAAAAATAGATTTTATTTTTTAAAATCAAGAAACCAGTATAATTTTTATCAAAAGTCTTTATGTTAACTTCTTAACAAGCATTCCTATCCTTTTGTCATCTGAATATATTTTTGACATAACTATAGCTGTTGCTTTAGGATTGTTTTTGAAAGCTATACGAAGAATATTCATCCAATTAACATTATTTTTTTTTCTTATATTTTCGATTTGAGAAATTATTTTTAAGTAATTTTTATTTTTATATTTTTTTTTCATATACTTTTTGATATTAATATTTTACTTTAAACCTATAATAGAAAGTATAACTTGATATCTAAAAATCCATTAAAAAAAACACCTTTCTTTGTTGCGGAAATATCTGCAAATCATAATGGATCATTAATTCATGCTAAAAAACTAATTAAAATAGCAAAAAAATATGGAGCTGATGCTGTAAAATTGCAAACCTACACGCCTGATACATTGACAATAAAGAGTAATAGGCCAGATTTCAAAATTAGAGGGGGGTTATGGAACAAAAAAACATTATGGGATCTATATGAAAAAGCGCAAACTCCATTCGAGTGGCACAAAGAATTATTTAATTATGCAAAAAAATTAAAAATTACCTGTTTTAGCACTCCATTTGATGAATCTGCTGTAGACCTTTTAGAAAGTCTTAATTGTCCATTTTATAAAGTTGCTTCATTTGAAATAAATCATATTCCTTTAATTAAAAAGATAGCTCAGACTAAAAAATCAATAATTATTTCAACTGGAATGGCGAATCTTAAGGAAATTGATTTGGCTTATAAAACAGCAGAAAAGAATGGGGCTAAAGATATAATCCTTTTATATTGTGTTAGCAATTATCCTTCAAAGATTTCAGATTTTAACTTTAATAATATTTGGATTCTAAAAAAAAGATATGGTTGTAAAGTTGGTTTTTCCGATCACTCCACAGATGACAAGGTTGTTTCTGCAGCAATTGCAACTGGTGCAGAAGTTGTGGAAAAACATATAGCTTTAGAAGATCAAAAAAAAGGTTTTGATCTTGCATTCTCCTTAAAGGGTAAAGAAATAAAACATTACGCACAAGTTATTAAAGATACATCGTTAATGATGGGAAAAAAATATTTTTTTAGGAATAAAAGTGAAAATCATAGTTTGCAATTTAGGAGATCTATTTATGCGGTTTCTTATATTAACAAAGGGGAAAAATTTACTAAAAAAAATATAAGAGTTATTAGACCAGGATTTGGGATACAGCCAATTTATTTTGAAAAATTAATAAATAAGAAATCTCCATTTGTTATTAAAGCCCAGATGCCATTAAAAATTAGTATGTTAAAAACCCTTAAAATTAAAAGTATTTATTAATTTTCTAAAACCTAACTTTGTAACCTTTGTTAAACAAGTGCTGTTTAATTTTAAAAATATTATAATCTTTAAAAGTTATCATTGAACCAATTGCAAAAGAATCTGCTCCAATTTTTATCATATCTATTATCTGCTCAACATTCCCAAGGCCACCTTCAAATATTACCGGCAAGTCAGAATTTGAAATAATCCTTTTTGAAAAATCTATATTCATTCCTTTTTCGCTACCTTCGTCATTAACAAATGTTATTTTTAATTCACCTATACCGGATTTAATTAGTGATTTTATATGAGCCAATATATTAATATTTTTTTCTTTATCTTCTAATAGGTAGTATTCTCCATTACTAGCTACTATGTTAATGCCAGCAACTATTGATTGGCCACCATATATTTTCTTTATTTTATTAATGATTTCCTTATTTTTGAATAGAACTTGACTTAAATAAATTTTGTCAGCGCCTAATTTAAAAGCTTTTTTTACTTGTTCAATATTTTTTATTCCTCCACCAAAAGTTATGGGTGTTGATATATTTTTTGATATTTCATTCAATGTATCGAAGTCTGGATCTTTGTTGTTTTTATAGGAATCTAGATCAATAAGAAATAATTCATCACATTTTTGTCCTTCCAAAGCCAAACAGGTTGAGCTCGGATATCCAGCATTAATGTGGTTAGTAAATTTTTTTCCTTTTACTAATTTTTTATTTGATAAAAGAAGAGAAGGAATAATTCTTATAAAGTTCAATTTTTTTTCCAATTTAAAAAAAATTCTAAAAATTTATTGCCATTGGTTTGACTTTTTTCAGGGTGAAATTGAGTGCCGATAAAATTATCTTTGTAAATAATGGCAGGAATTTCATTATTATTTTCCATGTAAGACGTACCCACGCAGTAATCATTTTTTTTTAAAGACATGTAATATGAGTGACAGTAATAAAAACTGGAAAGATCTTCGATATTGAATTTTTTGTCAATTTTTTTTTTAAATTTAACTTCTTTCCATCCAATATTAAATTTAATTTTAGTATCTAATTTTTTTACTTCACCATCTATATGTCCTATTCCTTCAGATAATCCATTTTCGTAAAGTTTTTTTGCAAATATTTGCATTCCAAGACATATACCTAATACCGGTTTGTTGGCTAAAAATTTTTTTATTGGTTCTATAAAAGAATTGTTTTTTAAGAAATCCATACAATTTTTTGCAGCACCGACGCCTGGAATTATCAATTTATCCATTTCTGATATTTTTTTTGGGCTATTTATAATGATTGGGTCTACTCCTAATTTATATAATGAAAAAAAAACCGAACCTAAATTACAAGCTTTATAATCTAATATACCAACTTTCATTTATTTATTTTAAGAAAATTTTTTGTTCCATTCATCAAAATCTTTAGGCTTTATATTGGAACTTGATTTTAAAAAATTATCATAATTTTCAATTTCATGAGGCAGAACAACATGTTTTTTAATAGTTTCATAAAATTCTTTTTCATTCATGTTTATCAATTTAAGAAAAATACTTAAAGATTTAGGTTTTTTACCGTCGTACATTTTTGTTAAATTCATACCCTCTTCTCTGCTTAGTCTTTTGTTTCTTATATCTATAGATACCAGATGAGAGGTTCTGCCAAATCCTCTTTTTAAAAATTTTATATAATCTCTTACACCTTGCATCATGCACTCAATTTTTTCATAATCGTATTCTGGTGGAATTCCCTCAACTTCATCACCTTCCCATCCAAGTTCATCCTTAATTATTTTAACTTGCTTTCTGACATCCCATGGAATGTAATTTCCTAAGTAAAGTGCATTAATGTTATTAATTTTTAACTCCCTTTGAGTTGGAAACATATAGGATTTAAAATCCTCTAATTTTAAATTTGATTCAGGATATCTTTCTTTGACCATTTGGTACATATCTTCAGCATTAATTCCAAGATTTATTGCTTTATTAAATTTTTCCACATTTAACTCTTCTTTATCCTTATAAGAATAAAAGGAAGCATATTCAGCAGATGGTTCTCCATAGAATATTAATGGAATTTTTTTCTCAATTGCCATTCTTATTGGTAGAGCGGCTATGCCAACGTGACAATGCCAACAAAAGTCTCCTCTTCTTATTAAACTTTCTATCATTGTTTTTTTTATAATTTCGAAATTTGTTTTAACATTAATAAAATCAACTCCTAATTTACTTATTACTTTTTCTGTATTTTGGATAACTTTAGTTCTTAAAAATTGATGATCAAAACGGACTACAAGAGGCTTGATATTATAATTTTTAACAAGATAGTACAAAGCGAATACAGAATCTTTACCCCCCGAAAACGGTATTATGCAATCGTAGGCACTTTTGTTTTTGTACTTGTTAATTAGATTATCTAATTCAATTTTTTTTTTTGTCCAATTAATTTCTTTTTTAATATCGATCTGAACGCATACAGAACACATTTCATCAGAATTAAATTTATTGGTTTCCGCAGTTTCGGGAATTACACATTTTGTACAGGTTTTCATATAATTTATTTTAAATTCAATGTTAATTTTAATAAAAATATATAGATTAGTTTAATATAAATTTAATTAAATTGATGTATCGCATTCCCACAATAAAAACAAAAAGATTTTTTATAAAAAAGTTAAATTTAAGCAATGTTAATAAGAAATATTTTTCTTGGTTTAAAGATCCAGTTATCAACAAAAATATAGTAACCTCAGATTCTGTTGCCGTAGGTGGTATTAAATATTTAAAATTATATGTTAGTAAAAAAATCAACAAAAAAAATATTTTATTTTTAGGTATATTTACTAAAAAAAAAACTCATATAGGAAATATAAAATTTGAACCCATTTCAATAAAAAGTCATACAGCTGTAGTTGGAATCTTAATAGGAAATAAAAGATGGAGGGGAAAGGGTGTTTTAAAAGAAATTTTCCCTAATATTTGTAAATTTTTATATAAATATTTTGGGATTTTCAGAATTGAATTAGGAGTTTCTAATAATAATAAAATAGCTATTATCTCATATAAAAAAATAGGATTTAAAAAACTAAAATTAAGCGAAGCTAGATTAATTAAGAAATCAAAAAATATGGATATTTATGTTTTTAATATTTCCAGTAAGTAATTAACTATAAAATAATAGCATATTTTTATGAATAAAATTCCCTACAACAGACAGTTTATAAGCCCTGACGATATTAAAGCGGTTAGTTTATCTTTAAAAATGAATCTTCTAACTACAGGACCTTATGTAAATAAATTTGAAAATAACTTAAAAAAAAAGTTAAAAGTTAAGTATGCTGCCTGCTGTAATAGCGGCACAGCCGCACTGCATCTAGCATTGATGAGTATAAATATAAAAAAAAATGATATTATAATAATGCCAGCAATTAATTTTATAGCTGGATATAATATGGCAAGATTAATGAATGCTAGAATTTTTCTTGCAGATGTTGATCCTTTGACAGGTCAAATGACGCCAAAAACTTTATTAGAATGTATTAAAAATAATAAATTAAAAAAAATTAGAGCAATATTAACGATGTACTTAGGAGGGTATCCAGAAAATGTTATTGAATTTTATAAAATAAAAAAAAGGCTCAATTGTTATTTAATAGAAGATGCTTGTCATGCAATGGGGGCGACCTATCTTTATAAAAATAAATATTTAAATGTAGGCTCTTGTTACCATTCAGATGTTTCAACTTTTTCGCTACATCCAGTCAAAACATTTACAGCTGGTGAAGGAGGGGTAGTTACTACAAATAATAAAAATATATTTGATAGAATTATTTTATTAAGATCTCACGGAATAAAAAAAAATAAAAGTTTTCACTGGAAATATAATATAAGCGAAAGCGGGTTTAATTATAGACTAAGTGATATAAACTGCGCTCTTGCCTTAAGTCAGTTGAAAAAAATGAAAACATTTATAAATTATAGAGGAAGAATATTTAATTTTTATAGAAAAAATTTAAAAAAAATTAATAACTTTGCAAATTTTCCAAATTATAATAAAAGCAAGCCATCATATCATTTATTTTTAATTTCAATAAATTTTAATAAAATAAGGTCAAGTAAGGATAAATTTCTAAACTTTTTGAAAAAAAATAATATATTTTGTCAGTATCATTATATTCCAATTTATAAATTTAGATTATTTGATCAAAAACCTAACTTAAATTTTTATAGAGGTGCAGAATTTTTTTATAAAAATGCTGTAAGTTTGCCTATTTTTTATAATTTAACAATTAAATTACAAAAAATAATAATCAATAAGATTAAATTTTTTTTAAATAAATAATTAGTCCAATGAAGTTAGTATTAGGTGGCGCTCAGATTGGAATGAACTATGGCTACTCTAATAATAGGAGAGTCAGTCTAAATGAATTTAAAAAAATAGAAAATTTGGTTCTTAGATCAAAAATAAAGTTTGTTGATACAGCAAAAAGTTATGGACGCAGTGAGAGAGTTGTTGGCAATAGTAAGTTAAAAAAATTAAATATTATTACAAAAATTAAATTCCCTAATAAAAAAAATATTTCTGTTAAAAGATGGGTTACGTCAAAAGTGTTTGATTCAATTAAAGCATTAAAAGTTAAAACGCTTTATGGAGTATTAATTCATGACTCTAAAGATTTGCTGGGTAGTCACGGTAAAGAATATTTGCGTTCATTACAAGAATTAAAAAAAAGAAATATTATAAAAAAAATTGGAATATCTATTTATGATCTAAAAGAAATAAAAAAAATTTTAAAATTTTGGAAGCCAGACATAGTTCAATTTCCGTTTAATATTTTTGATAATAGAATACTAAATTCAAAATGGCTCGAGATTCTGAAAAAACTTAGAATAAAAATGTATGCAAGGTCAGTTTTTTTACAGGGTACTTTAATTGATGACTCTAGCTCTTTTATTTTTAAAAAAAAATATAAACATTTATTTAATAAATTTAATTATTGGTGCAATAAAAATAATATTACCAGAATTCAAGCTTGCTTGCATTTTGTTAAGCAATATAAAGAAATTGATTATTTAATAGTAGGTTTCAATAATTATAACCAGCTTAAGGAAATAATAGATCTTTTTAACAAAAAGCAGATTATTATTCCTAATAAATTTTCTACTAATAATATAAATTTAATTGATCCAAGAAAATGGAATTAAAAAAAAAAGTCTTAGCAATCATTCAAGCTCGATATAATTCTTCAAGATTTCCAGGTAAAGTAATAAAAAAAATTAATAACAAAACTATTTTAGAAATATTAATTCAAAGACTTTCTAAATCAAAACTTATTACAAAAATAATAGTAGCATGCTCCAACAACTCAAGCGATAAAGCAATAGTTGATATCTCTAATAAATTAGGAGTTGATTGTTTTATTGGCTCCGAAGGTGATGTTTTGGATAGATTTTATAATGCTGCAAAAAAATATGATAATTTTAGCATTCTAAGAATAACAGCTGATTGTCCATTAATAGATTCTGAAATAGTTGATGAAGTAGTTAATAACTTTTTTCTTAGACGTGTCGATTATGCATCTAATACTAATCCACCAACTTTTCCAGATGGATTAGATGTGGAGATTTTTAAATTTAGTGTTTTAAAAGAGACTTACTTAAAAGCTAAAAAATATTGTGAAAGAGAGCATGTTACACCTTTTATGATTAATAATCATAAATTTAAAAAATTTAATTTAAAAAATTCAAAAGATTATTCGTCTTTAAGATTAACTTTAGATGAAAAAAAAGATTTTATTTTAATAAAAAAAATAATAGAAAATTTTAAAAATAATATATATTTTAATTTAAAGGATATTTTATATTTTTATAAAAAAAATAAAAAATTATTTTTAATTAATAATAATATTAAAAGAAACGAAGGTTTCAATATGAATTTGGGACAAAAAATGTGGAAAAGAGCTAAAAATGTTATCCCCGGTGGAACAATGTTATTTTCAAAAAATCCAGATATTTTTTTACCTAATTTTTGGCCTGCATATTTTGAAAAAACCAAGGGATGCAGTGTCTGGGATTTAGAGGGAAAAAAGTATTTTGATCTTTCATTAATGGGAATAGGAACTAATATTCTAGGTTACTCAAAAAGGGAAGTGGACGATGCAGTTAGAAAAGTTATTGATAAAGGTAATATGTCGACTTTAAATTCAAAAGAAGAAATATTGTTAGCAGAAAAACTTATCCAAATGCATACTTGGGCAGAGAAGGTTCGTTTTGCTAGAACCGGAGGCGAAGCTGCGGCGATAGCAGTAAGAATTGCAAGAGCAGCAACTGGCAGAGATAAAATTGCTATATGCGGATATCATGGCTGGCATGATTGGTATTTATCTGCAAATTTATCTAATCACAAAAATTTAAATTCCCATTTAATGAAAAATTTGCCAATAAAAGGTGTCCAAAAAAATCTTAAGAATTCAGCATATGTTTTTGAATATAATAATTTTAATCAATTAAAAAAAATCGTATCACATAATAAAATTGCAGCAGTAATTATGGAAGTTTCTAGAAATGATCCGCCTAAGAAATATTTTTTAGAAAAAATTAGAATGCTTACTAAAAAAGAAAATATCGTTCTAATATTTGATGAATGCACATCCGGTTTTCGAGAAACATATGGGGGGTTGCACCTTAAATATAAAGTAAATCCAGATATAGCAACTTTTGGAAAATCTTTGGGAAATGGCTATGCAATTAATGCAATTATTGGAACAGATGCGGTAATGAGCTATGCAAATTCTACATTTATAAGTAGCACTTTTTGGACCGAAAGAATTGGATCTGCAGCAGCTTTAAAAACTTTGGAAATAATGGAAAAAATTAAATCATGGGAGATTATTACTAACATGGGTAAATCTATAAAAAAAAAATGGGATTCTTTAGCTAAAACTTATAATCTAAAATTAAAAATAAGTGGACTAAATGCAACACCAAGGTTCGATTTTGAAAATAATAATAATCTATTATATAAAACATTCATTTCTCAAGAATTTTTAAAAAAAAATTTTTTAGCCGCTAATTCAATCTATTTATCAATTTCTCATGATAAAAAAATCATGAATAGTTATTTTGAAATTTTAGATAATATTTTTGAAAAAATTAAAAAAACCGAGACTAAGGAAGTAAATCCAAAATTCTTATTAAATGGACCAGTTTGTATTAGTGGTATAAGATCAAGATATTAGATTTATGAATAAAAATTTTTTTAAAAATAAAAAAGTACTAATCACTGGCGGGACAGGTTCTTTCGGGAAAACTTTAGTAGGGTATTTTTTAAAAAATAAATTTCCACTAAAAAAATTAGTTATTATAAGCCGAGATGAACTCAAACAACATGAAATGAGTCAAGTTTTTAGTGTCGATAAATTTTCAAATTTAAGATATTTTTTGGGTGATATTAGAGATAAAGACAGATTAAAATTTGCCGTACAAGACATAGATATCGTTATTCATGCTGCTGCTCTAAAACAAGTTCCTTCTTCAGAATATAATCCTTTTGAATTTATAAAAACTAATATACTTGGTTCGGAAAACGTCATTGAAGCATGCATAAATTCAAATGTATCTAATGTCGTAGCATTGTCCACCGATAAGGCCAGCTCGCCAGTGAATTTATATGGAGCCACTAAATTATGCTCTGATAAATTATTTACTTCGGCTCAAAATATTATTGGAAATAGAAAATTAGCTTTTTCGGTTGTTCGCTATGGAAACGTTATGTTTAGTAGGGGCTCTATTTTACCTAAACTCTTGAATGAAAAAGCGCATGGTTATTTTTCTATTACAGATCTTGGTATGACTAGATTTAATATAACTTTAAATGAAAGCGTTAATTTTGTTTTAAATTCCTTAATGTCACAAAAAGGAGGGGAAATATTTGTTCCAAAGATTCCTAGCTATAGACTTTCAGACATATGTAAAGCTATAGATAAAAATTGTAAAATTAAAATAATCGGTGTGCGCCAAGGAGAAAAAATGCATGAAGAATTGATATCTTCTTTCGAATCCCAAAATACATTAGAGTTTAAGAGTCATTATGTAATTTTAACAAATTATGAAAATCAGATAAAAAAGATTTTAAATAAAAAAGGCATAAAATTTGTAAATAAAAATTTTAGTTATACGAGCGATACAAATAAAGAATTTTTAGACGTAAAAACTTTAAAAAAACTCATCTCAGAAAATTGTAATCATTAAGTGGAAAAAGAAATCGAACAATATTTTGATAGACTTTGGAATTTGAATCGTAGCATTACTGGAAAAGGTTTTAAAGATTCTTTGGATATATTATCAGAAATTATCCCATTTAAAATATTAAATTTTAAAACTGGAAATAAAGTTTACGATTGGAAAATACCACAAGTTTGGAATGTTAGTAGTGCCTATATTTTAGACTCAAATGGCAAAGAAATATGCAATATGAAAAATAATAATTTGCATATAGTTAGTTACTCTTATCCAATAAAAAAATATTTAAATTTTAGTGAATTAGAAAAAAATATTTTTTTTTTAAAGAATAAACCTAACGCTATACCTTATGTAACTTCATACTATAAGAAAAGTTGGGGATTTTGCATGAGTTATAATCAGTTTAAAGCAATGAAAAAAAATGAAAAGTATTTCGTGTTTATCGATAGTCATTTTTCTAATGGTAATTTAATTATTGGACAGAAAAAGTTATCAGGAAAATTAAATAAAGAAATATTATTTTCCTCTTATTTATGTCATCCTTCTTTAGCAAATAATGAATTATCAGGTCCATTAGTTCTAAGTTTCATTTATAGAGAATTAAAAAAAATTAAAAATAGAAGATTTTCATATAGATTCATTTTAGTTCCGGAGACTATAGGAGCTATTTCTTTTCTATCTCGATTTGGAAAATATCTAAAAAAAAATCTTGCTGCAGGTTTTCAAATAACTTGCATTGGCGATAGAGGAAATTTTACTTTTAAAAAATCAAGAAATGGAAACAGCCTGGCTGATGTTGCTGGATTAAACTTTATGTCAGAAATTAAAAATAAAAATATTATAAACTTTGACCCTGCTTTTGGCAGTGATGAAAGACAATATTGCTCGCCTGGCTTCGATTTGCCAGTTGCTTCTTTGATGAGAACTCCTTATGGAAAGTATCCTCAATATCATACGTCTTTAGACAACAAAAGTTTTATATGTTTTAAAAAGATAAAAGAAAGCGTTAATGCATTCTTAAAAATTATATATTATTTAGAAAATAATTTTTATTTTAAAAATAAATTCCCTAACGGAGAGCCATTTTTAAGTAAAAGAAATATTTATAGAACTCTTTCTACAACTAAAAAAAGAGAAATTCACGAAATTGCTATTTGGTGGTTGCTTAATTTAAGTGATGGACAACATGATTTATTTAAAATTTCTGAAAAATCAGGAATTAACATGGATATTTTAATTCAACTTTCGCAAGTTTTATTAAAAAAAAAATTGTTAAAAAAGATTGAATACTAAATAGTAATTTAAATAATAAAAAAGTTTTTTTAATAAAATTTATTATAACCTTATTTGTAATTTAGGAGCATGCAAATTTTTTTTATTGATTATTATATTTGACTTTGGTTGTTATTAACTATACTTAAATATGTGTATTTTATATTATTTTTATAATCAATTATGATAGGCCAAGAGTTATCCCTTGTACCAAAGCTTTATCAACAAAGTGTCCAAGTAAAAATTAAAGAGTTAATTCTTGGAAAAGGTAAAAGCTTATCCCCCTGGGTTGTGGAGCTAGATCCAACAACCGCGTGTAATTTAGCATGTCACGACTGTATTAGCGCTAATCTTTTAAATCAAGGTGGATTTGAAAGAGAAAGGTTAAAAGAAGTTGCCAAAGAATTTAAAACAGCTGGTGTAAAAGCTGTTGTTCTTATAGGAGGAGGAGAGCCTATGGCTCACCCTGAATTTGGAAATATTGTTGATTATTTTTCTGACAATGGACTGCATGTAGGGGTTACTTCAAACGGGACAATGATTAAGAGATATCTAGATCAGCTTGCTTATAAAACTAAGTGGATAAGAATTTCCGTTGACGCAGGAACACCTGAAATATTTCAGTTGTACAGGCCTCATGCCAGTGGAAAATCTCAATTCAATTCAGTTATTTCTCAAATGACTGAACTCGCTAAAATTAAAAAAGGAAAATTAGGTTATTCCTTTTTAATCCTATCTAAAACTAACAAAACAAATGGAAAAATAATTACAAATGCAGTCGATATATATAAAGCTGCACAATTAGCAAAAGATATTGGCTGTAATTATTTTGAGGTAAAACCAGCATTTGATATTATGCATTTTTTAAATAAACAAAATCAGGAAATAATTGATATTGTTAATTTGGAGTTAAAAAAAGCAAAAAAAATCGAGACAGATAATTTTAGAGTTTTATGTCCTGAGACTATTAATGATTTTTCTATTGGCAAAGATACTCAACCTAAAGATTATGAAAGATGCCTAGTATCGGAGTTAAGAACCTGCGTCACCCCAAGTGGAACTTACGTTTGTCAGTATCATAGAGGTACAACAAATATGAAAATAGGAGACTCAAATGTAGATTCTTTGTCAAAAATATGGAGCAGCGAAAGAAGAGATAATGTAATGCAAAAAGTTAATCCTAAAATACATTGCAAGTTTCATTGTATAAGGCACGAATCTAATCTTCAATTAGAAAAAATGTTATTAAAAAAAGATAAAACTAATTTGGTTAATGACTATGATTTTTTTATATAAATTAAGTAAGAGTTATATTTGTATTTAAATTTTAAAAAATATTTTAATAAAGATTTTAATAAAGATTTCATCATTGTTAACAAAAAAATTATTACTTACAGTGATTTCTATAAAAAATCTTTCCAGTTAAAGGTTTATCTTAAAAAACAGGGGCTGCAAAAAGGTAGTAAAATCCTAGTTAAAGTTGATAATTGTATAGAGTATTTATATTTATATTTAGCATGTATTTTGGGTGGATTCATTATTTGTCCAGTTAACCCATCACTATCAATTAAAATATTTAAAAAAATTAAGAAAAATTTATCTCCAGACTATGAAATTGATAACATAAAACAGATACAATTTTCAACAAACTGTAAAATTAAGTATAAAAATATTTTACTCGATAATAATTTTCTTATAATTCAAACTTCAGGAACAACTGGAGACAGCAAGGGGATACTGTTCAATGTAAAGAGTATTTTTTTAAGTTCAAAAAATTTTTCAAAGTTATCTGACATAAATAAAAATAGCAAAGTACTGCATCATTTACCGATGTATTATATGTCAGGAATATTAAATAGTTTTTTTTCACCTTTTTTTTCAAAATCCAAAATTGTTTTGCTCCCAAAAACTTCTTCAAGATCAATATTAAATTTTTGGGAAGATTGTTTAAAATATAATGTAAATTATATTAATTTAACACCTTCAATGTGTGTTAGTTTGCATTTAATTTTTAAAGGAAATAAAAAAAATCTAAAAAAAATAGGTTATATTAAAAATGTAATCGTGATTGGTAGCACTTTATCTGAAGAAGTTAAAAGTAAATTTTATAAAAAATTTAAAATACGTCTAAGACAGTGTTATGGCATTACAGAATGTGGTGGGCCAATCACTGTAGAAAAAAAAAATTCTAAATTAGTAAACAGTTCTGGAATATGCGGGAGTACTACAAGAATTAAAATTATTGAAAATATTGATGGTCTAAAAACTATTAATGTAAAGAATGATTTCTCAATGAAAGGTTATTATAGTTTTAACAAATTATCATACGGTGCTTTTGAAAATGGATATTTTGATACAAATGATGTTGGTATATTCGAAAATAAAAATCTATTTGTATATGGCAGAGTAAAAGAGATTATTAAAAAAAATAGTGAATTAGTATTTCCTAATTTACTTGATAATTTTTTTCTTTCAAACAACCAAATTCTTGAAACTAAAACTATAGGTATCTATGATAAGAATTCATTAGAAAAAATTGTAAGTTTTATTAGTTTGTCAAATACTTTAATTGCAAAGAAAGTTTTAAATAGAATATTAACGGATGTAAGATTTCAAATAATAAATGAACTTGGCAATATTTACAATCCAGATAAAATTATTTTACTAGACAGTATTCCTAAAACAGAAAATAATAAGATTGATTATTTAACTTTAAAAAATTTAGCCATAACTAAAGAAAGTTTTTAAATTGTAAAAAATATCATAAATGTATTTATGCGATAAGTTTTTTTTTGGTAATAATTGGGCAAAAAGTTCTAGTAATATTTTTTTTTACACTTTTTCGCCTATTAATAATAATAAAATAGCTAAGTACAAAAATCCTAAAATAGAAGATTGTGAAAAAGCAGTTAAATCAGCAGTTAATGGCTTCGTGAATTGGAAAGATAAATCGCAGCTATACAAATCTTATTTGTTAAAAAAGGTTTATTTTGAAATAAATAAAAATGCCCAAAAACTTGCTTTTTATGAAAGTTTAGAGACCGGCAAATCTCATGATCAGGCATTAAAAGAAGTTCTCGCTTCTTCAAAGTATTGGTTAAGTGCTGCAAATATTTTAAAGAAATTTAATAATCAAAATTTTTTTTTTAAAAATAGTACTGCAAGTCTAATTTATCAACCAATAGGTCCCGTTTCTTTAATTTTACCTTGGAATTTCCCTTTTGTTGTTATGTCAGAAAGATTACCTTTTATATTAGCTGCTGGTTGTTCAGTAGTTATTAAACCAAGTGAGTACGCTTCTCTTAGTTTATTCATGTTTATGAAAATTATTAAGAAAGTTAATTTTCCCAAAGGAACAATAAATTTATTAACGGGAAATGGCAATTTTGTGGGAAAATATTTAGTAAAAAACAAAGAAATTGCTATGGTTTCTTTCACTGGCTCAGAAAAAGTTGGTAAAAGCATTTCTGTGGAATGTGCAAAGAATTTTAAGAAAATAAGTTTGGAATTAGGAGGAAAAAATAATTTTATTATAGATAGAAATGTAAATTATAATGAAGTTGTAAAAAATTTTATCAAAACATTTACATATAATGCTGGTCAGAATTGCGTGGCTCCCTCACGACTATTTGTTCATTATCGAGATTACAGAAAAGTATGTGATTTATTATATAGTCAGTTGAAAAATACTAATTCACTTTTATACGGTCCAATAAGTAACAAAACACATTTTTTAAAGATAAAAAAATTAATAAAACAACTAATAAAAAAAAAAATTTTCCCTAGTTATGGAAGTTTGAATATTAACGCAGGAAATAATTATTTTTTTGATCCTCTAGTTTTTGAAGACAAAAATAATAAAATAAATATCCTAAAAAATGAATTATTTTCTCCAATAGTTCAAATTATTTCATATAGAAATGAAAATAAACTTTTAAAGTTATTGGATGGGGGCAATTACGGACTTGCAGCATATATTTGGTCATCTAAAAAAAAATTCATAAATTTTTTAATAAAAAAATTAGTAGTTGGAAGAATATGGGTAAATTCTTTGATGATTAATTACCCAAATTTACCTATAGGAGGCTTAAAAAATTCAGGTATTGGCAAAGAATGTGGCCTTGAGGGTATAAAAAATTACACAATCTTTAAAACTATAATTAGAGCAAAATGAAGAAAAATCTTTTTGTACTAAATACAATAAAAATTTGGGTAAAAAAAAAAACTGGATTTAACATAAATACAAATAATCATTTATTGCACGACAGAATTTTAGATTCATTGGCTATTTCTGAGTTTATTATATTTTGTGAAAAGGAATTTAAAGTTAAATTTAAAAAGAAAGATTTATTGAATAATAATTTCGGAAATGTTGATTATATTATTAATTTAATCCATGAAAAAAAAATATAATTATAACTCAAAAGATATTTACGTTGCCCTAAAAAGAATTGGTTTAAAGAGAAACGCAATAGTTTATTGTCATAGCAATATAGGGTTAAGTGGAAAACTTAACAATTTTTATGATGCTGATAGTATTTGTAGGCAATTTTATAACAATATTTTTAGAGTAATTGGCAAAAATGGTCTTTTGATAGTGCCAACCTATACTTATTCATTTGGAAAAAATAGATACGGTTTAGAATTTAAAAAAAAAGAAATTTTTAACAAAAGTAAAACGCCATCATTAATGGGTTTATTTTCTGAATGGATAAGAAAGAAGAGGTCTCAAAGAACTAATGATCCTTTTTTTTCCTCATCTTTATTAGGAAACTATAAAAGAATTAATTTAAATATTTCCAATAATAGTTTCGATGAAAATTCTCTTTTTTCCAGATTGGACGCTTTGAACGCTGTATTTTTAAATATTAATTTTAGCGGATATACTTATATTCATTACCTAGAAAGAAAATTAAAAGTTAAATATCGATTCGATAAAAAATTTTTTGGAACAATGTATAAAAAAAAAAAACCAATGCGAGTTGAGTGGAAAATTTTTGTTAGAAATAAAAACAAAAAAAAATTAATTGATAATCATTTACCCCTAGTGAATTATATGAAAAAAAAAAAACTTATTCATACAGTTAATTTAGGCAGAGGCGAAATCTCTTTAACTAATGCAAGAAAAATTGAACTTGCTATTAGACGTAAATTAAAAGATAATCCTCTATATTTAACTTATTATAACTCTTAAATATTATTTCAGTTAATTTGTTTATGTTTAAAAAATATAATTTTAATAATTTACTTTTTTATTTAAAAGAAAACCCTTCACCCATTATATTATTTGGCGCAGGTGATTTAGGATCGCTCACTAAATTTGCATTTGATAAGATCGGTACAAAAATAAATTTTTTTTGTGACAGTGATGAAAGAAAACAAAAAAAATTTATTGAGGGTATAAAAGTAATTTCACCTGAGGAGTTATATAAGTTTTCAAATAAAAAAACCCATATTTTTATTAGTCATAATTATCCTTCAGAAGTTATAGATGAATTAATTAAAAATAAATTTACATTAATTTATGATTGTGTTGAAATTCTAAAAAATACAAATTTTGACCACGATCACTACCTGGACTATTTTAAATATTTTTTACAACCTCAAAAAATTTTGAGACGAATTGATTTTTATTCTACTATGATTCAGAAAAATGAACATATAAAAGAAAATCTAATTAATATTAAGTCTGTAGATGTTCAAATTACTGAAAGATGCTCTTTGAAATGTAAAGATTGTGCAAATTTAATGCAATACTATCAAAAACCAGCAAATTCTAATATTGACACAATGTTTTTATCTATTGAAAAATTAATGGAGGCAATAGATTCCTTAGATGAATTTAGGCTTTTAGGCGGAGATCCTTTTATGAATAAGGATATAGGTAAAATCATTGAAAAACTATCAAGTTATGAAAAAGTTAAAAAGATAGTTGTTTATACTAATGCTACTATTATTCCTAAAGGAGAAAATTTTGAAGCTTTAAAGAACAAAAAAATCGTTCTTGATATTACAAATTATGGTACAGAATCTAGAAAGCATGATGAACTAATAAAATTATTGAATGAATTTAAAATTAAATACTCCACAACAAGAATAACGAAATGGACAGATTCAGGAAGAGTTTTGCCATTTCAAGACAGAAGTGAAAAAGAGCTAAAAAAAATGTTCGTGAACTGCTGTAATAGTGACCTTTTAACTTTGTTGCATGGAAATTTATTTAGATGTCCCTTTTCTGCAAACGGAGAAAATATTCATGCTTTTCCAAAAAAAGAGGAAGACTCCATAGATCTTACGATTCCAACACCATTTGAAGAGCTTAGAAAAAAAATATTCAACTTAATTTATAAAAAAGATTACTTATTGGCCTGTAATTATTGTAATGGTAGAGATTATAGTACCAAAGAAATTGAAGCTGCTATACAAACTAAAATTCCCTTAAGTTTTTAAATACGCAATACATATTAGTGCAAAAATGCATTTATGAAGCCCTTGGTTACATTTATAATAACAACTTTTAATGTTGAAAATTTTATAGAGGATTGCGTAGTTTCAATAATAAATCAAAAGTTAGTACCTTTTGAATATGAAATAATTATTGTAGATGATTTTTCAATTGACAATACGAAAGTTTTACTAAATTTATTAAAAAAAAAATATTTAAATATTAATTTAGTATTCAATAAAAAAAATTTAGGACCGGGAATAAGTAGAAATATTGGTTTAAAATTTTCAAGGGGAAAATACATTATATTTGTAGACGGTGATGACTTTATAAATAAAAGTTTACTTTTTCATATTCAGAAAAGTTTTAAAAAAAAATATGATTTAATTTTTTATAATTTTAACTTATTAAAAGAAGGTGTTATATATGGCTCAAGAAAAGATGCGCAGTATCTAAAGAATAAAAAAAGTATATTAAAAAATTACATTCAATTAAAATTGGATACTTCGGTAATTTATTGCGCCATAAAGAGAACTTTAATAAAAAAAAAAAAAATTATTTTCTCAAAAGGTGTCTATGAGGATATCCCTTATTTATTTAAATTATTTTTCTTTTCAAAAAATTATTATTATTGCAGAAAAAAATTATATTATAAAAACTCTAGAAAAAATTCTATAATTCATTCTGTTTCTCAAAAAAAATTTTCTGATTACGTTTCTTCTTATTTTCAAATCTTAAAATTCATTCGCTCTAAAAAAAATATTAATACTGATGAAATAAATAGTTTTAAAATTGGATATGCTGGCATTTTAGGAAGCTACCTTGAACAAAGTTTTTATAGTAATTTAAATAAATACCATAAAAGTAAATTATATAATTTTATGTACAATTTTTACGTTAATAATAATTTTCTAAATTTAGAGAATTATTTCTTTTTAACGCAAAAAGATAAAATTACAGAAAAGTTCTTATATTTATATAGTAAAAATAATATTAATTTAGCATATAAAAAGTTTATTTTATATTTGAAAAATAATAAAGTTGTTCAAAAGAGCTCTTTTACCTTGAGAATTTAGATTATTATTGATTTTTAAGTAATTTTAAAATGGTTGAATATTTGTATTTTTTTTTATCAAAATATTTTTTAAGTTCTGGACTATTTTCAACAAAAATAATTGCTTCTTCTATAAGATTGTACGAGATAAAAAAACTTAGGACTAGTATTTTTTTTTGAATATCAAGTCGATATATATCTTTTTGATTTAATAAAAAAACAGCATCACATTCATTTGGTATTTTTTTTGAATTTACCTTATTTTCAAAGTAAGATTCTACGTAGTGTTTTTTTAAATAAATAAGTTCATAACCATAGGACTCAATAAATTTTGTAATTTGCCAAAATTTACACCCTCCAAAATTTATAGGTGTGTATAGCAATGAACTTTCAACTTCTAACCCAAGAATTTTTTTTTTTTTTAATAAGTCTTTTGCGCCTTTTAAAATTTCTAATTCACTACCTTGCGTATCTATCTTTAAAAAAATTGGTGTAGTTTTTTTTCTTGTTAACTTATCCAAGGTTATAGTTGATACGGTTTTTTTTTTTAAAGGAAAAAGATTATTTGTTTTGATATATTTATATCTAACTCTACAATTTTCGTTAATTTTAGGTTTTAACAAGCTAGATCCAGTGTCTCCATTTGTTATATAGAAATTTTTTTTTGTATTTTCTGACCATAAAGGATTATCTAATTTAATAATTTTTGATTTCCAATGCCAATATTTAGTATATTCTAAATTTTTGATATTTGGTTCAGTGCTTATCCAGTCAGTATTTGGTGAGTTCAAAAATATTGACCAATTTGTATGCTCAAAATAAGACGCCCCTACATCGATGCATGTATTTTTAGGAAGAATTTTAGATAATATTTTATTAATTTTTTTTTCTTTTATTATAAATCTTATAAAACTCAATAATCTTTTAATTATTTTATAATTCAGAGATCTTCCTTGTTATTTTATTTATAATTTTTACTATATAATTTTCTGGTATTCCAAACACTATCTGCAAAACTATTCTTTCGCCTTCTTCAATTAAACCGCCTCTGTGCAAAATTCTTGCACCGTCAAAAATTACACAAGTCCCTTTTTTTCCGGTAATAAAATTTTCATCTTGAATCATGTCTCCTTCCAGAGCACTTTCGCTTTGAATGTCCCATCCAAAATGTGAATTAAATCTTAATTCTGAAGGTAAAAAAGAAAAGTGATTTTGAAATTTTCCACAACTCATTGGTTGGTGATATTTCTTCTTATAATAATTAAATAGTTTAGATTTTTTATTTTGTCCAATATTTCCAACTACTCTTCCTATGATATCCTGTAAAAAATTTAGACCTAAATTTTTATAAATGTTAGGATAAAAACTTGTTGGACCGTTATTTTTATTGACGTCAGTTAAATATAATATACTTTTAGGATATAAAAAGCTTTCATCAACATGCGCATAGTTAGTACGATTGCTACTTTTTACATTTTCAGTATTTTTCCACCATTTCGAAAAAGGAGTGCTCAATTCTAGAGCGCAACTTATAACCTGGTATTTTTTTTGCATATAAAAAGAGACTTGTTCATTAACCCCTATTTTATTAAATTCAGCATTTAAAATATTTATAATTTTTCTAATTTTCCAGCCGGTGTTGATTGAAAGATTTTCTCTTTTGATTAATCCATTACGTATGTTGTTCCTGAAATTATTTAAATTGTCTGAACAAAGAATCAATATTTCATCAATTATATTGTCATTAATTTGTATTTTGTAAAAACCATTTTTCATTTCATAATTATCGCTATGAATTTTTTTTTTTGAAATATAGTATTTTTTTAGTTGCGATAAATATTCTTCAACGTTTTTTTTTAATTCATCTATAAAATATTTTAAATATAAGTCATTTTGAATTTTGCTATTTTTTTTTAATAAATTAAATACTTCAGAAATAAAAAATTTTAAATTTTTAAATTCAGAATTAATTTTGTACTCATTTGTATTTGTGCATTCTAAATTTTTAGCAATTCCATCGATTGATGATAAATTTTCACTTAATTTAGATGTATTAAATGAGTGAATATATGAACTTTTTATGTTAATCAAAGATGTTTGATATATCATATAATAAAAAAATAATTTTAAGGAATTTACACAATTTTTAATAATAAATCAATTTATAATGAGAGCATTAACTTTTTTTCCATATTTTGCAATTTGGGATTGGCGTTTTCAAGAAAGCTTATTTGAAAAATCATTAATCGAAAAAAAAATACAAACTGATACGATTGTATGTAATGGAGAATTCAAATCTCATTGTTTAGCGGTAATTTCACATAAAATTAAGAATATATCCTCAGATGCTGTTTGCAAAAAATGTATAAAGAATAGAGATTTTTTTTTAAATAAACATAATTTAAATATAATTAATATTATTAAATGTGAAAAAATTAAAAAAATCACGAAAAACTTAAATTTTAAAAATATATTAAATTTCAAATTTAAAAATATAGATGTCGGGAAATTTGTTTTTTATGATCTTTGTATTTTAAAAAAAAAAAATAACTTTAAAATTGATAATTTAGATGAATATAATATTTGTAAAAATGCAATAATTAGTTGCATTCATATTATAAATACTCTTAATTTTTTAAATAAAAAATATTTTTTAAATCATAATTTAACTTTTACTACTAATGGAATGTATTCTGTGCATAATTCTTTTAATAGTTTTATTAAAAGAAATTTTTTAAAAACAAAGTTATATAGCTTGCAAAATTCCCTTAATCCAATTTATAGAGATACAGATTTTCATGTTTTTAAATATAATAACTTTATAGGCATAAAAGATTTAATAAATAAATTTAATAAAAAAAAAATCAAAATTTCTTTATATAAATTAAATAAAGTGATTAAATATTTATATGCTGTTGCGACTAAAGCAACGCATCATTTATATTCTTCGCCATTGAAAAGAGGATCTGATAATAATTTCAATAAAAAACTTTTTATTAAAAAAAATTATAATATTCTTCTTTTGACCTTAAGTAGTCCTGACGAATTGATACCAATTTTAAAGTTAGATTTGTTGAAAAATTTAAATATTAAAAACAAAAATCCATATAATTTTTTTAATAACGAATATGATTGGATCAAATTTGCAATTGATATTGTCAAAAAAAGAAATGATACAATTTTAGTTATTAGACCTCATCCCAGAACGTATAATGATGAGAAAAAAAAAAAAATTATTAGTTTAATTGATAATAATCCAAATATTAGACTAGATAGTCCTGACAAAAAAATTTCAATATTTGAATATGCCAATAAATCAAAACTAGTTCTTAATGCCTGGTCCTCTGCCGGGGAAGATTTAGGTTTATGTGGATTGCCTGTTATAACATTGTCCAAAATTTTCTCTAATTATCCAGTAAATCTTGGTCATTATTGCGAAAGTAAAATCAAATATTACAATTTAATAAATAAAATTTTATCTGAGCCCAAAAAAAATTTTTGCACTTCTATTGATAATTTTTTAAAATATAAATGTTATATTTTTTCTGACAGTTCATATTCTATTACTCGGAATCCAAATATTTATTTAATACTATTAAAATTTTGTAAGTTTTTAGATAATTATTTCTTTAATTCCAAAGAAGATTTTTCTAAAAAAAAAATATTAAGCTATTTTTACAATGCAACTTATATATCAAAACAATTTACAATAAATAATAATTTTATTAAAAAAAATTATTTATACAAGTACGAGAAAAATTTAGACAATCAAAAATTTGTTAAATTACATAAGATTCTTATTATTAAAAAAATTCTAAAAAATAATTCCACTAATAATTCAAAAACTTTAAATTACTAATGAAAAATTTATTAATAAAAAAAAAATTTATAGATTTTGTAAATTTAATTAGATTTTTAATTTTCCAATATAAGTTCTTAAGATTTGCAATTTTTATATCACTTTTTTTATTTATTTTTGAATATTTGTATTTAAGTTTATTAATTTTTTTTTCTCCTGATTATGATAACACAAATAATTTTTCTACTATTTTAGATTTATGGAAAAAGTTTTTTGTATTATTTAATATTAATTACAATTATAAAGTAATTCTAATACTTTTTTTAATTTTATATTTAACTAAAACATTTTTAGATTTTTTATATAAATCTCATATAATCTATATATCTCGTTTAGTTCATATTTATTTTAATAAAAAAATTTTTCATCACGTTTTGTATTCAGAAAAAATTAATAATTTATACAAAAAATCAGTTGGCTATTATATTCAACTATTTGGAGATAGTACCCATAAGTGCGGTTCTATTGTCGGTGCATTTTTTGAGTTGTTCACAAATTTTTTATTTTTGATTTCATCAATGATCATTTTATTTCTTTTTTCTAAAAAGATATTATTCTTTTTATTGCTATTGTTAGGGTCGTTACTTTTTATTTTTTTTATCAGTGTAAAAAAAATTTTTAAAAAAAATAAAGAATTAATTATGATTTCCAGCAACGTTAATACTATATTCATTGACGCATTAAATAGCATTAGATCCATTAGATCTTTATCTGTGCAAAATTTTTTAGCAAAAAAAAATAATGAAGGTATGTTAAAGTACCTTTATTGTTATACTTCATTAGAAAGAAATAAAGATTTTTTTCGAGTTTTACCAGTAATAATAATTACTTTTTGTTTATTATTTCTGTTACTTTTTTCCACTTATTTTAATCATAAAGATGATTTTTTTTTAAAATATTTTGCAGTATTAATATTGATTATCAAGATTGTAACACTTAGTGGTGCCGTAGGACAAAATTTATCTAGCATTATCACTGAATTTACTAATTTAAATGATGTTGAAAACTTAATAAATATTTCAACAGTTAATAAAAATGATAACTTAAGCATTGATACTTTTCCCCTTAATAGCAATGATAATATAGTTTTTAAAGAAGACATTAGTGAAATCAAAATTATAAATCTATCTTTTGCATTTAGTGAACAATATTTATTCAAAAATTTAAACTTTAATTTTCGAAAAAATAATATTTATGCAATAATTGGAAAATCTGGTTCTGGTAAATCTTGTTTGGCTGATATACTTAGTGGACTTAATAATGACTTTCATGGAAAGATAATTGTTAATAATAAGAAATTAAATATATCTGATAATTTTTTTGCTAAAAAAGTGATTTTAGTTGAACAAACGTCAAAAATGATGGCAGGTTCTCTTTATGAAAATTTGACTTTGGGGAAATCATATAATCATTTAGAAATATTAGATATCTTGAAGCACCTAAATCTTGATAATCTATCAAATAGGCTTCATGTAAACCTAGATTATCAGGGCGCCAATTTATCTGGAGGGCAGCGGCAAAGACTTGCTATTTGTAGGGCTGTTTTGCTCAACCCAGATGTATTAATTTTAGATGAGTCTCTTAATGCTTTAGATGAAATTAATTTTAACATTGTTTTAAATTTTTTATTTTTGAGATTTAAAGAAAAAATATTGATATTTATTACGCATGATAAAAAAATAATTCTAAAGGCAAACGAAACTTTAAACTTAGACGATTATAAAAAAATTTCGTAAATGACTTTATCTCCTGTTGCAATTTTTACTTTTAATAGGCCTGAACATACTCTTAATTTATTACAAAGCATAGTTAATAGTAAATTTTCAAAAAAGACAAAATTTTATATTTTCTCGGATAATTATAAAAAAAAGGGGGATAAAAAAAAAGTAAAACAAGTAAGATTTATCCTAAATTCATTCAAAAAAAAAATTAATATTTCGATTATTAAATATAAAAAAAACAAAGGTCTATATAACAGTGTAATTTACGGAGTTAATAAGATTTTAAAAAAATTTTCAAAAATTATAGTTCTTGAAGATGATTTGGTAATAAAAAAAAATTTTTTTAATTACATGAATAAATCATTAGATTACTATAAAAATAATAATAAAATTGTGCAAATTTCTGGATATTCATACCCATTTGATTACAAAACTAATAGTGCTTACTTTTTAACACTTTCTTCTTGCTGGGGCTGGGGTATTCACAAGAAGAATTGGGTAGATTTTATTAATTTTATTTCAAAAAAAGATAATATAACCTCAGTCTATAATGAACTATTCAAATTAAAAGAGATGAAAAATAATTTTAACTTCAATGGAACTTTTAATTATTTAGGAATTTTAGAAAAACAACTTACTTCAAAAGTAAGTTCTTGGGGGATATTATTCTACTTATTTTGTTTTTATAAAAAAAAATTAATACTTTATCCGCCAGTATCTTTAGTTAAAAATTATGGATTTGATGGAAGTGGACATCATAAATCTTATTCTAGTTTTTTTAATGAAGAAAATAAAAAAAGAAAGCTTTCAAAAATAATTTATCCTAAACAAATAATCGTTAATAAAAAAATTTTAACAAAAATTCAATTTTTTTTTATAAATAAACTTTCATATTTGTCCAAAATTAAAAATTTTTTTTACATTTAATATAATAATGATTTTTATAAAATTAATTTTTCCGCCATTTATAATTGTCTTTTTAAAAAAGATTTATTACTTTTTTTTAATAAAAAAAAATAATTTTTATTTATCTAAGAATAAGCAGGATATAAAAATTTATGATAAAAAAATTACAGCAGAAAAGTTAGAAGAATGGGGACTAAGCACAACCTGGAATGAAATTTTAATGTTAATTAATAAAAAAGAGGGAAATATCTTAGATGTCGCTTGCGGAACCGGCGTTAATATTATCGAACTTAAAAAAAGAAATCCTAAAGCAACCTTTTATGGCTGTGATATTTCTAGTCAATTACTCAACATAGCTGAAAAAAAAGGAATAAATAAAAAATATTTACAGTTAATTGATGCAACAAAAATGAAATATTCAAATAATTTTTTTTCTTATAGTTATTCTATTGGTTCGTTAGAACATTTTACAGAACAGGGTATTGAATCTGTGATTGGAAAATTAAGCCTAAACACCTCTATAGCTTCATTCCATTTTATGCCAGTCTCAAGAAAAAATATTAATGAAGGATGGATTAAAACTTTTCAAACCTTTCATAACAATAGTGTGGAATGGTGGAGAGAAAAATTTAAAAAAAGATTTAAAACTGTAGAAGTAATAGATTCTTCTTGGAATGATTTTATTTCTTCAGGTAAATGGTTTTTATGTTTTAAAAAATAAATATGTTTTTATTCATTAAGTTGCTAAAAAAAATTTTAAGTATTTATAATAAGAGAAAAATTAATAGTTTAGGTATTAATTCAGACTTGTATTGTCTGATAGAAAAAAGAAATTTTGAATCTCAAATTAACATAGGAAATAATTGCTTAATTAATGGAAGATTAGTTACTGAAACCACCGAAAGTAAAATTAATATTAAAAACAATGTATTTATAGGTGGAAGAACAATATTAGATTGTAAAAATGAAATAGAAATATTTGACAATGTTTTGATATCTTATGAATGTATTTTGGCTGATCATGATAGTCATTCATCCTCTAGTTATGAAAGAGTTGATGATTTGCAAAAATTTAAGAGTAATTTTATGGACTGGAATTTAGTCCCTTCTAGAAAAATTACTATAAAAAAAAATGCCTGGATATGTACACGAAGCATTATTTTAAAAGGCGTAACAGTAGGCGAAGGATCAATAGTTGCGTCTGGTAGTGTTGTAACAAAAGATGTTCCGGATTATACATTGGTTGCAGGTAATCCGGCGGTAGAAAAGAAAAAGCTAAAATGAGACAAAAAAAACACGAGCTAATTATATATAAAAAAAAGCATTATGCTGAAATTATAAGGTCTACTCTAAATGTAAAAAATACCAATTTTTTTTCACCAGCCAAATCCTCTTTTCAATTTGGCTTACTAGCTCACAAAAAGGGATTTAACGAACCACCCCATTATCACAAACCTTTTAAAAGAAATATTAAAGACCTACAGCAAATGTTTGTAGTTCAAAAAGGTAAGGTCCAAGTTAATTTATATTCGGATCAAAAAATATTTATCAAAAAAATTATTTTAAAAAAAGGAGATGCGATTGTTCTAATACATGGTATTCACTCTATAAAAGTGCTAGAAGATATGCAGTGCATTAGTGTTAAGCAGGGACCTTTCTTGGGTACCGCTTTTGATAAAATTAATGTTAGAGTTAAGTAAATATGATTCCTGTATTTCAGCCGTCTGTTTCTAAAAAAGATATAACAAGCGTTGTAAATGCTATAAAAAAAGGAGAAATTTCAGGCTCTTACGGCGATAGTATAAAAGAATTCGAGACTAATTTTGCAAAATTTATAAATACTAAATACGCTGTTGCAGTTTCAAGTGGAACAACAGCACTTCATTTAGCTATTGCTTGTTTTAATTTTCCAAAAGGAAGTGAAATTATTATAAGCTCGACAACAAACATAGCGACCGCTTTGTCAGTTGTTCATAATAATTGCGTTCCTATACCGATAGATTCAGATTCTTTAACTTGGAATATTGATGTTGATCAAATTGAAGAAAAAATAAATAAAAAAACAAAAGCTATCATCATAGTACATTTTTTGGGAAATCCAGTGGATATGCAAAAAATAAATGCTATTGCAAAAAAATATAATATTGTAGTTATAGAAGATGCAGCCGAAGCACATGGTGCGGAGTTTCAAAAAAAAAAAGTTGGTAGCTTAAGTTATTGCGGTTGCTTTAGCTTGTATGCAAATAAAGTTATTACCTCCGGTGAAGGCGGGATAATTACAACAGATAATAAAAAATTTTACGAAAAATTGAAATTATATAGAAATTTAGGATTCACCAAACCCAGATTTAAGCATTTTGTTTCTGGTTTTAATTTTAGAATGACAGGATATCAAGCAGCTTTTGCAAATAATCAATTGAAATATATTAAAAAAGTTCTTGAAAGAAAATATAAAATTCAAAAATATTATGAAAATTTTTTATCATCTATTAAAGATATTCAGTTCCAAAAAAAAATTAATAATTGCAGAAATATTTATTGGATGGTCGGAATTGTTCTTAACAAATCATCACGCATTTCAAAAAAGAATTTGATGAATAAACTTTATAAAAAAGGAATAGAAACAAGAAGTTTTTTTATGTCAATGAGGGAGCAGCCTTGTCTAAAAAAATTCTTTAAAAAAGGAAAAAATTTAACACCCGTTAGTAATATGCTTTGGAATAATGGATTATATTTGCCCTCAAGTCATGAACTCAAAGAAATACAAATTAAAAAAATATGTAATATTTTAAAAAAATATCTTAAATGAAAGTGGGTATTTTAATTACTTCAAGATCTGAACTTGAGGGAGGTGGGTATACTATAACAAATGATATTTTAGATTCCCTTTTAAACAGTTTGGAATTATTCCCTTATGAATTATTTTTTATAGTTATTAATGATAAATTTAAAAAAATTACTAAAAAACTTGATCAACATAATATTAAATATATTTCGTTAAGAGAGAATTTATTTGCATTAAAAATAGTAAATTATTTTTTATGTAGATTTAAATTTTTACGATATTTATATAATTTTATAGGTTTCAATAAAATTAATAATTTCTTTTCACAAAATAAAGTAGATATTATATGGATACTGTCATCCGAATATCGAATCCCGTACAATATTCCCTATATTTGTACAGTTTGGGATTTGCAGCATAGAACCTTGCAAGATTTTAGAGAAGTTAACTCATATTTAGTTAAAAATTACAGAGAAATAGTTATTTCTGAAAATATAAAAAAAGCTGAATTTGTTATTACAGGAACAGCTTACGGTAAAAATTTGATTAATAAATTTTATAACATTCAAAATAAAAAAATCCTCATTATTCCACATCCTACACCTTCATACGCTTTCATAAACAAGAGATATTTGTTACCTAAAAAATATTCCTTTAAAAATTTTTTTTTTTATCCTGCTAATTTTTGGGAACATAAGAATCATTTAAATTTGTTAAAAGGATTTAAAATATTTAATGAAAAAAAAATCAAATACAACCTGGTATTAGTTGGTAATATTAGTGATAAACAAAATTATAATTCTATTAATGAATTTATTAGAGAAAACTTCCCCAACAATAACGTTTATGTTTTGGGATTTGTAAAAAGAAATATTTTATTGTCATTATATGATCATTGTTTAGCTTTGACGTACTTATCTTTTTCCGGACCGGAAAATTTACCTCCCCTTGAATCTTTTGCAAGAGGGAAGCCTGTTTTGTATTCAAAGCTTAAAGGTGCTTATGAACAACTAAGAAATTTACCTACATATGTTAACCCCAAAGATCCAAAAGATATTGCTTTAGGCTTTTCTCGTATTTTAGGAAAGTATAATAAAAAAAGACTAATTAAGTATGCGCTTAGTAAGAATACTAAGAAATATATTGCCTCTGTAAGTGCCATTATTAATGCCTATTTTTTAAAAAAAAAAACAGAATGTTAAATATAAAATATTTTTCTCAATATTTATTTATGTATTTTTGGACGAATTTAACATTGATTATCTTTTTTTTTAAAAAAAATAATTTAAATATTAAATATAAAATTAAAAATATTAAAGTTGCTGTAGTTAAACCTTATTTTTATTTAGATTTGTACAACATAAAAAATTATAGAGTTGCGAAAGATATAATATATTCTTCTGAGTATAGACTTGGACCATCCGGTCTATTTTATAATATGAATGCCGATTATTTTATTTCAGATTTAGAACCTATTAATAATTTAAAAAAAAAAATTAATAATAGGATAAAAAATAATATTGGCTCTAGGAATCTTATGGAAAGTCAGAAAAAAAAAATTTCCAGAGTCGGTAGAATAAATTTTAATCAGTACGATTTAGTAGTCTGTTATGAAGGCGGAATTTCGGAAGCTATAATTAAAAAATTTAGTACACCTATTTGGGCTTTATTATTAGAAGACCATTCTCATGAGAATTACAAAAAGTTCTTATTAAAAAGACCGAAACCATTTGATGTTTTTTTTAATAACACACAGGGGTTTACTCCTTACAGTTTGTTTAGAGCCAATCATTCAATAGATTTTTCAACTACTTTTGGAAATTTAGATCTAAAAAAGAAATTAAATATAGTAAATAAAAAAGAAATAGATGTTTTAATAGAGGTGCATCAGCCTTCATTTGTAGAAAAGCAGGCTTCAAGCTATTTTTCTAATTATAACATATCTAAATTAAACGGAGGATTAAAAATAAGTAAATATTTAAATATTTTATCTAAAAGCAAATTCTTTTTTTGCCCTATTTTCACTAGTCCTAGATGGGGAAATTCTATTATTGAAGCAGCATTATTCCAATGTTTATTAGTTGGCAATAAAATGAGTTTTTGGAATTCCATTCTAATTCATAAAGATCTTCATTGTACCAACGTTACGAAGGGTTTAAAAATTATCAGCAAACTGTATAAAAATAAAAAAGAATATTATTTTTATTTAAAACATCAGAATATTATGTTGACTAAAATTAATTACCTTCAACCACTGTTTCAATTGCAGCAACTTAAAAAAAATAATAAAAAAATTAATTTTATTAGCGCTTAATACTTAGAATTTTTATTATTGCCGCATAGAATATAAGAAAAATAATTATTAAAAATATAGGTTTTAAAATATTTAGTTTATTTAATATAATAAAAGTTATTATTATTGAAAAATAGATTGTAAGTGTTTTTTTCAGATTAAATTTACTATTTAATAAATGATGTAAGTGATTTTTGTCCGCAGAAAAGGGATCTTTTTTATTCCAAATTCTAAAAATAAATAATCTAAACATATCAAAACCAGGCAACATAAATAGGATAAATATATCTTCTGCAGAAATTAAATTTTTATTAGTAAGATTAAAATTATGAGCATGAATTGTTATCAAGCTAATAAAAGTTCCCAATAGTAAAGACCCGTTGTCACCTAAAAAAAATTTACCTTTTATTATATAAAAGAATTCAAATATTAATAATATTATCAGTGGAATCAGTATTATAAAAAATTCTTTTTGCGTAAAAAAAGATAAAAAGAACAACCAAATTATAACTATTCCTACCGCTAATCCATTAATTCCATCAGCAAGATTTAAAGCATTAATTAATAATAATATACATAAGGTTGTAAAAAATAATGAATAATATTCGTTGAAAGAAAAAATTTTATTGAATGATGAAAAGAAAATATTTTGAAGTAAAAAAAATTTTTCAAAATATATTGTTAGTAAGATTACAACTCCAATAATTCCTAATTTTTTATAAGCATTTATAAAAAATATATCATCGTATAAACCAATTAAAAATACCACTAATGGAATAAGAGTTATTAATAAAATATCTAATGTTGTTTTACTTTGTGTAATTTGATAAAATGTTAATAGAAAAAAAAATATTCCCACAATAAGACCCCCTATTAGTGGAGTGGGGTATTTGTGAGTTTTTCTAATATTATCGGGAGTATCTATTAATATTTTTTTGGAATAGAAAAAGTTAATGTTTTTGACTAAAAAAAGTAATAAACAAATATTCGTTACAGTAAAAAAAATAATATTAAGTTTGTAGGACATATTTTATTTTGTACTCTTTTAAAAATAATAATGAAGTTATAAATATCTATAATATAAAAAATACTAAATAATTTTCATAAAAAAATAAATATGATCAAGGTTAATGCAAATATTTTTTCTATAATAGGGTATTTTTTCATCTTCTTTATTCCAGCGGCTTATATTTTAGGTAACGCTGCTATAAATATTATTTTTGTTTCTCTAGCTATACTTTTATTGCTGCATAGTTTTTTTTTAAAAGACTGGGATTGGTCTAAGGATAACTTAATAATTATATTATCTTTATTTTTTTTATATTTGTTTATTAATTTTTCATTTTCGGACTTTGCCTACAATAATATTATAAGTTATTTTGGTATATTAAGATTTCTTCTTCTTCCTTTTGCAATTTTTGTTTTTGTTAAAAGTAACTACAATAAATTTGAATATTTAAAATTATTCTACCTATTTATCAACTTTTTTGTATGCTTTGATATAATTTTTCAATATTTTTTTGGCATAAGCACATTTGGTTATTCAGTCGATAAAATTAATAGTTTTGGTTTTATTAGCCAGGGCAATATAAGATTATCTGGGCCATTCGGAAAAGAATTAATTGCCGGAACTTTTTTATCTACTGTAGGAATTTTAGCACTACTATTAAATTATGATTTTTTAAGTAACAAAAAAGTATTTGGTATCGAGCTTTTTTATTTTTTTTTTACATTAAATATTTTATCAATTATTTTAACAGGGGACAGATCTCCCTTGGTTCTTTTTTTTTATTTCTTATTTTTTTGTTTTATTCTTGAAAAAAATTATAGATTGTTATTTTTTAAACTTTTTATAATTTCAATATTTTTATTTTCTATTTTATTCTTGTTATCTAAATCAACAAATTATAGATATTACATTAATATTGTAGATTTATTAGATTTATCATCAAATAAAAATAATTCTAATGTAGAAAAAAAAGATCCAATATCTATTTTTCAGAAATTTAAAGATACGGCTTGGGGGAGTCATTATTTAGTTTCTATTGAAATGATAAAAAAATACCCTCTTTTTGGAAGTGGTTATAGAGGTTTTAGAAAAGAATGTGATAAATATTATTATATAGAATCCAAATCAAAGGATGTTAGATGCACCACACATCCTCATAACTCATTTTTAGAGCTCTTATCCGAAACTGGAATAGTTGGAGTTATTATTTTTTTTATTTTTTTGTATCGATTAATCTTAGATTCTTTTAAAGATTCAGGTTACAAAAATAAAAAAATACTTTTTTTGTGTCTATTATTAGCGATTTTTAATCCAATAAAACCTACAGGAAGTTTTTTTTCATCTTGGTATGGATCAATTTTTTGGTTTATATTAGGTTTCTTTATTATTGAGAATAAATTAAATAAATATAAGTCAGCAAAATGAGAAGAAAAATAGCTTTAATAACAGGTGTCACTGGTCAAGATGGCTCTTATCTAGCGGAGTTTTTATTAAAAAAGAATTATGTTGTTCATGGAATTAAGAGAAGATCTTCAACAATTAATACTGAAAGAATTGATCATATATACATAGATATTCATGCAAAAAAAAAATATTTTTTTTTACATTATGGAGATATGACAGATTCATTTTCTCTGATGAATATTATACAAAAAACAAAACCCGATGAGATTTATAATTTAGCCGCACAATCTCATGTGGCTGTTTCTTTTGAACAACCAGAGTATACAGCCAACGCTGATGCATTAGGAAGTTTAAGAATATTAGAGTCAATTAGAATTTTGGGGTTACAAAAAAAAACTAAGTTTTATCAAGCTGGAACTTCAGAATTATATGGAAAGGTTTTTGCAAGTCCACAAAATGAGAAAACACCATTCAATCCCGTGAGTCCTTATGCTGCATCCAAACTTTATTCTCATTGGATAACAAAAATTTATCGTGAAGCTTATGGAATATTTGCTTGTAATGGTATTTTATTTAACCACGAAAGCCCACGCAGAGGAGAAACATTTGTTACTAGAAAAATAATCAAAGCTTTAGCAAGAATAAAATATGGGTTGCAAGACTGTTTATATTTAGGAAATCTTTATAGCAAGAGAGATTGGGGCCATGCAAAAGATTATGTGATCGCACAGTGGTTGATGTTGCAAAAGAAAAAACCAGATGATTATGTGATTGCGACAAATACACAAAGCAGCGTTAAAGATTTTATTAATTTGGCATGCAAATTTATTAAGATACCTATAAAATGGAGAGGCAAAGGTTTGCACGAAGTGGGATTATCTAATGGTAAGATTATTATTAAAATTGACAAAAAATATTTTAGACCCTTAGAGGTTGATAATTTATTAGGAGATTACAAAAAAGCCAAGAAACAACTTAAATGGAATTCAAAAATTAGCTTTTCTTCCTTGGTTAAAGAAATGACTGAAAGCGAGATTAACATAATCAAAAAAAATAATGGATAATATTAATTCCAAAATATATGTGGCAGGCCACACAGGCTTAGTTGGATCTGCCATAGTAAGAGCTTTGCGTAGACATGGTTATAAAAGAATTATTTTGAGAACAAGAAAACAATTAAATTTAACAGATCAAAAGCAAACTTTTGATTTTTTAAAAAAAACAAAACCTAAATTTATTTTTATTGCCGCAGCTAAAGTTGGAGGAATAAGAACAAATAATATTCTTAAAGCAAATTTTATTTATGAAAACTTAGCTATAGAAATTAATTTGATACATGGAGCTTTTCAAGCGGGTGTAAAAAATCTAATTTTTTTAGGATCAAATTGTGTCTACCCGAAAAATTGCAAACAACCAATCAAAGAAAAATCTTTACTAAATGGATCACTCGAGAAGACTAATGAACCCTATGCCATTGCAAAGATTTCAGGAATAAAAGTTTGCGAAAGCTATAATAGCCAATATAAAACTAATTATCGATGCTTGATGCCAGCAAATATGTTTGGTCCTAATGATAATTATAATTTGAATACATCACATTTTATTCCTGCTATAATTAAAAAAACTCACTTATTTAAAATAAAAAAAAAAAGATCGATTGAACTGTGGGGCAGTCCAACCACAAAAAGAGAAGTTATGTATGTGGACGATTTAGCAGATGCTTGTATTTATTTTATGAAAAAAAAAACCAAAGAAACTATTATTAATATAGGAAGTGGCATAGAAAATACTATTATTGGTTATGCTAAAATTATTGCCAAATTATTAAACGTAAAAGGTAAATATAGATTTAACCAAAAAAAACTAGTCGGATTAAAAAGAAAAATTTTAGACAACAGTATTGCAAAAAAATATGGGTGGAAAAGTAAATCAAATTTATCTGATTCTATAATTTATACATACAAACATTTTTTGGAAAACTATTCCAAAATATGAAAATTACAATAATTACAGTAATTAAAAATAATTTTAAAGATATAGAGAACACTGTAAAAAGTGTTTTATTCCAAAAGTATAAAAATTTTGAGTATATTATTATTGATTCTAATTCAACTGACGGTACTTCAGAATATCTTTTTAAAATAAGAGATTCTAGAGTTAGATATTTTAGATCAAGTGATAAAAGTTTGTACGACGGTTTAAATAAAGCTATTAGAAAAAGTTCTGGTAAATTTTTATGCCATCTTCATTCAGGTGATATTTTTTGTAATAATAATATTTTATCAGAGGTGGTTAAAAAAATTAGAAACGAAGATATCTATTGTGGAAATATATATTTTTATAAAAATAATAAAATTGTTAGAAAATGGTTTCATCCTTTTAAAGTGATAGATGCATATAATTTCTATAAAGTTGCTCATACTGGGATGTTTATTAAATCTTCTTTAATAAAGAATTTTTATTATCAAACTAAATATAAAATTTCTTCTGATACTGATCTAATTATTTCTTTATTAAAAAAAAAGTATATTTTTAAATATATAAATCTAGATATAACGTTCATGTCGCTGAACGGAATAAGTAATAATAAAAAGTATTTTTTAAAAAAAATTACAGAAGATATATTTATATTATATAAAAATTTTAATTTTTTATTTCTATTAATTTATTTTTTAAAATTATTTATAAAAATTAATGATTTTAATTTTATACAAAATAAAATTACGAATAATTTTATTAAACAAAAAAAATTCTTAAAATTTAGTAAGATTTAATTGCTTTTCCAGCTAAGATTTTTTTACCATATTCACTATTAACATCTATCCAGCATTTTATTTTATCTCTGCTGTTTTGAAAATCTATATATCTTCCGTTAATTATTGAAATCCTGAAATTAGCAGATAAAGCTTCTGTTGGCTTACAAATATCTTGATATTTATAATTTATTTTAATTATGCTTATGTCAAGAAACCAAGTGAAGATATTTATTACAATTAAATAATATACAAATAATTTTTTTAAATAGTTAAAAACAAGATATAAAAAAATAATAAAAAATAATAAACAATAAGATGCCTCTGCGGGAATCCATAAAAATAATAACAAATTTGATGTGGCTAAGATTACTAAAAACCTTTGATTTTTAAATTTTGATTTATGAATATTTATATTGTTTTTAGAGATAAAAAAAATAATTATAATATAAATACATTGTATAATACCAATTCCTATTATTGTTTTTATAGAAAATCTTGCAATTAACCCATACCATCCTTGATTTATTGGTCTTACCGCTGTTATCCAGTTAAAACCAAAGGCATTATGATACCAAATTGGAAGATAAAAAAGCGCTCCTATAAAAATTGATATAATTAATATTGTTATTCTTTTTTTTATATCAATTTTATATTCTGGATCACAAAATATAGCCGACACTAAAACAAACAAACCATAATTTGGCCTAGAACCTATACTTAAAGCAAAAAATATAATGGCTAATTCACTTTGTTTTTTTATAAAAGATAATAACCCTATAGAAAAAAAAAAAAACCCCCATGAATGATCTACGGTCTCTAAATTATGAAAGTATATTACAGAATTTGTTAGTGTTAATAATAAAAAAATAACTAAGTTTTCTTTGTTAATTTTTTTTTCAAAACATAAAAAAAAAATAATTAATCCCAAAAATGCGAATAAAAAACTTGCAATATTAGAAGCCCAACTGCCAAAATAATACGCAAGAAATCCTATGCCTATTTCTGGTATTGGATAACTTGTAAATCTCGAAGATAAAAAACTACCATTGGTTAAGCGGGTAATAAATACGCCGATCATAGGCAACGTATCTTCATCAGCTCCATAACCTGATGTAAAACACAAGTATACACCAAATAATATAATAAAAATTAATATTAAAATTTTAAAAATAAAAATATTTTTAATTAGTATATTTTGCATAAAAAATTGGTTGCGGGGCTTGGATTTGAACCAAGGACCTTCAGGTTATGAGCCTGACGAGCTACCAGACTGCTCCACCCCGCGATTTATGAACAATTTGAAATATATAGTTAAGCTTAAATTTTAATATGCTATTTATTACATAAAAAATATAAAACAAAAATAAATATTTCTATGAGATTATCAATAATACCAATGACTATTGCATATATATTAAATTTTGCAATGGCTACGATTGTGATGATAATTTTAGGCTTAAAAAATCAATACACAATTGTTGCAGAATTAGGGGTAATTATTTCCATAATTTATTCATTAGTTTATTTTTTTTCATCAAACGCTAGAAATATAATTATTGCTAATAGAGATCATAAATTATTAAAAAAAATTTTATTATTTAGAATTGTCATAAGCATCTTAATAGCATTACCATTTCTTTTGGTTTTGCATTATTTTAAACCACACAACTTTTTATTAATTATTTTAATTTTTACCCAAATATTATCTGCCTGGTTGAATGAAATAATTTTTACAAAGTTTGAAATAGAAAAAAAATTATATGTTTTTAAATATTATAATTTAATTATTATAATATTATTATTAATCTTGATTAGAACAGATTTTATAAAAATTATATTATCCTTAATACTTCTGGTAAATATTATAATACAACTTATTTTTTTTCGCGATTTTAAATTAACTTTTAAAAATAAAATATTTTATTTATTAAAAACTAATATTTTTTCTTATGCTTTTATTTCAGGAGCTGCAAGTATTTTAGTTAACTTATCTTGGAGAATCTTTATTTATAATTCATATAACGAGAATATATCAGGAATTTTATTTACTAGCTTTGCCATAGCTTCTGCACCCGGAACAATATTTATGTTAATGGCCCCTTCTTTTTTTAACATGAAAATATTTACAAATAAATACATACTTATATTAGTTACTCTTATACTTTCTAATTTATTGTTTATTTATTTGAACTTAACTTTATTTAGAATTTATCGCTTAGACTTTGACTTAAATTATTGTTTAATAATTTCATTATCAGGAACGGTATTTATGATAAGTGGCCTTTTTTTGAGACAGTATATTTTTTTTAAAAAAATATCTTTTCAAAAAAAGATTTTTAAATATGACATTTTTTGTTTTTTTCTTATATTCTTAACTGTACCAACAATAATTCTTTTTGAAAAAAATTTGATTATTTATTCATTTTGTATAAGCTCCATAATTACTTTGGTCTTTTATTTATATATATCTTTTATAATTAAAAAAAATTAATATTTGTTTATAGAAAAAACGCAAGCATTTTTTTCATGAAATTTTTACGATTTTTTTTCTTTTTTTTTATAGCAATAATTTTTTTTATAACCTTTATAAATTACGAAGGTAATAAATTTTATTATTTATTTTTTACATTAACCTTTAATATATTCTTTATTAATAAACTAAATCGAGATTCATATTTTTGCGAGATTTTTCTATCTTTATATCTTTGGTTAGGATTTTGGTTAAAATTTAGTCTACTTTCATTGTATAGTAATTTCACTTTTAGTCACAGCGAGGGTTTTGATAAAGACTCTGCAATTAATATTAGTGAATTAGATAAAGTTCTAATCATAGCCTCGATATTTTTTATATGTATTAATATTGGTTTTTTTTTAGTAAAAAAAGTTTTTCGTTTATATCATGTAAGCAGTTTATATGATAATTCTAATTTATTAAAATTTTATAAAAAATTTAAAAATATTATATTATTATTATTTATAATATTTATTACTGTTATCACTTTTTTTAATTATCATTATAAGATTTACCAAAAGGGATTAATTAATTTAAATATAAGTTCTTATATTCAATTACTCGCTTCTTATTTAATAAATTTGTTAATCCCCTTTTTTTTAAGCATTGTTCTTTTTTTAGAAATGCATTTAAATAAAAGTTATATAACAATAGGTTTTTTAATATTATTTGAAAGCATATCAACTAGTGTATCGCAATTAAGTAAATTTTTTTTTATTAATTGGATTCCTTTTTTTTTATCAATATTTAAAATGCAGAAATATAATAAATTTAATTTTGGATTAAGAAATATTTTTATTATTACTTTTTGTAGTTTTTTTGTTTTTAGCATCTCTTTTTATAGTATCACTAAATTAAGATATATCAGTTATAATTTAAAAAATGATTCATTTTCATTTAATAAAAAAGACTTTATTGATTTGAAAAATGAATTTATTTATATAGTCGTTAACAGATGGGTTGGGATTGACTCTTTATATATTGTTAACCAAAAATATGATCAATTAAATTTTAAACTATTTATAAATTCGTTTTCTGAAAAAAAAGAATGGAAGAATAATACTTTTTATAATGAAAACTTTTTAAAATTAAAGCAAAGCAATTTTACTAATAAATTCAACCAAGCTCTCAAAGGTTTTCCATTACCAGGGTATATTTCTTTTTTATTTTATACAGGCAACATTTTTTTTGTTTCAATTTCACTAGTTGTAATATCAATATTATTGTTTTTCTTTGAAAAGTTTATTTCTTATTTGACGTTTAACAACTATGTTTCAGCTGCTTTTTTTTCGCATTTAGTAGTTTATAGATTAATACATTTTGGATATTATCCGTTAGGCACCATTAATTTTTTGATTGCCATTTTTATAACAGTAATTTGTTATTATTTCATTATTAAATTATTATTAAACCCCAAAAAAATAAAATGATTATACTCGGACTAAATATTATGCACGAAGACACTTCAGCAGTTTTATTTAGTAACAGTGAATTATTATCTGCTTTTGAAGAGGAAAGATTTAATAAGATAAAACATACAATTTCATTTCCAATTAATTCTATAAAAAGATGTCTGACAGATAATAATTTAAATATTGATGATATTGATTTTATAGCTGTTAACTACAATAAAAAATATAACTTTTTAGAAAAATTTTTTTTTTTTTTTACCCATTTTAATAAAATTAATTTTTTTAATAATTTAATAAGTATAAAAAAAAAAATTTCAATTAAAAATATTATAGAAAAAGAACTAAATTTAAAAGTTAAAGCAAAGATAATTTTTGTTCCGCATCATTATGCTCATCATCTTTCTAGTTTTTATTTCTCTGGTTTTAAGGAGTCACTAAGCTTATCTATAGACGGAACCGGAGATTTTTCTACAATAGAAGCTTACTATTTTAAAAATAATACTTCAAAATTAATTCTTAAGAAATTATTCCCCAATTCTTTAGGATTTTTTTACACATCAATAACGCAATATTTGGGATTTTCAGAATTCGGAGATGAATATAAAGTCATGGGTTTAGCTTCTTACGGAGAACCTAAATATATTGAAGATTTTAAAAAATTAATTACTTATAATGAAAAAGGTGATTTTATAATAAATTTTAAGTACTTTAATTTTAGCACATCTATTTTTAGAATTAATGAAAAAAAATATTTTTTCAATCCGAATATTAAAGACTTACTAGGACCACCAAGGTTCAGAGACGATAAAATTGAAAAAAGACATCAAGATATAGCTGCTACATTACAATATATCTTTGAAGATATAGTTTTGAAACTTTTAGTACATTTAAATAAAAAGTATAAATCATCAAATTTATGCTTGTCCGGTGGTTGTATGCAAAATTCATCTTTAAATGGAAAAATAGTAGAAAACACAACTTTTAAAAATTTTTTCATTTCACCTAGTTCTGGTGATAGTGGAGGAGCTATAGGAGCTGTTGCTGCTTTTTTATTTAAAAATAATATTATGTTAGCTAAGAGTGAAAATAATTTTTATTTAGGCTCACAATATTCAGATAATTATATTATCGATAATGTTTTAAAAAATTTAGATAAAAAATCTATTCAATTTAAAAAAATGGATTTTGATGACTTGTCTAAATACGTAGCAAGCAAAATATCTCAGGGTCAATTAGTTGCGTGGTTTCAAGGAAGAATGGAATTTGGACCTAGAGCTCTTGGGAATAGATCTATTTTATGTGACCCTAGAAACGCAGATGCTAAAAAATTAATCAATCTAAAGATTAAAAAAAGAGAAGAATTTAGACCTTTTGCCCCATCCGTTTTATTAGAACATGCGGATGAATATTTTTATATGAACAACATAAAAGAAATACCTTTAATGAATGTTTTGGTTAAAGTTAGGGAAAGTGTAAGAAATATTATTCCAGCAGTTGTACATGTGGACAACACTTCTAGAGTTCATACTGTTTCAATGAATATTAATAAAAATTTTCATCAACTTATTTCTGACTTTAAAAAAATAACTGGAGTACCAATTTTATTAAATACATCTTTTAATATTCTAAATCCAATCATTGAAAATCCAACTGATGCATATAATGCGTTTATTGAAAGTAATATTGACATATTAGTTTTAAATAATTTCTATCTAGAAAAAATTTAATGAATAAAATTCAAAAAAATTTTATTTCTAGTATAGGTATAATAATATTTTCTTTGAGTATTTTTTTTTGGGATCAAAATTTAACTGATTTCCCATTAAGGTTTTTATATTTAATAATATTACCATTGTCTTTATATAAGATTTTTTCAACAAGTAATTATGAATATCTTAAATTATTTCCAATTGCATCTTTATTATTAATTCATTATTTTGTACTTAATTTTTTTTATTTAAAAAATATTGAAGCTCAAAATTTAATAAAAATATTAATTGTTATTTTTACATTTATTGTTATCAAAACTTTTATAAATTTTATCAAAGAAAATTTTACTAAAATATTAGATTTTTTTTTATATTTTTTTTGTGTTTATTTTTTTATTTACATTTATTATCATAACATAAATTTTGAAAAATTTTTAGACATAGGATGTTCTTTTACATCTGGTTTTTTTAGTAATAACGACCAAATAAAAAGTAATTTTATAAAAATTTTTAAAGAAAACTCTCATTTTGGCATGATGTCAGTTCCATTATCAACTTTTTATATAATGAATCTCGAATTAGTAAAAAAAAATTTTATTAAGAATTTATTTATATTTATTTTTTTATTAATTGTTTTTTTTAATTTTTCTTTCACTTTTTTTGCTGGATTATTATTATCTTTTTTTATATTGTTAACTCTTTTCAATAAAAAATTTTTAAAAAATTATATTATATTAGCACTATTATTAATTTTATCTTTTTTTACTATAATAAATAAATCGGGATCTTCTTGCGAAGAAAAAACAAATGATATTAATCAAATGTTGGGATACGATGTTAGTAAGAATCCACAAGAATACTTTAGTCAAAATTATCTTGGGCTTTCCAATGCTGTATATGCACAGGCGGCATATGTTTCTTATTTTACATTAAGAGACAAACCTTTCGGCTGGGGTTTTGATAATTATAAATATGCGTATGATAAATATTATGACGCTACCAAGAACTTGACATATAGTTTTTACAAAGAAGGTCGAAAGTATAATAGAGAAGATGGAAGTAACAATTTATTTAAGTTAGTTACTGAATTTGGCTTCTTTAGTTTATTGTTATTTATATTTATTATCATAATTTTTTTTTCTAAAAAAATCAATCCATCAATTATTTTTTTTTCTATCCCCCTGTTAATTACGCAAACATTTTTTCGTGGTGCGGGTTATTTTAATGGAGGCTATTTAATCATCTTAACTATAATAATTTTGCTCTACACTGATCACCTTAAATCATTGAATAATGATACTTAATTTTTTAGTCCTGGTTTTAATTTTTTTATCAATTATTGGCCACGCTATCTTAGTAAAAAAGTTAATTTCTAACAAAGTTAAAATAATTTTTAATAATGAAGATATATTTCTTGGTGTTTTTAATTTAACTTTTATTTCAATTATAATAAATTTTTTTTTCCCTTTAAAATACTTTACGGAATTATTTTTATTTGGAGGTGTAGTACTATTTTTTTTTCTTAAAAAAAAAATAAAATTTAATTTTTCATATAAAATATTATTTATGATAATATTTTTTTTTACGTTATTGATATTAGCGAATCCTTTAGTAGGTGACTCGTCATTTTACCATTTGCAGATTATTAAATGGCAACATGAATATAAAATAATATTTGGGATTTCGAATATAGAAATTAGATTTGGAATGAATTCGATATGGCATACTTTTTTAGCTTTATATTCTTTAAATTATGGAAAATTAAATACAATTTATTTAATGAACTTGATTCCAATAATTGTTCTTGTTAATCAATTATTTATTCTAAAAAAAAAGGAATACTTTTTTATTTCTTCAAAATTTTTAATTTCTGTAGTTTTATTTTTGCTAATTTATAGCTTTATTCATCCAACTTATAATGGAATTTTATTTAATTTTTTAGGCTCGCCTGAAGTAGATATTGTCGCAATGATTTTCTTTATTTTTGGTTTTTATTTTTTTTTAAAATTTATTGAAAAACCTCATATTAATTTTTTTAATTATCTCATTATGTTTTCAATTTTTTCTTTTTTAATTAAAGTTTCTTATATTTCTTCTGTCTTTTTTATATTTATATTATGTTTGTTTTATAGAAGATTTTTTTTTGAAAATTACTCAATTATAGGTATTAGTGTATTATTTGTTTCACTTTGGGTGCTAAAAAATTTTATCAATACAGGCTGCTTAGTTTTTCCTGCTGATATTAGCTGTCTTAATATATTTTGGGCAGCCAACTTAAGTGATGTTATTTATCATAAAAATGAAGTTAGTTCTTTTGCAAGATCTATACCGTTTTATGACTTTGGGAATTTTGATTTTTATTTACGAACATATAATTGGGTAACAAGATGGCTTTATAATTACTTATTTAAAGCATCTTTTTTTATTATTCTTTTTTATATATTTTTAATTTCGGTGTCAAATATTACTTATATTAAATTCATAAGACTTAAAAAAAACTTTAATAGTAAATTCCAAATAAATATTAATCTTATTATATTTGTAGTTATTTTATTTTTTTTCAGTTTATTGATTTGGTTTAGAGCACCAGATCTACGTTTTAATTATGCTAATTTTATCTGCTTTTCACTTTTCTTTTTTGCAATTTCTATTTCTTGTTATGATAAGATTTTAATAAAATTTTTTAAATTTATTAAATATTTTACATTCCTATTTTTTATTTTAATAATTATAAAGAATTACCAATATTTAATTTTTAAAGAAACCTCTAATTTTGAAGTTAATAGACAATTTAATTATAACGATTTTATTTTTTCACATCAGTTAGGAAATTTTAATTTTTATTACCCAAAAACAGATTGTTACGATTTTAAAGATGTTTGTGTATATAAAGATAAATCTCAATTGAAACTTAATATTAGCAGATCTTATATTTTTTTTATTAATTAAATTATATTTTTATGAATTTTGGTATTGAAAATAATATTTTGCCGCCACCTTTTTCGATGTTTGTTTCTATTTTACTATTTATTGGATGTTATCAATTGGGAAACTTCATTCTTAGATTAAAAAAATTAAATTTTATAATAAAAAAAATATCCTTAGTAGAATTTCAAAGTGCAACTTTTGGATGCCTTTTTTTAATTATTATTCTATTTCCTTTGTCATTACTAGGTTTATTCAATTTATTTTTTATCAGAATAATAGGCCTTATTTTAATTTTATTTTCATTATATTTCTTTTTAAATTTTAAAAATAAGAAATTTAGTTTTAATTATAAAAATTTATCCAAATTAGGATATATATTTTTATTTTTAGTATTTTATTTCATCAGTTCTTGTTCCCCAATAACAAGTGCTGATTCCCTCGACTATCATACTGCTGTTGCTATACATTTAATTAATTTTTCAAGATTTCCAGATGAGCTTTTTTGGTTTCATGCTAGGCAAGCTGGTGCTGGAGAAGTTTTAATATCGCTTGGTCTTGCGCTTGGTGCTGAGGAATTTGGTTCTTTGGTGCAATACTCCGGAATTCTCACTATTATTGGCGTTTTATTTAGATTAATTAAGAATAAAAATATTAGCTTTAAATATCTTTGGAAATATTATTCACTATTAATTTTTTTTTTAAGTTCTCCAATATTAATATTTCTTGTAACTTCCAACAAGCCCCAGCTATTTTTTATTGGATTAACAACCTTAAGTTTTGTCTTAGTTTTTTTATATTTTTATACCTTTCCTAGCAATTACAGATTTCATATTTTTAGCTTAGTAAATATATTCATTCTAACTTCTATTAATGCAAAATATTCCTTTGTTTTAAGTTCTTTTCTAATTTGGATTTTTTTAATTATAAAAATTTTTGATAAAAAACTAATATTTAAGTACTTTTTAATTCAGATCTTGCTTTATGCTATAATTAGCTTTCCCTATTTACTATGGAAAATTATTTTTTTTGATAGCTCTTTATTTAATAGCTTTTTTTCTGCTTTGCCCATCCATCTTTATGGATATAATTCTTTAAAAGAGTCTTTATTTTCTAGAGGTTTGAATCTTATTCCCATTTGGATAATTGCACCAAAATCATTAGGGGAAATTACCCAAACTTTAGGATTTGGTTCTTTGTCATTATTATATATTTTTAAAAAGAAAAACTTTTTATCTGAGATTAATATTGTAATTTTTTTTTATTTTACAATATTGTTATTCTTTGGTCAAAATAACGCCCGCTTTTTCTTAGAACCTTACATTTGGTCTATTATAAATTTATTTAATAATGATTTTTATAAAAAAAATTACTGGCAAAACAAATTAATTATTTTTTTAGTATTTTTTCAAAGCATTATTACAATTGCTTTACTTTTTTATTATTCATTTAATATATCTATTGGTTCCTTGTCTAAGAAATTTAGAGCAAAAGTAATGAGAGACTATACTTATGGATACAATTATATTGACTGGGCAAATAGTATTTTACCAAAAGATTCAGTTGTTATTACAAATCACAGATCTATTTCTTTGATGAATTTTGATACTATTTCTATGTTTTATATTAATTATATTGATGTTCATGATAAAAAATCATGGGTTTATAATTATGAAATAAAAAATAAAAATCCTAATTATATATTAACATCAGATCCTAATAATTCAGGAAAAAATATGGAGTATTTAAGAGAATGCTTTGGAGAATTGGTAGCAGAAAAAGAATTTAATGGGCATGTATCAAGAAATCCATTTAACAAAGATCATAACATTCATTATGTAGCAAGAATTTATAAATTTCTTAACAATAAGTTTCCTGATTGCATTAAATAATATCATATGATTTCAATAATTATTCCTACTTACAATGAGTCCGCTAATATTAAAAAAATTGCAAAGCAACTTAATAAATTAATTTTTAAGAAAGAAATTATATTTGTGGATGATAATTCCCAGGATAACACAGCATTAAATATAAGAAATTTAAATAAAAATAAAAATAAAAAATATAAGTTAATTATTAGAAAGAATAAAATAAGGGATTTGTCACAATCTGTTTATGAAGGAGTGAAATTAAGTAGTTCAAATTTAATTTTAGTAATGGATGCAGACCTTCAGCATAGTGTAAAGTATTGTAATCCCATGCTAAAGATTCTTAATAAAAATAAATTAGATTTAATAGTTGGAAGTCGTTTTTTAAGAAATAATATTATAACTAACATAAGTTTTTTTAGATCAATTTTTTCAATTTTCTTTGTTTATTTTATTAATATCTTTTTTGGTAAGAAAACATCAGATCCATTATCTGGTTTCTTTCTCTGTAAAAAAGAGATTATTCTTAAGTACCGAAGAAATTTTTTTTTGAAAGGTTATAAGATTTTATTTGATATTTTGTATAACGGCAAAAAATACATAAAAGTACAAGATTTTTCTATTGTTTTTAAATCTCGTCAATTTGGTAAATCTAAATTTAATTTAAGAATTTTATTAATTTTTTTGAACCAGATGTTTTTTACTTTTTCTAGGAAAATATTATAGATTTTAAATAAAGCCATACTTAATAATTGCCCACAATGCTTTAAAGAAGTCTTTAAGTTTTATTTTTTTTCCTTCCTCGTAACTTCTTCCGTTGTAATCTATTCCTACCTCATAAAATTTAACTTTATTTTTTGCTAGTTTTAAAGTTAATTCAATCTCAAATGTAAAAGAATTTTCCTTTAAGACGATTCTATCAATAGCTTCTTTTTTAATAGCTTTATGACCAGTTTCTACATCCGTAAAATTAATATTTGTAATAATATTTACTAAAAATGTTAGTATAGAGTTAGCAACTCTATTTGAAAAATATATAACTCTCTTTTTTTCTCCACCAATAAATCTTGAACCATAGACCGCCTGTGCATTGTCGTTGATTATTGGATCTATTAGTTTTTTATATTGATTTGGTGAGTACTCTAGATCGGCATCTTGTATAATTACTATTTCGCCAGTAATATATTTTAGTGCTGATTTTATTGCAGCGCCCTTTCCTCGATTAATACGGTTTTTTATTAATTTATCGTAAAGTTGACTGTTTTGGGATAATATTAAATTAGTATTGTCGGTCGAGCCATCATCACTTACTATAACTTCAATATTTAGATCCTTATTGTAATGTCTTATACTTTTAAGAACATCTAAAATGTATTTTTCTTCATTAAATACGGGAATTATTACACTTATTTTCATTCTAAATATTATCTAATTTATAATTCCACAATTAAATGGTTATTATTTTTCAATACCTAAATTTTATAGTTTAAAAATTTATATAAAATAACTAAAAATTTATAAACAATATACTGCTTATTTTTTATTGATTATTTACTTTGATACAAGAATGATGTAAAAAATCGAGCCTGGTGATTATTGCAAAGGAGTAACACCCGATCCCATTCCGAACTCGGCAGTTAAGCCCTTTAGCGCCAATGGTACTTTGTCTTAAGGCACGGAAGAGTAGGACGTTGCCAGGCTTTAGAAGATTTTCTAATTATAAAAAATCTTATAACCTAATTTTTTTTGAAAATTAGGATTGATTTCATAGTAATTTGTGCAGGGGGAATTGCTATACATGCACATTTCTTTAGATTTAAAAAAAATAATCTCATTATTAATAATTACACCTTCAGTTTTTATTGGAAAATTTTTTTCAGTAAAAGAATAAATTTTAGGCCATGGGTAATCATAGTACTGTTTATCATAATTAAGAATTATTCTTTTTAAATTTACCAATAAAAATAAACTAAAACTTAATATAATTAATTTTTTATAGAAACTTCTATTAAAAAATAAAATTTTTTTTATTATTAAGATATTAAAGATACAAATACTCACCGTAATAATGAATATTGATATGTAAGAAATTCCGTATCTATAAAGCGGAAATTTGAAAAAAAATATTATTAGACCCGAGAGAGATAAAATAAATAAAACAAAAATTTTTTTTTTATTATCTTTTGTTAGATTATTAATACTGTCATCATGTTTTTTGTTTATTATAATTCTTAATAAAGCCATAACAAAAATTATAAATATGAAAGGTAGTATTTTTTCTAAAATTATTTTAAAATGATAATTTTTCCATGTTGCAAACCATAAAAAGTTTTTATTATAAGATTGCATGTCTATTATATTATTCTTTTGATCGCTCCACCCTTTAGCCCATGCCTCACCAGAAATATTTTCCTGAATTACCTCTTTTTTGTTTAACCAAAATATTTTTGAAAAGCAAAGTTCTTTAATTGGATAGATGGCACAGCCACTTATCAATATATTTTTTATTAACCAAAAAATAATAAATATTAAAGAAAAGTATATTTTTATAGATTTGAGATAGTTTATTTTTTTATATTTAATAAGGATAATAACAGGCAATAATAAAGAGACTGCAAGAAATACTTTATTTAAGAAAGCATATGAAGTTAAAATGCAAATTTTATTAAAATTTTCTTTGTTATAATTTTTGAGATCTAAAAAATATATAATAGATAGAAAAAAATATACATGTCCAGGAACATCATTCCCATATTTAGAATAATTTGAAAAACTGTATAAAGAAAAAATACTTATTAATATAAAAAAAAATAATTTAAGTAGATTCTTTTCTCGATTTAGAAAATAAAAAGTTTTTTTAATTAAAAAAACTATAAAATTAGATACTAGTAAACCAGGTATTATTAAAATACCATTATTTTCAAAGATACTATTTTTAAATATTGCACAAGCGTATTGAATAATCGAGATATGGGCAAATCTAAAATGAATATTTGATAAACCAATTATAATTTTATTTTCATTAAGAGTGCTGATATATGGCATATGATAAAGTCCAGCATCTGGAGTATTAATAGAAGAAAGTATTATTAAAGTTGAGCATATTAAACTTGAGATAGCTGATGCCTTAACTGCTTTGTGATTAATTATTTTAGATAGAAATAAATAATAAAAAAAAAATATAAATATTAAATTATTTACATATTTATTTAATGGAAAAATAAAATTCAATATAAGGGCTAAAAAACTTAAAAAAATTATTCCAAACAACGCGTATTCATAATAATTTTTGTGATATGATGATTTAGACAATATGAAATTTTTAATAAAAAAATTTCCAGAAGAAATTATTATGATATTAATTAAAAATGAGAATAATAAAATTTGTAACAATTTATAAATTATATGTTGATATCAATTATTATACCCTGTTTTAACGAAATAAACACTTTAGAAAAAATTGTTAAAAAAGTATTAAAACAAAAAAATATTAAAAAAAAAGAGATAATAATTGTAGACGATGGATCTAATGACGGTACTCAAGAATTAATAAAAAAAAAAATATTTAAGTTAGTTGATAAAGTAATTTTTCATAAAAATAATAAAGGAAAAGGAGCGGCTATTATTACTGGCATTAAAAATACTACAGGCGATATAATTCTGATACAAGATGCAGATTTGGAATATGATCCATCAGATTATCATTCTTTAGTAAATCCTATTATTAATAACGAGGCCTTAGTTGTATATGGATCTAGGGTTTTGTATAAAAAAAGATATCAGTCAAAAGAATTTGTTTCTATTTATAGAGTTTTTTTTAATCATTTATTAACTATTATTTCAAATGTAATAAATAATCAGAATTTAACAGACGCACACACTGGTTATAAAGTATTTTCAAGTTCAGTTGTGAAAAAATTGAATTTAAATGAAAATGATTTTGCTTTTTGTCCGGAAGTAAATACAAAATTAGCAAATCTTAGCATAAAAATTAATGAAGTCCCAATATCATACAATGGAAGGTCATATAAAGAAGGAAAAAAAATAGGTTTTAAGGACGGATTTAGAGCAATTTATGTAATTTTAAAGTATAAATTTTTTTATATAATTAAAAATAAAATATAATCTTTTCAATATTTGTGAAAAATATAATAATTGTAACCGGGGGCGCTGGTTTTGTAGGATCTAATCTTATTGAAGAATTAATTAAATTTAAAAAATATAAAATTATAAGCGTAGATAATTATGTTTCTGGATCAATAAAAAATCAAATAAAAAACTCAAGAGTTAAGTACCTAAGAGGTGATACTGCGAATATTTCTAAAATTTTAAAAAAATATAAAAATAAAATTACTATCATTTTCCATTTTGGAGAATTTTCAAGAATTTTTTTAAGTTTTAAAAAGATTAAAGAATGTTTAGAGTCTAACATTAAAGGTAGTGCTGAATTATTTCACTTTGCGCTTAAAAATAAAATAAAATTAATTTACTCTGCCACATCAGCAAGCTTAGGAAATAATGGGAAAGATATGAATCTATCACCATATGCTTTTACCAAAGCAAAAAATTTAGAGTTGCTGAATAATTTTAAGAAATGGTTTAATTTTAATTATGAAATAGTTTATTTTTATAATGTATACGGTCCGAGACAGATTTGTAAAGGAAACATGGCAACTGTGGTTGGCGTATTTGAAGATCATTTTAAAAATAAAAAACCACTTCCCGTTATTAAACCTGGATCGCAAACAAGAAGATTTACACATGTAAAAGACACTGTTGACGCATGTATTATTGCCTGGAAAAGGAATAAGAATAAACATTATAGCATAGCAAGTCCTAAATCTTTCAGTATTATTCAACTTGCAAAAATGTTTAATTATAAAATTGAATATTTACCTCAAAGAGAAGGGGAGCGTTACTCTTCTATTGTAACCAAAATGAATTTAAATAATAAAGTAATTAGATTAAAAGCAAAAATTAAAATTAAAGACTATATTAATGATTTTTTAGATAATAATATTTAACTATTCTTTACAAAGATAGAATTAATATATAATAGTTTATTTATGAAAGTTGTAAGTTCGCTCAAGTCATTAAAAAAAAGAGATATTAATTGTAAAGTTGTAAGAAGAAGAGGAAAGCTTTACGTGATTAATAAAAAGAATCCAAAGTTTAAAGCCCGACAAGGTTAGCTAATGGATATTAGACCGCAAAAAGAAACTTGGTCAAACTTTAAGAAGTTAGCACTTTATTGTTCCGTAGCTATTTTTGTTGCATTAATTCTCATGTCCTTTTTTTTGCTTTAGATTTAGTAGCGTGCTTTAAGTTTTTTAAATTTTTTAACTCTTCTTGTGTTTTCGTCTTTTTCTCGCTTCTTTCTTTCGGAAGGTTTTTCAAAGTGACTTTTAATTTTTAATAGTCTAAACACACCTTCTCTCTGTAATTTTTTTTTAAGAGCTCTTAGAGCCTGCTCTAAATTATCATTTTTAACTTCTATTTTAATATTTGCTTTCCTCCAAAAAAGTGAGACGATTTAGCATTTTTGATGTTATATTGTCTATATTTTTATGAAGCTTTTTAGGCACAGACCAACAGAAGGTTATCAAACAAAAACAAGTATAATTAATAGAAGAAAAGCAATTTTAACTGCAGCTAAATATACTTTTTTTGGCTTAATTGGTCTTAGACTTTTATGGCTTCAGGTGTTTCAAAGAAATAAATATTCAATCTTATCTGATCGAAACCGTTTTAAGGAATGGAAAATTGCAGCAGAGAGAGGATTAATATTAGATCGATTTGATAATAAGATAGCCGAAAATCGTCAACTTTATAGAATTGCTTTAATTAAAGGAGACGTTACAGATCTTGAACTTGTACTTATAACGCTAAATAAATTTTTAAGACTAGATAATGAAATAATCGAGAAAACGAAAACAGATTTTATAAAACTCAGAAAATTTCAACCCTATGTTATTAATAAGAATTTAACATGGGCTGAGTTTTCAAAAATAAATAGTAATCTTTTCATTTTAAATGGCGTTCAACCATTTATTTCAATGGAGAGACATTATAATTATCCTTATGAATTTGCTCATGTATTAGGTTATGTAGGCGTTCCCAATGAAAATGATTTACAAAATCAAAAAGATGATCTTTTTAGAACGCCAGGAATTAAGATAGGAAAACTTGGAATTGAGAAAATATTAAATAGAGAGCTCATTGGCACTCCTGGCTTTACTCGTTTTGAAGTGAATGCGGCTGGAAGAGCGGTTAGAACAGTTGAATTTGTAGATGGAGTAAGTGGAAATGCTTTAAAAACTTCACTTGATCTAGAACTTCAAAAATTAACTTATCAAAAATTGGGGCGATATGCTGGCTCTGCAATTGCCATGGATATTAAAACTGGAGAAGTTTTGGCTTGCGTTTCAACACCTTCATTTGACACGAATAAATTTGCTTTTGGGATAAGTCAGCCAGAATTTAATGAGTTATTAAAGAATGAACGAAAACCATTAATTAATAAATTTTTATCAGGACAATATCCTCCGGGATCGGTAGTAA
>Ga0209400_1000206_pt1 | contig 52825 bp, 42 predicted proteins | sample M_130807_EF_Meta_FD_187313 | JGI IMG/M metagenome (GOLD analysis project Ga0209400, IMG submission 187313) | Freshwater microbial communities from Lake Montjoie, Canada to study carbon cycling - M_130807_EF_MetaG (SPAdes) (version 2) | ecosystem: Environmental > Aquatic > Freshwater > Lake... | reverse complement strand
ATCTACCATGTATTTTTATATATTGTTGTTGACACAGAAAAGAAAAAGAAATCTACCAGGTTTATTTATTTAATTGTTGTTGACACAGAAAGAATACTTCAGCTATAGAGTGTTTTTATATATTGTTGTTGACACAGAAAAGAAAAAGAAATCTACCAGGTTTATTTATTTAATTGTTGTTGACAAAAAAGTAAAAGAAATCTATGGAGTTTATTTAATTATTGTTGTTGACACAGAAAGAATACTTCGGATTTTCCTTAAACATAACTTTCGCAATATGGTTATTATGTTATTTGTGGTAAAAAGCATATAAATACGAATTATTTACTAAATTATAATAATGTATTCTGAATATCAAAATATTGTAAGTAATATACTAAAAAGTAATAATTTAGATTTCAAAAGTAATAAATCATACACTTATATGTTAGAACACGTTTCATACGAACAAGGTAAAAGTTATATATATTTAATAATCGAAATGGTAAATGACGAATTTAAAGAAATTTCATTTGAAAATATAAATGATTATTTACTAATGAACGATAAATATGGTAACCCAACAAAACACCAATTTATGTATAATGGTTTAGAAATTATGTGTAGTCCAACATCATTAAGATACGTTTTACATTCATTATTGATTTTAAAACATTTTAAAACTGTAAGCACAAAAAAAATGGTTGAAGTCGGATGTGGTTATGGAGGTTTATTTTTAGGTATTAATCACTTTGCAAAAATATTAAATATGGAAATTGATAAATATTATTTTATTGATTTACCAGAAATTACAAATTTAATTAAAAGATATATTGAATTACATAACAATAATATTAATATAAATTATTCAATTGTATCTGCCTACAATTATGGCAGAGATATAAATGATGATGATTTATTTTTTATCTCAAACTATTGTTTCACTGAAATTGAAGAATTTCATCGTAATAATTATATTAAATATTTATTTCCAAAAATATCAAGTGGATTTATTATATGGCAAACGGGGTTTAATGTACCAATTCATAATGTAAATATTATTAATAAACATATAAAATATATAACAGAAGAATTACCTCAAACAGCACCAATCGAAAACAAAAATTATTATGTTTATTTTTAAGATTCTTATATTATATGGAGGTTACGCAAATTTATCAATTCAATAATTAATAATAATATTATTAATTATTAAATACTTATAGTAGGAAATACAAACAGAAATTAAACACTTGGATTTTGGCGTTTAATTAAAATATTAGATAACAACAAAGTAAAAGGAACCTACCTATACAGTTTATTTATTTAATTGTTGTTGACACAAAAAGAATAATTCAGCTATAGAGTAGGTTTATTTATTTAATTTATGTACACAGAAACTAAAAAGGAATCTACCAGGTTTATTTAATTATTATTGTTGACACAAAAAAGAAAAAGGAATCTATCAGGTTTATTTATTAATTGTTGTTGACACAAAAAAGAAAAAGGAATTTATCAGGTTTATTTATTTAATTTATGTACACAGAAACTAAAAAGGAATCTACCAGGTTTATTTATTAATTGTTGTTGACACAAAAAAGAAAAAGGAATCTATTGCCTTTATTTAATAATTGTTGTTGACACAGAATTTTGGAGAGATGGATAGTATTAATTGTGTACACAGAAAAGAAAAAGGAATCTATTGCCTTTATTTAATTATTGTTGTTGACACAAAAAGAATACTTCAGATATAGAGTAGTTTTATTGAATTGTTGTTGACACAAAAGTAAAAAGAAATCTACCAGGTTTATTTATTTAATTTATGTACACAGAAAGTAAAAAGGAATCTACCAAGTTTATTTATTTAATTTATGTACACAGAAACTAAAAAGGAATCTACCAGGTTTATTTAATTATTGTTGTTGACACAGAATGGAGAGATGGATAGTATTTATTGTATAAATAAAAAAGAAAAAGGAATCTATACAGTTTATTTATTTAATTTATGTACACAGAAACTAAAAAGAAATCTACCAAGTTTATTTAATAATTGTTGTTGACACAGAATGGAGAGATGGATAGTATTTATTGTATAAATAAAAAAGAAAAAGGAATCTATACAGTTTATTTATTTAATTGTTGTTGACACAAAAGTAAAAATAAATCTATTGCCTTTATTTAATTATTGTTGTTGACACAGAAAGTAAAAATAAATTTATTGCCTTTATTTAATTATTGTTGTAGACACAGAAAGTAAAAAGGAATCTACCAAGTTTATTTATTTAATTTATGTACACAGAAAGTAAAAAGGAATTTACCAGGTTTATTTATTTAATTTATGTACACAGAAAGTAAAAAGGAATTTACCAGGTTTATTTAATAATTGTTGTTGACACAGAATGGAGAGATGGATAGTATTTATTGTATAAATAAAAAAGAAAAAGGAATCTATACAGTTTATTTATTTAATTGTTGTTGACACAGAAAGAATACTTCAGCTATAGAGTAGGTTTATTTAATTATTTTGGTTGACACAAAAATAAAAGAAATCTATTGCCTTTATTTAATAATTGTTGTTGACACAAAAGAAAAAAAATCTATACAGTTTATTTAATAATTGTTGTTGACACAAAAGAAAAATAAATCTATATGGTTTATTTAATAATTGTTGTTGACACAGAATCTTGGAGAGATGGGGTATTAATTATTTAATTTATGTACACAGAAACTAAAAAGGAATCTATGGAGTTTATTTAATTATTGTTGTTGACACAAAAGAAAAAAGGAATCTATTGCCTTTATTTATTTATTTGTGTTGACACAGAATCTTGGAGAGATGGATAGTATTTTATTCATGGTTGTAGACACCGGGGGGTTGGGTGGTTGGATGGATGGTTGGTTGTCTTGTTAAATGTTCCAAGAGAGGTCATATCCCCATTCAACAAATCGGTGAATATTGTCAGGATGAAATCTGTTGCTGGCAAGTTCTTCGAATAACTCGCAATTACGTTCCCGTAAGTATCTGTAATTTATTGTGAACATGCTCGGGTTTGACGAAAATAACGACCATTCTATATTTTCAGCGTTTTCGCGTAATAACGCGCTCGCGTTCACATTCGACGACAATAAATAACATACTCTTTTTTCTATATCACACAACAACTCACTCAACAACACTTCACACACCCCCTCTATAAATTAAGTTTTCGAATAAACGAATAAAATAAAAAAGGCGCGAACCTTCTTTTTATTGCGTTCTAGTTTGAAACTTAAACTCTACTTTGTAATGCTTTTTGTAAACCCTTTAAAATATGTATTTGGTGTGTTTTAATACTTGTTATATGTGTGCGACACAAAGGACAACTAGTGTTTAATGTCGTGATGTATTTTTCGGTACATAATCCACAAAACGAATGATTACAGTTATATGTGACCATGTGAGTTAATGCTGTGGGTTCGTAGCAAATATTACATTCGGATAATTCCGCAATATTGTGTATTTTTTCATAAAATACGGATACATCATCAACACGTAAACGACCGCACATAAAAGTATCAAATACGAGTTGGTATGTGTTTCTTAGTGGGTTTGATTCCTGAGAATATATAAAACTCAGTATTTGTTGTTGTGTTTCTATTTCTTGCGAATTAATAAAGTTCCTAACTTGGGTGTGTAGTTCACAATTATATGTATCATTTAAAAATTGCCTGTTTCTTTCGTGGATTAATATGTGTTTTGAGATAAGGTTAATATATACCCCAATTCGGTTATTAGTTGTCGTTGTTAATAAAAGGTTTAATGCTAATGCTTTTATTAATATTTTAGGTTGGTTTCTCAACCAATTTAAGTAATGATTTTTTATTGTATGTATGTTTTCATTATAATTAAAGGTGGTTGCCTTTAAAACACACTTTTGTTTAAATTCTCCGATTAATACAGAACCGCAACTAATTATGTTATGTCCTTGTTGCTGACACAATTCGCAGTTTTTAACCATTTTATTTATTTGGATGTAATACCCAGTAATTTAATTCAATTTTTTATGGTAATTGTAATTTTTGTTAAGTATTTGTTTTTTTAATAATCAATTATGGGAATATTTGTAATTAAAGAATAATTATCATAAAACACATCGGTAATATCTTCGCCAGTATCATTATCAATAACTTTGGCATAACCTATACGATACAAAACACTTTCATCTAATAATTTATCTTCTGTAACTAAAACTTTTACTTCATTAATATATCCATTTCCATTAAAACATTCAATTAATTCCATTTCTTTTTTTAAGTCAGCAATAAAGTCGTCAAAACAATTATGATAAATTAAAGTTTCTTTACATAATCCATGTTCGTCAAACTGTTCTAATATACTAATTTTATTGTTTTGGACTTGGGATATATCAATATCCAATAATTTATTATTTTTATTATCATCAAAGCATTTGTAATACTTAATATTATTATCTTTACAATATTTTTTTATATTTGACCCAATTGTAAAAACGAAACCATAATGGTTTTTATTAATAACAGAACTATCAGCAATACGAATAACTTGTGTCATTTTGGTATATATTTACAATACTAACATAAATACAATACTAACATAAATACAAGAATGTTTAAAATTATTAAATTAAATGATTTCAGTTATCCTGATAGTTTGGGTCTATTAACAAACGATCCAATGGTTCAAAGTGAAAATTTTGAAAGAACATTAGCAGGTAAAGGTTTAACCGATGTTTTAGATTTGGAAAAGCGTTCCAGTTGGACACATAAATCAACATTTCACATAGATACACTTCCTAATGAAGTATTACAATTTATGGAACAAAATAATATTTTAACTCACAAAGATGATATGAAATACGCACCTTTTTGTTTGTTAAAATATGAAGAGGGTGATTTCTTCTTAAATCATCGTGATACAAATATGAGTAATGAGATAGACGGAACCCACGAATATACTTGTTTAATATTTTGTCCCTATGGTGAAGATTACACGACATTGGAAGGAGGGGAACTAATGTTAAGACATCCTGATGGACTTTATGAAATTAAGTTTGACCCAGCAGTAGAAACAAGACAAGGTCGTTTTGTAATGGTGATATTTTCCATAGATATGTATCACGAGGTGTTGCCTATAATTAAAGGGTCAAGATATGTATTTAAGAAACCTTTGTTTGTTAATAAAACTTCAACAAAAATAGTTGAAACGAATGAAGTTGATGATTTATTAGGTGATGGTGGTGGTTGTTTTCTTGGAGGAGGAGGCGGAGATTATTAATAATAAATATAAAAAAATAATCAAATTAATTTATCATAATTATATATAAACACATATGGATAAACTTATAATTCATATCTCAGGAGCATCGGGTTCCGGCAAAACAACATTAGGTAACAAACTAAAAGAACTTTTCAAAAGTAAAATAATTGTTAAAGATTTAGACGATTTGAGAGGCGAATTTGAAAAAAAATATAAGGTAGTAAATTACTTGAAAGATTTTGATTCAAATATGTATCAGTCTTTTTTAGATACATATATTTTTTCTCAAAAAAAACCATTGGTATTAGTTGGATTAAACCACATGTTTTGGCATAATAAAAAATTATATTATAATGTTTATTCACAATATAACTATTATATAGATATTGATGACATGTTAATTGTTAAACAAAAATGTATTAGATTTTTAACCGACGAATTACCTGATATGGTAACTAAAAATAAGACAATTATTCGTGATATTACAGAAGATAATGAAAAATTTGTTAGATTGATTAAAGAAAATATAGAAAGAGAATGCGGAACAAAGGAAACATTAAAAATTAATAAAATGTGGGAAAAAGATTATCATAAACAAGGTTATAAATTTATGTCAAGAGAAAATATTTATAAGTCTGTTGTAAAAATATTAAATAATAAATTTTCAAAATAAATTAATAATATTTTATTATATTCTGTTCCATATCAACATTTTACAAATAGTATTGAAAATTATTTTAGTATGATGAAATCCAGATTACAAAAATTAAATGGTTTAACTCATAAAGAATTAAAAGTTAATATTGATAAAATAATAAAAGAAATACCAAAAGAAAAGTATCAAAATATAATTAAAGAAAGTTATAATAGAACGGAAAAATATTATAAGAAACCTTCTAATAGAAAAAAGATATTAAAAAATTATTTATAATTAGTATATTTTTAAAAGTCGGCGTTTTAATTGTGCAAAGGTATAAATCAATTTTTATGGTAATTGTAATTGATTTAAAAGAACTGTAATAATGTTTCTTTTAGGGATTATATTACACCGCGTTTTTTGTGTAAAAACAACGATAGATAAATTATTATATTAAGATAAATATGTCTATCGAGTTTAAAAATAATAATAGTATAGTTTCCAGAATATGTAAATCGCACGATATAATGCTTAAATATCCGGGTTGTGCTCCTGTATTTTGCGAAAAAAGTAAAAGTTGTCATAATTTAACATCTCTCGAAAAACATAAGTATTTGATTCCTTTTAGGATGAAAGTTGGAGAATTTGTAAATTTCCTTAGAAAAACAATAAAAATAAATTCCGACCATGGAATTTATTTATTTATAAACGGACATATACCGTGTATTACAGATAATTTTTATAGTTTATATCATCTTTATAAGGACCACGATGGGTTTTTATATTTAACGTATACCAGTGAGAATACATTTGGTTAAAGTCCAAATTCCGGAATACTATACACGTCGCAATTCTTAACATATTTTGAAATGATTTTCGGATTTGTTTTATTCATAATAATGTCTTCTGTTTGGTAAACATTAAACGCGTTATCGATATAATAAACAATTCCTTTAATATCTTGTGCCCACACTTCAATTTTATGGGTGCTTGGTTTCACGTCATCAGTTGAATCAATTAACCCGTGAGGTGTTCCTTTAATATGAGTTCCACAGAATTCGCATTCGGTTTTTTTTCTTCTGGTACATTGTTCGTTATTGGACCGTTTGGCAATACATCTATCGTAAAAAGGAACCACATTTTTAACGCGTTTTCTTTTTACGAAATCTTCTTTACATAATGTGAGTCTTTCATAATCATAAATATACTGGATTAATTGAAGGGTTTTCTCGCAATTAATTATATCCAATTGTGTTGCTTTATCCTTTATATTTTCTTTTAATAACGAAGTATATTCAGCAATCTTTTTGTTTAAACGTTTTTCCATCTTTAAGTCTATTGTTAAAGTTATCTATTTGTCTAACTTTAATTCAATTTTTTTATATATTAAAGCCGGAATTCAATATTTGGGTATTTTTTTGTAATATTTCCCCTTTTAAATTTTTGAGTTGTGTTTTTAAACATTCGTAATTTTCTATTAGGTCTAACTTCCCAATTTCACAATAATTTTTATCAAATACAACTGCCGGAATATTATATGAGTTTTGGGTTTTTAAATCTAGTATTAGTGGTTTTTCAAATGATACTGAAAGATTAAGTTGTCCTGAAAATCTGTCATATTCAATTTGTTTTTTTGACAATAAATATTTTGATTTATTTATTATACTCATCATATGAGTTGTGCTTAAATTTGTATAAAGAATAACATTTTTTAATATAGATAATTTAGAATAATCACCACCACCTCTTATTATAAAATTAAAAGTATAATTATTATTCATGTTAATAAAATTAATTAAGTCATCATCTATATGTGATTCCGTAAAATAAGTAATCAATGTAACCATATTCTCGTAGATGTCATTTAGTTTAGGGTAAAAAACCGGAAATGTATAGCTTATATTATTTCCGGTTATATATGGGGTAAGACTTAAAAATCTGGTAGATTTACATTGCAATTGTTGTGGTTGGTTTAAATGTAAAATGGATATTATTTTTTCGTGGTCTAAGCATTTATCATCGGATGTTAGTTTAAATATTAAATCGTTTTCATCAACGATTTTTAGTGAAAAATTATTATATATTACTTTAAAATTAAAAAGGGATTTATAATATTGTAAAAATCCGTAATGGTCTGATGTTGAAGAAATATAAATATTAACATTATCATTTTTAAAAATTTCCAATAAAAAAGAAATACATTCTAAATGATAATTGTATTTACCGATAATAGCAACGTTTTTCATTTATATATAAATGGAATAATATTTTGATATTTATCGCAATTGATTAAACTCCCAACACCGATTAAAACTTTACTGGTAGTTGCATTTATAAACAACCGAATATTTGAATAAGCGTGTTATGATATGTTGTTTGGTATAAAGGATAAAGATAACCCATGATGACCTATCTTAAACCTTTTGGAAAATATGAAGTTTTCTTTAAACTTATCGCTATTTAGATATGTTACCACATTATTTAAATTTATTTTTTGTTTCGGTAATAACAACATTAAATTTCCGCCAAAATAGTTTACTTTCCCCAAAAACGCAACCGTTTGGTTTCTGGTTAAATTATAAATATAAATACATTCTTTACCTATATTATTAGTTACTGTTTTCATATTTCTAGTAGCGCCCCATTTAAACCAGTTGGTTTCATCAAACGCTTTAATTCGTCGTTCCATTAATAGAGGTTTATGTTTTAATAGATGTTCGTTAATTAGAGGGTTATCCGTGGGAAAATTGTCGACATAAATATACTTATCTACATTATCATTTCCGTTTAAAACAGAAAGGTTACCGAGTTCATTATGTTTATAGACCTTTTCTTTTCCGCTAACTATGCCGACATAAATATCAAAACAATCCTTAAACATAATGGTATTTTCGTTTATTTCCTTACTAAACGTGATAAGACCGTTATTATTTGTAATATGTAATAATTTATCGTTGTATAAGGTGTTTTTGTCAAGTAAATTATTTTTACAGTATCTAAAAATAATAATATCAATAACTGCGTTTTCAAACATTTTTTCGTTGTGAGGGTGGTAAATATGCGTAAATGTTCCATGAATCATCATTGTATTTAATAATTTGGACCCTCTAGATACTTTTAAAAAGTCGGCAGGAACGATAAATATAAGTTCGCCGTTATCATCCAGTAAATCAAAACATTTGTGAATGAATTCAATATATACGTTTCCGGTTGGTTTTTTAATGTAGGGAGGATTACCAATAATTGTTGTATATTTTTTTGAAATATGTTCCTTTAAAAAGTCGGAATAAATAACGGTATCGGGTTGTATGTCTTCTAATAAAACAAGTGTTGGGTCGATTTCATACATATCAAAAGTAATTTGTGGTAGTTTGTTTTTAATATAGACAATTAGGTTACCGTGTCCGATAGAAGGTTCAAGTATATTGGTTGGATTATTTAGTATAAAAGACAACATTTTTTCTTTAAGGTCATTATTTGTTGTGAAATATTGTCCTAAATTTTTATTTATTATCATTTATACTACTTTAAAGTCATTTAATTATCGGATATATATCGTATAATTAAATCAATTTTATAATGATGGGTTTGACCCTGGAAGAATGAGTGTTGACAACACTATAAATAAATAGAACGAAAGGTAAATACCATACGTGTTTGTATCAACCCCATAAAAAGTAAGTATTTTAATTAAACAATAAAAAAACAGTAAAGATATACCTAAAATTGTTATTATTTTGGATGACATATATTTATATAACTATTATTTTTACATTATTAAATATGTTTCATTTTCTTGGAACGTTTCTCCTAATTTGTTTTTATTTATATAATGATAACTTAACGGCATTTGTTGAGCATAATTTTTTAAAACCCAGTAAGGTGTGTTTAATTTATCGATATAAACACTATCATACGTATCCGACCAATTCACGTCGTATTCGGTCGATAGGTTTCCTAAAAAAATCGCAAATCGGACGATTCCGCCCTTGATATATTTACCGTGTGAGTTTTCCGTAATTAATGTATTATTATGAAACTCTGGTTTATTCGTTAACGACCATCCTCCTTCTTTAATTGAATTATTATAATCTGTAAAATAATAATGTGTTCCTGCCTCTTCCGTTTTTTTCGTAACTCCAAAAACATATGTAAAGTTTAATTTATTATCGGGTTGTCCTGAATATGCCACTATTGGCATTTCATAATTTAAACCGTATTCATCCTTTAAATAAATAAAACTCGGATTATTCATAAAAAACATGGTTACTGCGTCATCTATTTGTAAATTGCATATATGTTGTTTGTGAATGATTTCGTCCATTAATCCATACCATATTTTATTTTTCTTATAAATGTCATAAATATTATTTTCACAATTGGTGGAGTCAAAAAATAAGAACAACTCATTATTTTCGAGTAATGCTCCTTTAAATATCGCGTTATAATCGCATTCGGGTTGTTTTTCATTTTTTACTAATTTATTAAAATTTAATAAACCGTATAAGATAGTTTCGGAATATGATACCGGATTTATAGAACTGTTATATTTAAACGTTGGGAAATTAAAGACATCATTAAGTGGGTTTTTATGAAGTAAATACATTAAGAAAGGGTATAATTCGGTGTTTATTATTCTATAAGAACATATATGAATAACCGTATTATCTTCTATATTTAAATCTGTAATTGGTTGAAGTGAAATATTATACCGTTTCGTTGGTTGTTGTTCGGCAGTATCCATATTTATTAAATTCGTATGGTTTATTTAAACCGTTAAAAAATAATATTGTTTATTTATCCATTTTACGCTTAATTGTTTCTTTTAATTGTTCTTCGCGATTTTCCAAGATATGTTTGGTTAATTCTTCCGCGATGGTGTTATCGTTTTTGTAATAATCCTGTATAACCTTTAAAAGGGTTTTACCCGTGATAGGTTTTTTTACCATGCTTTTTTTATAAAGGATTTGTCCGCCGTTTATGTCGACACAATCTATTTTATTATTTTTCATAATAGTTACTAAATCATCAGTTAATTTTTTTTTGATATTCTTCCTTTTTTTGATTTCGTTGTTTAAGTCTCCAATTTCAGAATCATTCTTAATCCATTCTTTGATATTTTTAACCAGGTTTTCTTTAGTATCCATATTATTATTTATACTATTCTTTTTTTATTATTCTTTTTTTAGTTATTCTTTTATTGGTTTTGTGTTTTTTGGTTTTGTGTCTTTTGGTTTTGCGTCGTCGTTTTTTACCTCCGGTTTGTGCGTCTTCTTGTGTAAGGAGAATATCATCAACATTTCTATAATTTAAAGAATCGATTCTAAATTTAAATGCGTCATTTAATTCTTTTTGCTGGAGGTCATTATAGTTTTTTAGCATTTCTGCGTGTTTTTGGTTAAGTTCGTTTTTTATAAAATCCATATTATTTGATAACAATTGTTTTAATGTTTCGTCTTCATAATTAAATAAGCGTTTAAAATAATTAATGGACGCAAATGACAAAAATAAAAATTCAAGGTCTTCAATCGATAAATTCTTTAGGGTCTGGGTAGTTCCATAAATTAGAAAGTTTCCGGTTTCACTAAACAATTTAATTAATGGTTTTTTATAATTAATGTAATAATTGAGGATACTGTCGTTTAATGGTTCGATAACAATAATCTTATTATTTTCGTAATTATTAAAGATAAAGTTTAATAATTGTTCTCCTGGTTTATAATTTAAAAACTTAATATTGGGGTTTTCGTTTTTACATAACAACTCAATAGTTATTATATTTGAATTTTCGACTAAATTTATGATTGAAATACCGTATATCATATCCACCAAATTTTCGTTAAAGTCTTTTTCTTCAACCAATTCTTCGTAATAATTATTGTCAACAATGAAACATATTTCAACCGATTTATCTTTTAATTTATTATAATTAAAATACATCTGTGAATACGACCCAATATTAAGTTGGTTAATACCTTTATGAGAACACAAATAATCGCGATTTTGTGGTTTTTGGATTAAACTGATAAAATAGTTGTATTCATATAACTCGGAGTTTTCATTTAAATGGCGAATTGTGTAATCCGGAATATAAGTATCCATATATATATATAGGTGTTTTTATTTATTCTTATTTGTAAAAAAACTTTATATTTATTACTTATAACTAATATGTCAATTAATCAATGGGGACCAGCAACTTGGGATTTGTTTCATACTTTAGCGTCAAAAATAAACGAAACCGATTATACTACTATTGGACTCGAATTATTCGCGCATATAAAAAATATATGTGGTTATTTACCATGTCCTGAATGTTCTCAACACGCAAGGACTAATTTAGGAAGTGTTAATATGGGTAGGTTAAAAACCAAAGAGGATTTAATTAATGTATTATATATTTTCCACAATTCCGTAAATAAACGTAAAAACAAACCCCTTTATAACTTTTCCGAATTAGAAAAATATAAAAATATGAACGTAATTAATGTTTGTAACACCTTTTTTTTAAATTATAAAACACCCGGAAATATGAAGTTAATGGCCGAATCATTCCAACGAAAAATCATCGTTGACAGATTTATAGCGTGGATGAAAATCAATTATAAGAGTTTTATGTAATCGTGCTACTAATCATTTCCCCGTTTTTATAAACAGAACATTTAAACGTTTGTTTTTTGGGCATAGAACACACCTCTTTATTACTAGATGTTTCGTTGAAAAACAGATAAGGTTTTAATCCATTCGAACTAATAATAATGATAACAGAAAGACAACTAATAATTGCTCCTATAAATATATTTAAAAGCAAATCGCCGGATGAAAAACACTGATATAAATATTTAATCCTAATATCAATTAAAAAATAACTTAATAATCCGCATAATATCCAATAATTAACACTCCCATAAATAAACATAGGCATACAAAGGTAAATAATAGTAAACGCAAAAACAAAAGCACTAAACGATGAATTGCCGTTTTTGCTATATTGAATTGAATCACACATATTATTTTTATTCATTGGGGCATTCGCCTTTAAGTATCCTAAATTATACATTTGTTCTCTAAATACAATAAATGCTAGTAAAATTAATAAATATAAGATTCCCTTGAAATTCTGGAATATAAAAGATAGAGAAACAATACCAATAATCAGTATTAACGGAGAGAAAAACGTTAAATATTTAATAATATTGTATGGTTCAAATACAACGAATGGTTTATAAGGAACTCCACCTATGCTTTGTTGGGTATTCATTATAATAACAATCTATAATATATTTTTGCTTATTCATCAAATATGAATTCTAATACTTCGTGTATATTATTAACGGGATGAAATAAAATATCTTGAATTAATTTGCTATCTTTATATTTTTCCATAAATTTATTGTAATCTTTTTGGTTTTCATGCGGATAAACAAATTCTTTAATTCCGGCAGCAATACCCCCCAAAAATTTCAAGTCAAGACCTCCGATTTCAGTAACATCTCCATCCATGGTCATTTCACCAGTAATACCAATATAGTTTTTTATTTTTTTTGAATTAAATAAACTGAAAATGACAATAGTTATAGCAGTTAAAGCACTAGGTCCATCTTTGGGCGTGGAACAATCAGGACAATGAATGTGAACACCATATTCTTTATACTGCTGTTTTATCTGTTCCTTTATGGTATCATCCGTTAAGTTCCACGCCATCGTAAGTGCTACATTCATGGACTCGCGCATTACATTACCTTGCGAACCCGTTAATTTTAAATCTAAAAAATTCTGACTTGGAAACATCTTGGCTTGTATTGGCAAGGTCCCTCCTTTTCCAAGAGAGTTAGCCCATAGTCCGCAAACCGTTCCTATTTTACTTTCACTATGTATTTTTTTATGTCGTAATTCCTGTTTATGTTTGAAATATTTGTTTTTTATGTCTTCGATAGTTATATTTATTGGTAATTCTGTAGTTGAATCACAATTCTTTAAGAAATAAATGTTTATTTCTCCGACAATTTCAAAAAAGGTTTCTTTTAGTTTTCGGACTCCTGGTTCACAAGTATATTCATCAACAATAAATTTAATTACTGTATCGCTAAAAAAAATAATATCTTCAAGTCCCATTTTTTTATATATTTCTGGTAAGATGTGCGTGTTAGTAATGATTAGTTTATCTTCTAATGATAAATTCGTGAATTTAATTCTATGAATTCTATCTAATAAAACCTTATCGATTGAGTCAACATCGTTATAAGACAATATAAAAAGAACCTTTGATAAATCCAAATTTATACCTGTGAAATATTTATCTTGAAAACTATCATTTTGCGTAGAATCCAATAAATGGGTTAAAATACCGACAATTTCTTTTCCGTTTTCGGTTTTACTTATTTTATCTATTTCATCAATAAAAATAATGGGGTTCATACATTTTGTATCAATTAATATCTGAACTATACTTCCCCACGACGACCCAACATACGTATAATTATGTCCGTGAAGCGTGCTCCCATTACTATCTCCGCCCATTTGTATCATTGAAAAAGGTCTATTATTTCCGTATTCGTCTTTTAAACAATTAGATATTCCATATTTAGCAAGGGATGTTTTCCCAACCCCAGGAGGTCCTTCAAACCCAAAACAGTATCCGGTTTGTTCGCCATTAATCCATTGTCCGATAATTCGTTCGATTTGTTTTTTTGCTTGTTCATGTCCGTAAACCGATTTATCAAGAGTTGTTTTAATATTGTCAATATAGTCTTTTATTTCATTTAAATTATTATTTATTTTTGTAATACTTGTTTGTTTTTGCGGAGGTTCGTTAAATATTCGAAACAAAATTTTAAATAATTCCTTATTGGTGTTGTGTATATGTTCGACCAAACAATTCATCATCTTTTTTAATTCAGATTTAGATTTATTCGAATATTTAATTTTATCGTAAATTATGTTATGTTTAGTTATAAATTCATTTAATATAATTACGTTCTGCGTTATTTTCGTTTTTTCGCCGGATGTTAAGACATCCTGTAATTTTGACGGAGTTTCGTTAATACTATACTTTTTATTAATCTCTCCTTCAATTAGATTAATATATTTTATAATCTCGATGTTTGTATATTTTTCTTTAATTTTAATATCTAATACGTATGATTTGGATACATCATTAAAATTTCGTCGTATTGTATTCATTAAATTTAAGATGGGTTCTTTTTTATAAATACCGAAGGGTATTTTTAGTAAGGCATCTAAATACTGTCTTGCTTTAGAACCTGAATCCTCTGATTTTGATTTTATTTCTTTTAATTTTAACATTGCTTTTTCTTTTACGATATCACACGTTTTTAATAAACATATTTGTTGTTCCAACGGGATTTTACTTATATCGGCATTAGATAACTTGTGTGTATATTGTATTGTGTTTTTCATTGCGTTTCTAAAAAACTGTTTTAAACTCCACGAAAAATTATTAAATAACATTGTTTGTTCAGTTGTGTCGATTCCTGACTCGGTGTTATCATTAGATAACATATCATATAATAAATACGCAAGATATTGATTCTCATAATTATCTGATTTTATTAATAACTGAGTTAATATAAGTCTTTTAGAAGAGAGGTCCGATGATGTAAAATCCTTTATTGTTTGCGCGATAGTTTTTTGTTTTAAACTATTTAGTTGACTTACATAACCCACATATTTATTGTATATTTCGGTATTATTATGTATTAAATATTCTTTTAACGTTAACGAATCCACAAAATTCGTGAATGCCGCACATTTAAATATGTCTTCATTGGGTAAATTTACCATAATATCGTTTTTTTTCGATAAAATATATTTATTGTTTAAAAACTCTAATATAATGTCATCAACAAATCCGGAAATTAATATACTTTTATTGTTTGAATTGTAAACGTATAATTTAATTCCGTGTATTTTCATATGGTCTGATTTAACATTAACACATATATCGAAACAATCGTGGTTATTCGATTTATCAAGAGAAATGTCACCTAACCCGGATATTTTGTTTTGTATTTCCGTTTTATTATTGATTACTTTATAACTTGTGGGATGAAAATACCTTTTTAATAATTCATATTTATGTATGTCAACATCTTCCTCATTAGTTAATAAACTGGTCGTCCCTATGCATACGCCTAATAAATCGTCTAAATTTTCAGTTCCATAGAATTTAAATAGACTGGATAAGTCGTTATTTATTGTTTGTAACATATTTATTATATCATTGTTCTGGTTATTCGAATTTTTCAAATTCGCAAGTTTGGTATTAATGTTAAAAAGAATATCCATACAATTATTTACGTCACTTATACCTAAAATATTCAGGTTTTTATTTTTTTGTATATATACAGACGATTTTTGTATGATGTTTTGAAAATATTGTTGTTTTTTATCTATATTTGATACTACATTAATATTAGTTTGTAGTTTAACCGTCATTTTATAAATATAGATATTATAAATAATTGTAATAAACCAACGATAATTTATGTTGTTTATAACAATATTAAAAATAACACAATCATACAGTTAATGGGAATACCTTCATATTTTTCTTATATAGTAAAAAATCACCATAAAATAATAAAAAAGATTGACATTTTAAAAGTCAATAACTTATATTTAGACTGTAATTCTATTATTTACGACATTATAAATAACAATAATACGAATAATTTCGAATTAATTATTAAAGGTGTTTTAGATAAAATCGACGAATATATTTATCTTATTAAACCAAATAATTATATTTATATTGCTTTTGATGGGGTAGCACCAGTTGCCAAATTGGAACAACAAAGACAACGCAGATATAAATCCGCATTTGAAAAAAACATTTCAAATACTATTTTTGAAGATAAACCGCACAAATTATTCAATACATCATTAATTACCCCTGGAACTAGTTTCATGAAGGAATTAAACGATAGTATAAAATCATACTTTAATGAACCTGGCAAATATAATGTTTGTGAGATTGTGTTGTCAACAAGCGATATAGTAGGAGAGGGAGAACACAAAATATTTGAGTTTATTCGTGAAAATCCTGAAATTACTAACGATAAGTGTAACGTTATATATGGATTAGATGCTGATTTAATTATGCTTTCAATAAATCATTTACCAATCGTAAAACAAATATTTCTGTTTAGAGAAACACCTCATTTTATTCAAAGTATAAATAGTTCACTTCAACCAGACTGTAATTATTTACTCGACATTCCGGAATTGGCACATACGATTACATTAGATATGAATAACGGACACGAATTAACCACCACGGAACAAATAAACCGAATATATGATTACATATTTTTATGTTTTTTTCTAGGCAATGATTTTATGCCGCATTTTCCCAGTTTAAATATTAGAACAGGGGGTATTCACAAACTCATTAATGCGTATAAGGCTACAATTGGAAATACGCGTTCGAATTTAACAAACGGGAAAATAATTTATTGGAAAAACGTGAGAAAACTTATAAATTTTTTAGTTCCATTAGAAGAATCGTTTATTAAAACAGAACTGGTCCAACGAACCGCAAAATCTAAAAAGTATTATTCATTAAATACCCCAGAAGATGTCTACAAGAAATTTGAAGAAATACCTAGATATGAAAGAGACCAAGAAAAATATATTAATCCAGATAAACCTTATTGGCAAGATAGATATTACAACTCTTTATTTTATGTTGAACCGGATACAGAACGAATAAAACAAATATCCAATAATTTTCTAGAAGGATTAGAATGGACTATGAAATATTATACTACCGGTTGTGCTGATTGGAGATGGAGATATAAATATAATTACCCGCCATTACTTGTCGATTTAATTAAACACATTCCTTATTTTGAAACAGAATTTATTGAAAACCCTCGGGCATCTATTCCTGCCGTAACTCCATTAGTTCAGTTATGTTATGTTTTACCAGTTCAATCGTTGAATTTATTACCTGAGGAATTACACCATAAGTTAATATCGAAATACTCGCATTTATATAGTGATAATTGTAAATTTGTATGGGTATTTTGTAACTACTTTTGGGAATGTCATGTCGAATTGCCTTATATTGAAATAAATGATTTAGAAAAAATAATAAACGACGATTAATTACGCCAATGATATGGGAAATCGCGGTATTTTATTTATTCGTTTTATTAGTATTTTAATTATAAAAAATGTTATATAATGATTGGAACTTATGATAATTTAAGTTATTTTACGGATGATTCATCATTTATATATCACATAAATAACGGTATATCTGAACCTTACCCGAGAGAATTATCAATTGTAAAAAAATATTTAGAATTGTATCCCACTTGTAATAACACGTGTATTGATGTAGGCGGTCATATAGGAACTATATCAATTCCATATTCTCGACTTTTCGATAAAATTATATCGTTTGAACCAAACACCAAATCATATAATTTTTTTGTTGAAAACATTAAAATGAATAATATTGGTAATATAATGTTATACAATAAAGGTGTATATAATAAAAACACAACTTGTAAAGTTATACAACACGATTTAGGTAATTCTGGATGTTTTTATATAAAAGAATGTGATAAACATGATATTAATTCAATTGAAGTTATTAAATTAGATGATATGATTGACAATAATTCTAAGGTTGATTTTATAAAAATAGACACTGAAGGTTCAGAACTTCAAGTATTAGAAGGTGCTATAAATTTAATATCAACATATAAACCGCTTATTCAAGTTGAAACAAACCAATGTTCCGGTAAATATTTTGGGTATAATAAAGAACGAATACACGAATTTATGAAACAACACGATTATAAAATATTTGATGATGATGGGAATAATCCGTTGTTTATGTGTAAATAACCAGTATTTTAAATATAAATATAATTAAATGCCGAAAACGATTATTACCACAATAGAAAATCGCACCGTATTTTTAAATTTATTAAAAGATAATCCAGGCATTATCATATTAAAGTTTGGAGCATCTTGGTGTAAACCCTGTAAATTAATTGAAACCCCCGTATATAACTTTTTCGGTTCTTCTCCGGATAATGTTATTTGTGGAGATATTGATATTGATGATAGTTTTGACGTGTTCTCTTATCTTAAAACAAAAAAAATGGTTTCTGGAGTCCCAACATTATTGTGCTATAAAAAGGGAAATATTACATATATACCCGACGATTCTGTTTCTGGTTCTGATTTAAATAATTTGAATGCTTTTTTTATAAGATGTGTTAGGTTAGTTAAAGAGTAAATTAAATACAATAAATACAATAAAATATAAATAAAAATATAATTTGTAATATTAATGGAATTAGATTTAGATATAGAAAATTACGAATTAAATGATATACTTAATTTATTTAAAGTCCCGGTTGATTTTGACGAGTCGCATTTAAAAAACGCAAAAAAGATTGTATTATTTACACACCCGGATAAATCAGGTTTATTGCCTGATTATTTCCGGTTTTATTCAAAAGCATATAAAAAGTTATTTTTAATTTGGGAATTTAAAAATAAAAATAATTCAAAAATAACAAATCCGGTTTATAATGTCGACACAGATACTCATAATTTGGGGTTTTCTTTCTCAGAATCAGAAAAGAAAATATTGGATAACAATAAACAAAAACAATCCAACAATTTTAATAAATGGTTTAACGAACAATTTGAAAAATATAACGTAAAAAACGAAGAACACGGATATGGCGATTGGTTCGTTTCAAACGAAGATATTGAAGAAACTAAACAAATTTCACAACAATCAATTGGAGATGAAATCGAAAAGAAAAAACAACAATTGAGGTCTGTTATAGTTCATAAAGATATTAACGATATTTATGTTAACAATATAAATTCATCGAATTTGTTAGACTCCGTTCCTGAATCATACGGGTCGGGGGTATTTAGTAAATTAAATTATGAGGATTTATATAAGGCACACACAGAAACTGTTGTGCCTGTAACTATCGAAGATTACAACAATGTCCGTAAATTTAAAGATACGGATGAATTTGTAAAGTATCGTTCTAGTCAAAATACGATTCCTTTATCAGAGATACAAGCAACCGAATATTTAACTCACAAGAATAAAATACAAGATGAAGAATCGACATTTTGCGCATACAAATTGGCAAAACAAAGTGAAGAGGTTAAAAAAAAACAGCAGTTATTTTGGGGAGATTTAATGAAATTAACCAATAAATAAAATGTAATGTTAGTATATGAAGAAATCAATAACAAAATATATGATACCTATTATTATTATTGTTATATCAACGGTCTTGTATAACAGATATCTCGAAAAACAAGACCGGATAAAAAATACAGATAATCATGACCAAATCCAAAAGTATTTATTAAACGATGACGATTTCTCAACAAACAAAAAACCTATTTTGTGGATTCATATTCCTTACGAATACAATTCAAGAAACTGGCAAAGTTTTGGTTCTAGAAGTTCTACAGATATAAATCAACCTTATTTGTTGTTGACAATCAAGAGTATAATTTATAATTGTGAAAAATCATTTAAAATTTGTTTAATTGATGATAATACGTTTTCAAAATTAATTCCTGGTTGGAATATAAACATGAGTTCAATTTCAAACCCTGTATTGACTAACATGCGACAATTAGGCATGATGAAATTAATATATAAGTATGGGGGTTTAATATGTCCTATTTCGTTTTTGTGTATCAAGGATTTAATTGGTATGTATAGCAAAGGAACCATTAATAATAAAATGTTTATTTGTGAAAACAATGATAGAAACGTAACTTCAACAGATTTACAATTTTATCCAGATATATCATTTTTAGGTGCTCCAAAAGAAAATAAAACGGTCCAAGAAATAATACAATTTATAGAATATGTTATTTCGGTTGATAGCACATCACAAAGTATATTTATAGGTAATATAAGTCGGTTTTGTAACGAAAATATAAAAAAACAAAATATAATTTTAATTAATGGTATAGAAATCGGAATAAAAACTGCCGATGAAACCCCCATAAAAATAGAAAATTTAATGTCTCAGCAATATTTAGATTTATATCCCGACACGTATGGTATTTATATTCCGGCAGCAGATATATTGAACAGAAGACACTATGAGTGGTTTTCCAGATTATCCGAGAAACAAGTATTGGAAAGCGATACAATTATTGGTAAATACTTATTGTTATCAAGTGTTAAACCTGCCAGAGGTTCCGTTTTAGAACCATTAGAAATAAAACCTAATTGGGTTGGTTTTTGGAAAACTCCTTTATTATCTTTATATGGTTTAAAACCCAACTTTTTGGGGGATAATTTACAGAAAGAAACATACCCTAATTATTAGTATTATACGTTTCATCTGTATCGTGTGTATCATATGTATCATCTGTATCATCTGTATCATCTGTATCATATGTATCATACTTATTATTAGTATGATAATTCGAATGATATATATAATAAATAATTTCATATGACGACTTATCATATTTAATTTTAGTTTTGTATTCTATTTTAATGTAATTACATATTTGTCTTAGAATAGTTGTAAAACTATTATAGGTTTGTTTTTTCTCCAAATATTTTTGTTTGGAATTATGATAATATGCCTTAATTTCTTTTAAAAATAGTTGTATAGTATCATCAAAAAAGGTTCCCTTTTTATAAGAACTGTTATTAAACGTATAATATGTATTAGTTTTTTCGCACAATTTATTTAATAGGTTGAAAATAATGGAGTTGTCCATTTCTTTTTTAAAAATTTGCGACGTCATTATATAAATAAACGAATAGTTATTTTATGTTTATTTATATAAATGCTTGTATTAAATTATTAGTAAATAATGCTAATTCGATTTCATCCTCGTGTATGTCGTGAAATATTGTTATATATTTACAAATTAAAGGTATAACATGATACTTTTCGTTTTCATTAATAATGTTTGTTGTTTTAATAAATAAATAATAGTTGTCTAAAATATCTATTACAGAATATCCTTTATCGTAAATCTTGTAAATAATGTTAATTGCCTCTTTTAATTGTTTATTCTTTATACATGTTGTATACTCTTCAAATGTGCAGAAACTAATATTTGTACATACGTTTATTGCTAGAGGTAAAGTTATTAATTCATTTAATAGTTTAAATTTTTCCATATAATTAATTAGGGTTTTTGCCGTATTATTTGAAACATTTAATATGAACTCTTCGGCATCTGATGTAATTTCTATTTTTGTGATATTTTTAATTTTAGATAATATTTTACGCATATTTTCTCGTTGTAACGGTTTAATTTTTATTATTATAAAACGAGATTGTAAACTTTCAATAACTTTTTGGATATTACAACAAGATGAAATGAAATGAACATTGTGACTATATTTATCAATACAATTTCTAAAAATTTGTTGACTTTGTTCATTAATAAGGTCTATATCATCTAATACAATAATTTTTTTTTTATGTTTAATTGATGAACTGGTCTGACAGAACGTTTTTACATCATTTCTATAATAATTAATTCCTTGGTCTTTTAAATTATTTATGTGTAAAATATTATCATTATAATTATTTGTAGAGTTATTATCTTTATAATATTCTTTTATAAGGGCATTTAAGAGTGATGTTTTACCGGACCCCATATCACCTATAAATAATATATTTAGATTATCCATTTTAATTAAAGTATTTAACACAGTAATTACCGACTCATCAATTTCGAAATCTTCGAAATAAATAGGTTGAAATTTATGAATAAATAGTTTATCTTCAAATTCCATAATAATATACTCGTAATTTATTATTTAAGTATATCTTAACAAATATTATTATAATGGAAGACACCTATTATAATATTTTAGGCGTAGATGAAAACGCAAGCCAGGATGAAATTAAAAAAGCGTATAGGTCTCTTTCATTAAAATATCATCCAGATAGAAATATAGGAAATTCGGAATTAACAGACGAAAAATTTAAAAAAATCGGACAAGCATACGAAATATTAAGCGACAACACCAAAAGAGAAGAATATAACAACCGACACGCACCTCCGAACTTTGTAAATATGGCAAATATGTCTGCTATGGCAAATTTAGATGAATTATTTAACAATCTTTTTGGGATGCATCACGGCGGGGTAAATATCGGAGGAAACCCATTTGGAGGATTAGGAGGACCACAAATTCATATTTTTAGAAATGGGGCACCTATGAATATACACCCTAATTTTCAAAAACCACCACCAATTATTAAAAATATTACAATCAATATGGAACAAGTATTTAGTGGAACGAGCATTTCTTTAGAAATTGAAAGATGGATTGTCGACAACTCAATTAAAATGTTTGAAACAGAATCAATGTTTATTAATTTACCGAAAGGTATTAACGATAATGAAATTATTATTTTGCCTGATAAAGGTAATATATTAAATGATAATTGTAAGGGTGATATTAAAATATTCGTTAAGGTAGAAAATAAAACCGATTTTGTTAGGAGTGGTTTAGATTTATTAATAGATAAAAATCTTACATTAAAAGAAGCGTTATGTGGATTTATGTTTCAATTACCTTTTATTAATGGAAAGGAATACACAATACATAATAATGCCGGAAATATTATTCATCCATATTACAAAAAAATAATCCCGAATATGGGATTAACACGCGAAACACAAACCGGAAATTTAATTATTACGTTTATTATTAATTTTCCGGAATCTATTACTTTTGATAAAATCGAACTTTTAAAAGATATTTTATAGAAGGTTTTCTTTCTATTGGTTCCCTTTCTTTCGGTTCCCTTTCTATTGTTGTAATTATAAGTAAAATTGAATTAAATTATATAAATAGATATAATCATATAATAAGATAAATGAAAACGACCCAAACAAAAGGACTAAAACGTAATACCATTGATAAATATTACACAAAGAATAATATTGTTGATTTATGTTTAAATCTTGTAAAACACCACATAGACATAAATAATAATGATTTAATTATTGAACCGAGTGCTGGAAATGGTTCTTTTATTTCAGGTATAAAAGAATTGTCAACAAACTATATATTTTATGATTTAGACCCTGAAAATATTGAAATCGTAAAACAAGATTATTTATTATTAGACTCAAGTAAGTTTATAAATAATAATATACATATAATAGGAAATCCTCCATTTGGAAGACAATCATCCATCGCAATTAAATTTATAAAAAAATCGTGTGAGTTTTGTCATAGTTTATCTTTTATATTACCCAAAAGTTTTAAAAAAGATAGTCTTAAAAAATCGTTCCCGTTACGATTTCACCTTATTTTTGAAATAGATTTACCCGATAAATCATTCTTAGTAGATGGTGTGGAACATAACGTTCCGTGTGTATTTCAAATTTGGCAAAAGAAATTAGTGAATAGAGATATTGTAGAAAAAAAAGAACCATTAAATTTTATATTTGTTGACAAAACAGACAACCCTGATATTTCATTTCGGCGTGTCGGTGTTAATGCCGGGTTTATAGACATAAATATTGAAGAAAAAAGTCCCCAATCCCATTATTTTATAAAATTTAAAAATAATAAAAGTATTTGTAAAAATATCGAGTTATTATCTAAAATAAAATTCGATTTTAATAATACGGTTGGACCACGGTCAATAAACAAACAAGAAATAATTTCAGAATTCAACCTATTATTATAACGCATTGTTAAAATATGAATTAATTATATTTTGTAAATTATTTATATAACATAAGGTATTATTTTGAAATCCAATTTCAAATAACTTATATGCTTTATTTTTATTATTTTTGAATTGAGTTTCATTACAAATGACACATAATAATTTACTAGTTTTATTATTATGTTTATTATCAATTAAATATTTATACCCTCTATTTAGTTGATGACCTCCTGAAATAAGGTCTAATTGGTTCATACCTATGATAATCTTATTTGTGGCGTTTTCAAGAATATACCAATCCGGAATTTCAGTAGTAAAATATCCGTCGCATTTTTTTTCAAAACAAATTTCAAATCTGTCAACATCTAACTCGAATTCTATAATTTTGTTTCTAATTATAGAATTAAATTTATTTCCTCGAATAACTCCTTTCGTTCCGGCAGGTATTAATTCTATTAAATAATCATTTATTATTTTTTGTTTCGTGTTTTCATCTAAATACACGTCCAATATAGTTCCAAGTTTTTTTATTTCATTCTTCACAGAATTACATTCTTTATATGAAGACATTAAGTTTTCATCCGTCAATTCTAATAACGTATTATAACATATTTCTTTTTTTATTCTTGTGTTAATTTCGTTTACTGTTTTTATTTCAGTTGTCATTTATATGAATGATAAATCGAATGTTTATAAATCATTTTTTAGAAAAATATAAATCATTATTTTAGTAGTAAAATAATGATTGTTTAAGAAATTTTTCGTGTGGGGATATCTGACGCAACAATATATATGGAATTTTCAGTAATAATAATATATTCAGTTACGCTTTTATAAAATTTTATAATACAACTTGTATATTCGTCTTCTGATTTTACCAATAATTTTTCCCCTGCGTCTTTTACACCTACAAGAGCCTTTTTATCAAGAGAACTCGTCCAATAATCAAACATAATTGGTTTATCCTCTACAATACTTAATTTAGCAGCGTGTTTTAATGTCGCGTCTGATGGTAATCTATAATTCAAGTCTGATTGGGTAGACTGTTTTACTACTACAGAATTCTGTGTGGGTTGTTCTGTCATATATATTATTAGTTTTTTTTAGTCTTTAAATACTTATTTATTTAAAAGTATTTATATATAGTAACAATGAATTCATCTTTAAATAATCTAGAAAACTACAAAGATAATATTGAATATACCACCAATGATATCACACGCAAATATATTCAGGTGCTGATTGAATATTTAACGGATATTACAAAAAATCACAATTATTCGAAATTTATTATTATTAGAGGAATAGAAACAATTACGCATACTTTTAAATATATATTGTATTATACCAATAACTTAGATTTAACATACTACCATAGTCAAAAAGCGTTATATTTATATATAGAATTTATTACACAAATTACAAAAGAATCGAACGTGTTTTTACAATTAAATTCGAAAGATGCCTTGTTGTATGTATATAAAAAAACCATATTTGAATTAGACCGAGTATATTGTAAAGATATATGTAATTCCAATAAAAATACCGAAAAAATAAAACAAATAAATGAATTCATAGAATTGTCTACAAGTATTATTTGTTTTATAATAAATAACGAAGATTTAAATAAAGATGTGATACGTATAATACATAATTTATTTGATAATATTAATTCAAGAAGTTGCCATGTTGATTATACCACATTTTCTTTATTTATCCAAAAATTAAATATCAATACTATAACTTTAAATAAATATGTTGACATCATTACTTTATTTTTTAAAAAATTAAATGTTAATGTAATTAACAAACATAATTTAATTCAAATGAACTTAACGATTGAAAAGATTGAGAATTATCCCACTGATAAACTGATTACTTTGTTATTTACGAATTAGTTGTCTAATTGTCTAATTGTCTAATTGTCCACATTAATATTCTTTCTACGTATTTTTTTCTTTTTATTCTTATTAATAGTATCATTTAATATATTTTGTGTATTTACGTTTTTCTGACATATTTGTTTAAATTCATTATGAAGTATTATTTTTAAATACTCATATATAATCATTAATACGTCATCATCACATTTCCCGACAATTAATACACTTCCCGTTCTAAATATCATGAATGAAATTTCTTTTATATTTGTGTATATATCTTTGTTTTCATTAGATATTTGCGAACCTGTTTGAATATCAACATCTGGGTTATAATAAAACTTACATTGAATTCCTGGATAAGAGCACGGGTCATAAATCGATTGAATATTATATTTATATTTTAAAATATCGTGAAATGCTTCTCGATTAATATAAAACCCACATTTAAAATTAGAATTAATTAATACGGTTTCACTCGCGTTTAGTTTATATTCTAGTTTTTCAGAAATATGGGGTTGTAGTATTTCAAGAATAAATAATAATATTGTTTGAAATATTTCCTCTGTTTGTATTCCGGGAATTTCCAATTTTCCAGTATTAAACACCTTTACGTGAAATTCCTTAAAAATTGTATTGATTTTAATTCTTAAAATCAAAACAAAACAATTATAAAAGGCACTTTTTTGTTTACTTCTGTAATTCATTATATCTTTTTTTGAAATTCCAATTGTAACCTTTCGTATATCTTTAAATTTAATACGTCCTGATGGATTATTAATACTAGTGATTATAAATTCCGAGAAATATACCTCTTTTTTTAATTTTTCTTGTATGTCAATTAATTCTTGCTCTGTGCTTGAATTAAATTTTATTTGTTTTTTTATTACACCATTTAAAGGAGTCGTGTATAATATAGTAGGAATTTTCCAAAATACGGTCTTTAAATCTATATATTGATTTAGGTATGCTATTTTGGTTTTAGTTGAGATATAAATCTCAGAAGATTCCGGACTTTCCAAATTAATATCTAACGCAATATTTGCCGAAAGTAATTCAGAATTTTCGTAATATTCACGAGAGTCTTCGTCTTCTTTACAGCATGATATATCATCATATGCTGATGATATATAATTTTCCCATTCTTTATCTAAATTATTTGATTCTGTCATTTATTAAATTACTGTAAGTTTCTTTATACTATTTGTATTATTGTATTTCATTTTTTTTATTTTATTTTATTATATTAATAATGCTTCAAAAATCGCTTTTAATCTATGAAAAAACCCGAATGATTCCGATTCCGCAAAAAATGAAAATTCCGGAGTTTAACCAATATGGATTAAAGGAGCATACGATTGACCCATCCAAAAGTTCTCCACCCAACGATTTTATGCAGAAGTTATATTCAAGAATGGATAATTACAAATCGTTTAATAAAAACGTATATAATTTAGATAAAGAATAATTTACAAAATAGGTATTTTTACAATCTGGAAAATGCATAATATTTTCTATAAAATTTAAAAAATTGCTAGTTATAAAGTGTTGATTGTTACGCACAATATAATTCAAATAATCTTTAATAATATTTTTTTTATCCATATTATATTTTATACTAATAGTTTGAATGTATGCGATTAGTGAATTTAGTTCGGTTTTATTTTGTATCTTGTAAGTAATTTCGTCCCATACACAATTATCTATTATTTTGAATTCGGAATTTAAGATGTCTTGATTATATTGCATAAAATTAATCATACTTCTTATATCTGATTTATATATTTGTTGAATACACAATAAAGATTTATCACTCATATTTAAATTTTCAACATTTGAAATGTTTCTTAAAAAATTAATAATATCACCCGTAGGTAACTGATTAAATCTTAAACGAATAAACTCATTTTGTAATCCGTCATCTATACGACTTATATAATTACAAATCAAACAAAATCTAACATTATTTGAATATTTTTGAAGAAGATATCTTAACGCTTGTTGTGCGTTTTTCGTCATATAATCAACTTCATCCAGAATTACAAATTTCATACCTGTCTGAAATAATGAATTTGTGTTGACAAACAAATTTATTTGATTTCGAATAATATCAATTCCACGGTCATCCGACGCGTTTAAATGAATCATCAACCCTTTATTTTTAATTTTTAATTTTGCTTGGTATGAATTAACTAAATTAATAATCGTTGTTGTTTTTCCAGTTCCTGGTGGTCCATAAAAAAGTAAATTTGGAAAATATGAGGTTTCTATTACATTTTTTAAAATTTGTTTATTTAATGGGTCTAATACTATATCGTTAAACTTATCCGGTCTATACTTTTCCATCCAAGGGACATAATTATTTATGTTATTTATATTCATTTATAAATGGTATTTTATATTTTTAATATGTTTGAATATTAAGAAATAATATATATAAAAACTATTTAAATTAACACATCCTATATTTATATTAATTTATGTCAACAAATATCATTAGTAGCGACAATGAAGTTAATATAGTTATAAAACAAAAAAGAGGACGGAAACCAAAGAGTAAACCAACAGATGACGTTTCAGAAATTAAAGAAGTTGATGAAGACTCTATCGTGAACTTAGAGAATTCCGCAATTCCTTGTAAAAAACGCGGACGAAAACCAAAAGGAGGTAAAATTATTCAACAACAATTTATCTCTTTAAATAATAACGACGCAACCTCTAATGTAATATTACACTTAAAATGTTCTTTAAAAGACCTTAATATTAATTCATTAAATAATGATGTTGAATCTTACAATTTTTCCACTACAAATACAGATTTGTCCTATGAAATTATTGAAAATAACGATATAGTTTATAACTATGAAGAAGATAATACCACCGTAAATAAAGATAGTTGCGATATTAAAGAAGTTTGGAAAAAACTAAAACAATTAGAGCATAATTTACATATAAACAACATTTGTGATAAAAAATCGGCATGTTTTTGGTGTACACACGATTTTGAAAACCCGCCTATTTATATTCCAAAACATAATATTAAAGAAACATATCACGTTTATGGTTGTTTTTGTAGTCCTGAATGCGCGGTTGCGTTTCTAATGAACGAAAATATAGATAGTTCCACAAAATTCGAAAGATATTATTTAATTAACCACATTTATTTAAAAATATATGATTATACCAAAAATATTAAACCAGCGCCAAACCCATACTATATGTTAGACAAATACCACGGGAATTTATCTATTCAGGAATTTAGGGCATTATTTCGCAATGAAAGGTTATTTTTTGTTGTAGATAAACCTCTCACTCGTATTTTACCAGAATTACACGAGGATAACGACGACTTTATAATTAATAATAAGATTATTCCATCAAATACATACCAGATAAAAAGGAAAATACAAAAACGAAATCAAAGCAAACATAATATTGTTAACCAACAATTCGGTATAGTTCAAAACAGCAGTATATAAAATTTAGTGTATTTGTAATTTATTTCTTAATTGTTTATATATTTCTTGATTTATAGATGTAACCTCTTTATGTGGTGCGTGTTTAATACCAAAATACGATTTAATAACTAATATATGGTCATTATTACATTCTTTAAGTTTTTGTATAATTTCGTCTTTGCTCAAATCGGTTTGTCTCGTTATTATTTGTATTTTTTCGTTCATATCTGTTTCTTCTGTATTATCCATTTATTTAATTAACTAAATTAATTAAATAAAACTAAACGAATCAACAAATATATTATATTATAATATAGTCAATGTTTGATTTATGTCCTCCATCGATGATTAATATTGTTTTTTCATTAACTCATATTATAATTGACATTTTTAACGGTTTATATAACTCGGCATTTTTAAAATTTCTAATAATGTTACTAATTACGTTATTATTACAAATATTATGTAATACAGGTTTAGCTATAATTTCGTGGTTTATAGTTTTTATTCCGTTTATTTTCATGACACTTATAGTTACTATATTATTATATATATTTGGATTAAATGCCACAACAGGAAAGTTAAATTATGAAACCCACAACTCTCCCACGCATCCTCCTCCTCCTCCTCCTCCTCCTCATCCTTATCCTCCTCATCCTCCTTCAAACAATATATATTTAATCTCAAGTAGTCCAGAGTATAAATCATAAATATTATATTTAAACGGTTTAAACCGTTAAATATAATATGACATTATATGCGAACAATTTACATATTTGGAACAGTAATTGTATTTGGTTTTAATTTACTATATTTATATCCAGAATATTATGAAAAACTAATGATTACCTTTTCGTATAATTGTATATATTATTATAGCAGGTTTCAAAGTTATTATACAAAACTTAATAAACTATTAAGTTTTTGTGGGAACGACCCGTATGATATCGAATTTATTAAAAATGGCGAGGTTGTGTATAAAACGTATAAACATAACCTAAATTTATTAAAGGTTGTTCCGTCATTTGATTTTATTATTTATTCAGATAATAAATTGATTCCTGTAAATAAAGTGGTATATAATTCAATACCATCTGAGTTTACTTATACTATACCTAATTTTAAATTTATAATAGTGAATTTTATACAAAATGATAATGTAGTTCAATTAAACTTATCTAATGATAAACATAATTATTACATTGTAAATAATGCCCTCAACGAAAAATTCTTGTTATATTTTTTAAAAAATATTGAAAATCATAAAATTCAGGGAAAGGAATATAAATTACAAATTATGGACCACAATATTATTGAATTTGAATTATTACCTACGGAATGCGTAATATTTAATACAGACGATTATATTACACAATCATCCGAGTAAATATATCATCAAATAATATAAAGGTTTATTATTTAGTAAACTAAAACAATATAAAACAATATAAAACAAAATAATATATATATAATAGATGACAACAACCAAAGATAACGAGTCATCGTTAGACGGATTTCACGCTTTATCCGATAAATGGACTTTTTGGGCTCATTTACCACATGATACCGATTGGAGTATCAATAGTTATAAACAAATATATACAACATCAACCGTTGAAGAAACAATTGCTATTGTAGAAACTATACCTGATATTTTAGTAAAAAATTGTATGTTATTTTTAATGCGTGATGGTATTAAACCAATTTGGGAAGATGTTAAAAACCGAAATGGTGGTTGTTTCTCATATAAGATTTCAAACAAATCGGTTTATAGCGTATGGAAAGAATTGTGTTATGTTATAGTTGGAAATACTATTAGTAATAAATCGTCCTTTGTATCCGGAGTATCCGGAATTACTATTTCGCCAAAAAAAAATTTCTGTATAATAAAATTATGGTTATCTAACTGTTTAAACCAAAACCCATCAATCGTAACAACCGAATTAAAAGGTCTTTCTTCTCAAGGATGCTTATTTAAAAAACATACTCCCGAATATTAAATAAATTTACGATTTATTTATTAGTAATGTATTTAATGATTAAATAATTTAAATACATTAAATTACTTTTATTTATGTTAGTTAACATAAATAAAACAAAATACACCGTATGTGAGGACGAATTCACCGTTGTCCCTCATGCTGAATATAATAACTTAATTATTCTTAAAAATGTAGGATATTTTGAAAGAATATCCTCGTTATTATCTGAACTTATATTTAATAATATTGAAAATTTGGTAGTTGTTTCGCCAAATCACGGAGGATTTTTACCGATTGAATGTTCAAAACATTTTAAAAATGTTTTTTTATATTTAACGGAACAAAAACACTACTTAAATATTAGCAATAATATACTAAATCTTAATATTGAAAATGTTCATATATCTGAAGACATTTACACTTTAAATAATTGTGTTATTTATTCACAAACTGGGTTTGATATTGATTTAGATTTTGTTAAAAATTATGAACCTATCCTATTAATGCCTTTTAATATTGAAATACTTAATTTAAAAAATTATAAGAACATTTATAAATTATCAGATTCGGGTTTACACCTTTATATTCCAGATAAGCATTACAACGTTTTTATAGATAATTTTAAATATTTTATTGACAATTCCAATTTAAATTATGACAATTTAATTAATTTATGTATTATGGTTAAAAATGGCGGAGCTCAATTTGAAAATATGTTAATAAAAAATTTAAATATTATTGATAGATGGACCATATTAGATACAGGAAGCACTGACGAAACACTTGAAATTATTAATAGAGTTTTAGTTGGTAAAAAGAAGGGTAATTTATACCAAGAACCCTTTTTAAATTTTAAAGATAGTAGAAATAGATGTTTGGATTTAGCAGGAACAAACTGTAAATTTACGTGTATGTTGGATGATACCTATATTATTGAAGACGAATTAAGGGATTTTTTAAATATCGTTAGAGGTGACCAATTTTCAGATTCATTTAGTTTATATATAAAAAGTCACGATAGTGAATATGTATCTAATCGTATTGTAAAAACAGACCGTAAATTAAGATATATTTATAAAATTCACGAATCAATCACATCCGAAAATAATGTTAATGTTATTGTCCCGATGCATAAATCACGTATTATGGATTTTAGATGTGATTATATGGAAGAAAGAACAATGACGCGTAAAAACTACGATTTACAACTATTATTTGAGGAATTGGTTGAAAACCCGAACGTTCCAAGACATCTTTACTATATTGCCCAAACATATAATGTTATGGGTAAATTTGATTTAGCATACGAATACTATTTGAAAAGAATCAATCATCCAGAAGAAGGGTTTTTACAAGAAAAAATCGACGCTTGTTTTGAAGCTGCTAGAAAGGCAAACTTTGAATTAAATAAACCTTGGGAAGTATGTGAAGAATTATACTTAAGAGCATATAATATGGATAAAACCAGACCTGATAGTTTATATTTTCTGGGTATTCACTACAAATTAGAAAATAATAATGTAAAAGCATTCGAGTATTTTAAACAGGCATTTATAATTGGTTATCCACTTCATGCGCAATACAGTTTAAAACCAACATTAAGTTTTCATTTTCTACCTATTTTTCTAGTAGATTATTGTTATTTATTTAATGATTTTATTCTTGGTGAAAAAGTAACCACACTATTTTTACAAAATAATAAACCTGACGCGGACCAATATAACGTAATTGTATCATGGCATAATATATTTGTCAATTTAAATAAAATGAAACCGTTAAGTCTATACCCTTTAAGATACCACAAACCATATTTTTGTTTTGTTGCCGATGGTGGATTCTCCGAATGGACCGGAAGGGATATCCTTACAAAGGGTGTCGGAGGTTCAGAAACGTATATAATTGAAATGGCCAAATATATACAACAAGCAAATAAATTCCAGGTCGTTGTATTTTGTAAGTGTTCGAATATTGACGTTTTTGAAGGAGTCATCTATTACCCACTTCAAAAATATTTCGAATTTGTTTGTGATAATTATATACATACTTGTGTTGTTAGTCGTTTTTCAGAATATTTACCAGTTGCTTTTAAAAGTCATGTTGAAAATGTATATATGGTTCTTCACGATTTAACACCTTCAGGAGTTGTAGTTCCAATAGACCCTAAATTAAAACAAGTATTTTGTTTAACGGAATGGCACGTTGAATATATGAGTAATATTTTTCCGGCTTTAAAACACCTATTAGTTCCATTTTATTATGGTATTGATTTCGATAAATTTAACACAAATCAACATATTCAAAAAATACCATATAAATTCATTTATTCATCGTTTCCAAATCGCGGTCTTTTACAATTGTTACAAATGTGGTCTAAAATCTATAAAAGAGAACCTAGAGCAACTCTTCATATTTATAGTGATGTTGATGGTGAGTGGGTGAATCGTGTTGAAGGACCCCAAATGATTTTAATTAAAGAATTACTTAATTCATTAAAAGGAATGAATATATTTTATCACGGATGGGTTAGTAAACAAGAACTTTCTGTCGCATGGTTAACATCTGATATTTGGTTTTATCCGTGTACGTTTATGGAAACCTTTTGTTTAACCTCACTTGAGGCAGCATGTACACATACCTTAGCAGTTTGTTCTGATTTGGCAGCTTTGAAAAATACAGTAGGTTACCGTGGAATATTAATTGATGGCGACCCAACTCTCGAATCATGGCAAGATAATGCCATAAATGTTTTATTTAACACACTCTCTAATTTACAATTAAAAAATCACTTATTAAGTTCAAATTATTTATGGGCTAAAAATATGTCTTGGAAAAATCAAGCTAATTTATTATTATCGAAATATATAAAATTATAGAGCATTACCTAATCTACAAATTAAAAATAATAATTTGAATCGCGTGTTTCAATATATTATTTACTTATATCCATTTATATGGTCCCGACCCTTTTAATATTACATCTTTTTTATTTGGTTCAACAAGTACGTTATCGCGTTTACCGTATACAATCCAGTAAAAACATCCATTTTCACCAAATACATTAAACTGATTATTGATTACATTAGACGCATTATATATTTTATTCTTTCCATCATAAATATGTGTAATATGAACGGTAAAATCATACGAAAATTTGTCTACATAATCTGGTAAATATACTGTTACACTTGTATTGTTTAATATTTCATTTTTCCCGTGATAATATACCCCTACCTCGGGTCCTTCTAAACAACAATGGACTAAATACTTATCTTTAAAAACTGGATGGTCAATAATAAATGTTTTGGTTGCACCCGAATTATCATAATAGTTTATCTCACTAGTTGTTGTGTTATACGTAAGTGCTTTTATGTTTATACCTGTGTCGTTGTGGTTATTATGTATTGTTCCAATATACAAAGCGTTGGAGTATACTGGATTAAATGTTCCAGCTACCGTTACATCTCTTACTGTGTCATTGTTTAATAAAGCAATTGTGTTTGAATATGTATTTACTACTGAAGACCCTATAGTAATCGAGTTAGCACAATTTAAATTATCTGGATTATTACCTGTATTATAACCTATCGCAATTGTCGTAGATCCTTGAAAATTATACCCGGATTGATATCCAATCGCAACTGATTGTTGTCCTTGAGAATTATATCCTGCTTGATACCCAACCGCAACTGATCCTGTTCCTTGACTATAATATCCTGCTTGATACCCAACCGCAACAGTTCCTGTTCCTTGATTATAATATCCTGCTTGATACCCAACCGCAACTGATCCGGTTCCTTGACCTGTGTATCCTGCTTGATAACCAATAGCAATAGATGCTGTTCCTTGAGAATTATAACCGGGTTGGTATCCAATAGCAACTGAACCGGTTCCTTGACTATAACATCCTGCTTGAGAACCACTCGCAACTGAACCTGTTCCTTGACTATAATATCCTGCTTGAGAACCAATAGAAACTGAACCTGTTCCTTGAGAATTATAACCGGATTGGTATCCAATAGAGACTGCGAACGCACCTTGACCCGAATATCCTGCTAGGGAACCAATCGCAACTGCTCCGGTTCCTTGACCTGAATATCCAGATTGGTATCCAATCGCAACTGCTCCGGTTCCTTGACTATAATATCCAGATTGATATCCAATCGCAACTGCTCCGGACCCTTGACCTGAACATCCAGATTGGTATCCAATCGCAACTGCTCCGGACCCTTGACCTGAACATCCAGATTGGTATCCAATCGCAACTGCTCCGGACCCTTGACCTGAATATCCAGATTGGTATCCAATCGCAACTGCTCCGGTTCCTTGACCTGAATATCCAGATTGATATCCAATCGCAACTGCTCCGGACCCTTGACCTGAATATCCAGATTGATATCCAACAGCAACTGCTCCGGACCCTTGACCTAAATATCCAGATTGATATCCAATCGCAACTGCTCTGGGTCCTTCACTATAATACCCAGATTGATAACCAACAGCAACTGCTCCTGTTCCTTGACTATAATATCCAGATTGGTATCCAATCGCAACTGCTCCGGATCCTTGAGAATTATACCCCGATTGGTATCCAACAGCAACTGCTCCGGTTCCTTGAGAATTATATCCCGATTGATAACCACTCGCAACTGCTCCTGTTCCTTGACTATAATATCCAGATTGATAACCAATCGCAACCGAACCATATCCTTGGGAATTATATCCAGATTGGTATCCAATCGCAACCGAACCAGATCCTTGGGAATTATATCCAGATTGATATCCAATAGAAATAGTTCCGGTTCCTTGATTAGTATATCCTGATTGATATCCAATAGCAACAGCATATGTCCCTTGATTAGTATACCCGGATTGATATCCAACCGCGACAGCATATGTCCCTTGATTAGTATACCCGGATTGATATCCAATCGCAACAGCATATGTCCCTTGATTAGTATACCCAGATTGATATCCAACAGCAACATTCCATGATGTTTGTTTAGTATACCCTGCTTGATATCCAATAGCAATTGAATATGACCCTTGTCCTATATTCCCTGATTGATACCCAATCGCAACTGATCCGGTTCCTTGTCCTGTATACCCTGCTTGATATCCCATCGCAACCGCAAACGATCGCTGTCCGGTGATTCCTGCTTGATATCCAACTGAAATACCTGCAAAATATTGATTGGTATACCCGGCTTGGTATCCAATAGCTACACTTCCAGAACATTGATTAGTATACCCGGCTTGGTATCCAATAGAAACTTGGTATGATGCGCCATTTTGATAATTTGCTCCAAACCCAATAGAAATTAAGTTTCCAAATGAAGTTCCGTTATTTATAGATTGACACCCAATACCAATACTATTTCCAACCCCTTGAAGACCAGCATTTCCCGCATTAGAACCAATCAGTATAGAATTTGTTTCTTGTTGGTTATTATTTGATGTGTTATTACCGATTGCGATTGCTTTTATTCCTTGTTGTGTTTTTCCAGCATTTCCTCCAATTGCGATAGCATATTGTTGTTGTGCGGTCCATCCTGATAAATTTCCAATTGCTATAGAATTTAAGTCTTGATAAAAATACCCTGCTTGATAACCAACCGCAATTGAATACGACCCTTGTTTTGTGTATCCTGCTTGATAACCAAACGCTATAGATCCAGATTGTTGGTTATAGATCCCTGCCTGATTACCGCAAGAAATAGAACCTGAACCTTGATATTCGCCACCCGCAGAACATCCAATAACTATCGCATTATCCTGTTGAGTTCCATATGCTGCTCTATATCCAACAGCAATCGAATTTTTACCTTGAAGTGTTTGACCAGAAAACCAACCAATAGCAATTGCGTTTGATCCTTGACGGTAGACACCTGTTTGATACCCAATTGCGACTGTTTGTGATCCCTGTGTTTGTTGTCCTGCTTGATATCCAATTGATGTTGAAGCAAAACCTTGAACAGTTTGTCCGGATTGATAACCAATTGCGATTGATAGTGAACCCTGTGTTTGTTGTCCTGCTTGATATCCAATTGCTACTGCTTGTGATCCCTGTGATTGTTGTCCTGCGAGATATCCAATTGCGACTGATTGATATCCCTGCGATTCTTGTCCTGCTTGATAACCAACCGCAATAGCATATCCATCTTGTGAATACGAACCAGCATTATAACCAATAGCAATAGAGTATGATTGTTGTGAAGAATACCCAGCATAATTTCCAAGTGCGATTGAGTTTATACCCTGAGAATATGAACCGGATAAAGCACCAATTGATATTGAACCAGAACCTTGTGAATATAACCCTGCGTTATATCCAAACGCTACAGTATACCCGTCTTGTGAATATGAACCAGCATTATAACCAATAGCAATAGAGTACGATTGTTGTGAAGAATATCCAGCAGATTTCCCAATTGCGATTGAGTTTATTCCCTGTGAATATGAACCGGATAAAGCACTAATTGATATTGAACCTGAACCTTGTGAATATAACCCTGCGTTAGATCCAATTGATACAGCGTAACCGTCCTGTGAATATGAACCAGCGTTATAACCAATAGCAATAGAGTATGATTGTTGTGAAGTATATCCTGCTTTATTCCCAAGTGCGATTGAGTTTATTCCCTGTGAATATGAACCGGATAAAGCACCAATTGATATTGAACCAGAACCTTGTGAATATAACCCAGCATTATATCCAATTGCTACAGCGTATCCGTTCTGTGAATACGAACCCGCATAAGAACCAATAGCAATTGAGTATGTTTGTTGTGAAGTATATCCTGCGTTATTACCAATTGCGATTGAGTTTATTCCTTGGTTATAATTCCCTGCTATATTTCCAACGGCAACGCTATCATTCCCTTGATTATAAACTCCTGAGTTTGACCCTAAATTTATGGTTCTATCTCCATTACTCCAATTTTGAGTTTGGTTATTCCAAAATACATAATTCCCGTAATTTACACCAGTTAGTGTAGGTCCGGTTGGTCCTGTATTTCCGGTATTGACGCCTCTCGGACCCGTTACTCCGATTCCCGTTGGTCCAGTAGGTCCTGTTGGTCCTGTATTACCAGTAGGTCCTGTTGGTCCTGTATTACCAGTAGGTCCTGTATTACCTGTTGGACCTGTTTGTCCAGTATTTCCAGTAGGTCCAGTTTGTCCTGTATTACCAGTATTACCAGTATTTCCAGTATTTCCAGTATTACCAGTATTACCAGTAGGTCCTGTATTTCCGGTTGGTCCTGTATTTCCTGTAGGTCCCGTTGTTCCAGTATTTCCAGTTGGTCCTGTATTTCCTGTAGGTCCCGTTGTTCCAGTATTTCCTGTAGGTCCTGTAGGTCCTGTATTTCCTGTATTTCCAGTTGGTCCTGTATTTCCTGTAGGTCCCGTTGTTCCAGTATTTCCTGTAGGTCCTGTAGGTCCTGTATTTCCTGTAGGTCCTGTATTTCCTGTATTTCCTGTAGGTCCTGTATTTCCTGTATTACCAGTCGTTCCTGTATTACCAGTTGGACCGGTGGGTCCTGTATTACCAGTTGGTCCTGTATTCCCTGTAGGTCCTGTATTTCCAGTATTACCAGTTAGTCCTGTATTACCTGTATCACCAGTTGTTCCTGTATTACCAGTTGGACCGGTGGGTCCTGTATTTCCAGTTGTTCCTGTATTTCCAGTTGCTCCTGTATTTCCTGTTGGTCCTGTATTACCAGTTGGTCCTGTATTACCTGTAGGTCCTGTATTACCTGTAGGTCCTGTATTTCCGGTTGAACCAGTATTACCAGTTGATCCTGTATTTCCTGTTGAACCTGTATTACCAGTTGATCCTGTATTACCTGTATAACCTGTTGTTCCTGTAGGTCCTGTTTCACCTGTTGGTCCAGTTGGTCCAGTTGGTCCTGTATCACCTGTTGGTCCAGTTGCTCCTGTATTACCTGTATTACCTGTGGGTCCTGTATTTCCTGTTGTTCCAGTTGGTCCTGTATTACCTGTTGGTCCTGTATTTCCAGTTGGTCCAGTTGGTCCAGTTGGTCCAGTTTCTCCTGTTGCTCCTGTTTTTCCAGTTGCGCCAGTTGTGCCTCTTGCTCCTGTTGATCCAGTTTCGCCTGTATTTCCAGTATTCCCAATTGCTCCTGTTGCTCCTGTTGTTCCAATTGCTCCAGTTGGTCCAGTATTTCCAGTTTCTCCAGTTTCTCCGATTTTTCCTAATAACCCAGTATTACCGGTTGCCCCTGTATTACCTATAGGTCCTGTTTCCCCTGTATTACCTATAGGTCCCGTTGCTCCTGTATTTCCAGTTGCTCCGGTTGCTCCTGGATTGCCGGTCATACCTGTTGGTCCATATGACCCGGTATAACCAGTGGGTCCTGTATTACCAGGTTCTCCTATTTCTCCTGTAAAACCTATCTCCCCAGTTTCACCTATTACACCTATATAACCAGCATCTCCAGTTGGTCCACGATTACCAATAAACCCAGAATTACCATTCTCACCGATAAACCCCAAACCACCATTAGAACCTGTATTATTCGCATTACCCAAACATCCTTTAAACCCAGTAATTCCAGTAGGTCCTGTATACCCGTTATAATTTGTAATATCTACCGGTCCTGTAGGTCCCATGGATGCTACATTTCCAGGCATTCCAGTAAATCCAGTATTACCGTTAGGTCCTGTATAACTCGTTTGTCCGGTTGGTCCACTTGGACCACAATACGAACGTGAGGTTCTATATTTATTACAATATATTACCATTGATAATATATTATTACAACAAAATATTTATTTACAAAATAATGATTATATCCAAACATATGGTCCAGAACCTTTTACAATTGTATATTTTTTACTTGGTTCAACGGTAATTGGTCCTCGACTTCCGTGAACAACCCAACAAAATTTACCATTTTCGCCATAAACATTAAATGTATTTTTAACCACTTCAGACGCACTATATGACCTAATATTTCCATTATATATTGGTGTAATTTGAACTGTAAAATCTTTAGCTAAATTATCAATATAATTAGGTAAATATATAGTTGTGTACATATTATTTTCTATTTGTCCTTCTCCACGATAATAAACTCCTTGCTCTGGTCCTTCTAAACACGCATGAACCAAATATTTAGAAGTATCCACCGGATGTTCTATAATAAATGTTTTACTTGGGTTATACGACACTTCGGTAGTAGAAGAGTTATAAATTAACAACGGGTTTGATGTGCTACTGCTTGACCTTATAGGATTTATATAACATGCACCATTTGATTGAGAACTAAGACTTACTCCAGATGCATTTAATACAATAGAATTTTGATATGTATTTACAATAAAATTACCGATTGAAATCGAGTTTGAGCCGTGATTGTTTTGTCCTGCTTGATACCCAATCGAGATTGCACCAGAACCTTGAGAATTTTGCCCAGCTTGATACCCAATTGCGATTGAGTTTGAACCTTGAGAATTTTGCCCTGCTTGGTACCCAATCGAAATTGAGCCAGGGGTTTGAGAATAATAACCCGATTGATATCCAATCGCAACAGACCCTGACCCTTGAGAATTATAACCTGATTGGTATCCAATAGCAATACTTCCGGTTCCTTGAGAATAATAACCTGCTCCGGTTCCAATAGCAATTGATTGTGTTCCTTGTGAAAATTGTCCTGCGTTATTTCCAATAGCAACTGATTGTTGACCTTGATTTATTTGACCGGCATTTGAACCAATCGCGACAGCATATGTTCCTTGATTTGATTGACCTGATAGATATCCAATTGCAACTGCTTGGGTTCCTTGTTGTGAATATCCAGCTTGATACCCGATTGCGACGGATTGGAATCCTTGTGTGTATTGTCCTGCATTATTTCCTATCGCGACTGCTTGGGTTCCTTGTGAATATCCTGCATTATTTCCTATCGCAACTGAATACGGTCCTTGTGAATACTGTCCTGCAAAAACTCCGACCGCAACCGCACCTGTTGCTTGTGAATATTGTCCTGCTTGAAATCCAATAGCAATTGCTTGTGCGCCTTGGGAATACTGTCCTGCGGTATTTCCTATCGCGACTGCTTGGGTTCCTTGTGAATATCGTCCGGCATCAACTCCAACCGCAACAGCGTTTGTTCCTTGTTTTTGTTGTCCTGCTCCGTATCCAATTGAAACCGCACCTTCTTGTTGTGCAGTTTGTCCTGATAAATATCCAATCGCAATAGAGTTTATTCCTTGATTTGTTTGTCCAGCTAAATATCCAACCGCGATTGCTTGTAATCCTTGATTTGTTTGAGCTGCTTGGTTCCCAATCGCGACTGCGGTTCCCGCTTGATTTGCTTGACCTGCCGCGTTTCCAACAGCAACTGCGAATTGTCCTTGATTTGTTTGACCTGCGGTTTGACCAATCGCGACTGCTTGGGTTCCTTGATTTGAGTAACCTGCTTGAAATCCAATAGCGATTGTTTGGGTTCCTTGTAGTGAATATCCTGCTTGATACCCGATTGCGACGGCTTGTGCTCCTTGCGAATAATTACCTGCTAAATAACCAATCGCAATCGAACCGGTTCCTTGTGAACCCTGACCTGCTTGAAATCCAATCGCGACTGCTTGGGTTCCTTGTGATACCTGTCCTGATTGATACCCAATAGCAACAGACCCTGTTCCTTGAAAACTATAACCTGCTTGATACCCAATAGCAACAGACGCTGATCCCTGATTTAATTGTCCTGATTGATAACCTATCGCAATTGACCCAGTTCCTTGAGAAAATTGTCCTGATTGATATCCAACCGCAATCGCCCCAGTTCCTTGAGAAAATTGTCCGGATTGATAACCGATTGATACTGATGCGGTTCCTTGAGAAAATTGACCTGATTGATATCCAATAGCAACAGACCCTGAACCTTGAAAACTAGCACCTGATTGATATCCCACAGCAACGGATGCGTTTCCTTGAGAATATCGACCCGTTTGATGTCCTAACGCAATTGACCCAGACCCTTGAGAATATTGTCCTGATTGAAACCCAACAGCAACACTATTTAAATATTGTGTATATTGTCCTGATTGATAACCAATAGCAACTGATGCGGTCCCTTGAGAATATTGTCCTGATTGATACCCAATAGAAACATTGTATCCTGTTTGATAAATTTGTCCAGATTGATATCCAATCGCAATGGATTGGGTCCCTTGAGATATTTGTCCGGATTGACTTCCAATAGCAACTGATTGTGTTCCTTGGGAAACTTGACCTGCTTGATATCCGATAGCAACACTGTTCTCTGATTGATAACTTTGTCCGGATTGATACCCAATAGCAACTGAATTATTTGCTTGAGAATATTGCCCTGATTGATACCCAACAGAAACTGCCGGTGATCCTTGAGAATATTGTCCGGCCTGAATACCAATAGCAACACTGTTCCCGGATTGGTAACTTTGTCCTGATTGATACCCAACCGCAATTGAACCTGTTCCTTGTGAACTCTGTCCTGATTGATAACCAATAGCAATCGAGTTCATGTTTTGGTTATATTGTCCCGCGGAATATCCAACAGCAACTGAGGTAGTTCCTTGAGATATTTGTCCTGCGTTTGTTCCAATTGCTAATGATTGTTGTTGTTGTTGTGATTGTCCTGCCTGGTATCCGATAGCAACTGCTTGAGTTCCTTGAAATGATTGTCCTGCGTTGTATCCGATAGCAACTGCTTGGGTTGATTGTGAATATTGACCACATTGGTATCCAATAGCAATTGCTTGGGTTCCCTGAGAAAATTGTCCGGCGTTGTATCCAATAGCAACTGATTGAAGTCCTTGAGAAAATTGTCCTGCGTTTGTTCCAATAGAAACTGATTGAGTTCCTTGAAGTGTTTGTCCGGCGTTGTATCCAATAGCAACTGATCCTAATGCTTGTGAAGCTCGACCGGCGTTGTATCCAATAGCAACTGATTGAAGTCCTTGAGAAAATTGTCCTGCGTTAGAACCAATCGCAACGGTTTGTATCTGCTGTGAATAATTACCTGCTTGATAACCGATAGCTACTGCGTATTGTCCTTGTGAATATTGTCCTGCTTGGTATCCAACCGCAACTGCTTGTATTCCTTGTGTATTTTGTCCTGCTTGGAATCCAACCGCAACTGCTTGTGTTCCTTGTGAACCCTGTCCTGCTTGATATCCAAGCGCCACTGCTGCGTATCCTTGTGATAATTGACCTACGTTTTGTCCAATCGCAACTGAGTTGGACCCTTGATTTGTTTGACCCGCGTTGTATCCAATAGCAATTGCCTGGGTTCCTTGTGAACGTTGTCCTGCTTGGGTTCCAATCGCAACTGCTGATTGTTGTTGAGAATAATAACCTGCTTGATAACCAACGGCAACTGCTTGGGTTCCTTGAAAAGAGTAACCTGCTTGATATCCGAACGAGACGGTTTGTGCTCCTTGTGAATAATTACCTGCTTGGTATCCAATAGAAACTGCTTGTATTCCTTGTGAACCCTGTCCTGATTGATATCCAACCGCTACTGCTTGTGTTCCTTGTGAGACCTGTCCTGCGTTAGATCCAATCGCAACGGAGTATTGCTGTTGTGAAAAATTACCGGCATAATAACCGACAGCAACTGATTGGAGACCTTGAGTATTTTGACCTGCGTAATTTCCAAGAGCAACCGCGTTTGCTCCTTGAACATATTGTCCAGCATACCGACCAATATTTATGGTTGTAGATCCTACTACCCATGAAGAACTATTTTGATTCCAATATAAATAATCACCATAGTTGCTTCCAGAAATGTTTAATAAACCAGTTGGTCCTGTATTTCCAGTAGGTCCAGTTGGTCCTGTTGGTCCTGTTACACCGCTTGGTCCTGTTACACCGGTTGGACCTGTTATTCCGTTTCCGGTTGGTCCTGTATTACCTGTTGGACCTGTATTACCTGTTGGACCTGTATTACCTGTTGGACCTGTATTACCTGTTGCTCCTGTTTCTCCAGTTGGACCTGTATTACCTGTATTACCTGTTGCTCCTGTATTACCTGTTGATCCTGTATTACCTGTATTACCTGTAGGTCCTGTTTCTCCTGTATTTCCTGTTGCTCCTGTTGGTCCAGTTGGTCCTGTATTTCCAGTTGGTCCAGTTGGTCCTGTATTACCAGTTGCTCCAGTTGCTCCAGTTGCTCCAGTTGCTCCAGTTGCTCCTGTATTGCCTGTTGCTCCAGTTGCTCCTGTATTGCCTGTTGCTCCTGTATTACCTGTTGGTCCAGTTGGACCTGTATTTCCAGTTGCTCCTGTATTGCCTGTTGGTCCAGTTGGTCCAGTTGGTCCAGTTGCTCCAGTTGGTCCTGTATTACCTGTATTACCTGTTGGTCCGGTTGCTCCTGTATTACCTGTTGAACCTGTATTACCTGTATTTCCAGTTGCTCCAGTTGCTCCTGTATTACCTGTTGGTCCAGTTGGACCTGTATTTCCAGTTGCTCCTGTTGGTCCTATATTACCGGTTGCTCCTGTATTACCTGTTGGTCCAGTTGCTCCTGTATTACCTGTTGGTCCAGTTGCTCCTGTATTACCTGTTGGTCCAGTTGCTCCTGTATTACCTATTGCTCCTGTATTACCTGTTGAACCTGTTGGTCCAGTTGCTCCTGTATTACCTGTTGAACCTGTATTACCTGTTGGTCCTGTTGGACCTGTATTTCCTGTATTTCCTGTATTTCCTGTTGGTCCTGTATCGCCTGTTGGTCCTGTATTTCCAGTTGGTCCTGTATCTCCTGTTGGTCCTGTATTGCCTGTTGCTCCTGCGGTTCCTGTATTACCAGTTGGACCTGTAGGTCCTGTTGGTCCTGTTGGACCTGTATTGCCGGTTTCTCCAGTTGGTCCGGTATTACCCGTTGGACCTGTATTTCCTGTTGGTCCTGTATTACCTGTAGGTCCTGTATTGCCTGTAGGTCCTGTATTGCCTATTGGTCCAGTATTACCTGTTGCGCCTTTTTCACCGGTTGCGCCTTTTTCACCGGTTGTTCCTTTTTCACCTGTTGCTCCGGTTGCGCCAGTTGCGCCAGTTTCACCTGTTGCGCCAGTTTCACCTGTTGCGCCAGTTTCACCTGTTGCGCCAGTTTCACCTGTTGCTCCTTTTTCACCAGTTGCTCCTGTATTACCTGTTGCTCCAGTTTCTCCTTTTTCACCAGTTGCTCCAGTTTCGCCTGTTTCTCCTTTTTCACCAGTTGCACCTTTTTCACCAGTTGCTCCTATTTCTCCTGTCATTCCTGTAGGACCTATGGGACCTGTTGGACCTGTTGGGCCTGTTGGACCTGTTGCTCCTGTAGGTCCTGTTGCTCCTGTAGGTCCTATAGGACCTGTATCTCCTTTAGGACCTGTTGGACCAGCACAACCAGTTACACCTGTAATTCCTAAATTACTAGGTCCAGTAGGACCAGTAGGACCTTGAAGTCCAGCAGGTCCAATAGGACCAGTAGGTCCGATTTGTCCTGTAGGACCAGTGCAACCACGATGACCTGTTGGACCTGTAACTCCTGTGGGACCGGTTGGACCGGTTGGACCGGTTATATAAACGATTCCGGTAGACATTTATAATATAATATAATATAATATTGAATTTCATACAAAAAAAATAAATATTATATTATATATTAAAAACATAATTAACCGCATAATTATGACGGTAAAGAAGAAACACATAGTTTTATTTCACCCAAACTAGCAACATTATATTTAACTACCAGAGGTAAATCGTTTTCCAGATAAACCTCAATTTGAGAGCATAAATTCGTGCACTTAATAAAATAACCCAAGTTTTTTAACGAAAATTCGCCCTGAATAACTTTTGATGAATCCGGTTTTAATGCGAATTCCATACTTCCGTCTGATTCCGCACGATGAATTTCTGCCGATGCGAATTGCCCCGAACATTTAAATATTAGTTCGTTGCCTACAGATTTAATCTCTATTTTATCTGAAATACAAGACATATCTCGAATAATTTTTTGAAAATCTGCTGATGGTAAATTAATAATAGATGAAAATTTAACATCCGGATATTCTAATTCTTCAGGGTCTGGTTCAATAAGTCTTAATTTCTGGGTTTTACATTGTTTTATTTCACCATTTTCAAATTTTAATGCTAGATGTGATACAATTCCTTCTGTGTAATCGGCGTTTTCAATATATATCGTTAGTGTATCATCATTATCAATTGAATTAATTAGTTTAAATAAATGAAACATGTTTACTCCAATAATGATTTTATCCTTTTTACATTCATAAAATTCAAAATTGGGTGCTGCTAAAAATAAGTGTGCTAAAATGGTGTGTGATTTATCCATATTAATTATACGTATTCCGTCAGGTTGAAAAGTAATATTCGTTTCTAATAAAATATCCTTTAAAGCAGTCATTAATGTTCTAAAAGGCGCGATTTGGACGGTTTTAATGGTTAAAATGTTTCCATCAGTATTAGATTGTCTTGAAAAATTTGTCGTCATTATTAATTTATCGTTAAACCCTTTAAATATATATTAATATAATACATTTTTTAAATATTAATATAATAATTTAAATACTTACTTTTAGATTATTATATTATGACAGAACTTATAACGGTTCGTGAAAAGTGTATAAATTCAATTGATGACTTATTAAATAAATATGGGAACAATTCGTATATGTTACAAAGAATCAACAACCATATCATACATTATCTACCCAAAACACTAGAAAGCGAAATAATTAATCATGCGGAAAGAGTCGTCCGTTTAAATAATTTAATTAATGAAAAACAACAATTTATTCAGATTTTTTTAAGTAAAAATCAATATTTTTATTTGTCAACAAGTAATTATTTTTATGAATATGATGGAGAAAATTATACTATTGTTAAAGAAGACCATATTATTTATAATTTACTTTCGAATATTTCAAAAGATAAAGTATTAATGAAATGGAAACAACGAACAAAAATAAATATTATAAAACAAATAAAAGACCGTAGTTTATTTAGTTCAATACCTGAGACGAATACGATTCAAAATATTTTAAATTTATTATATCCATCCATTTTTACGAAAAAAAATCAAGCCAAATATTTTTTGACAATATTGGGAGATAATATTTTAAAGAAAAAAAATAAGTTAATTTATATAGTTACTTCAAAAACTAAACGGTTATTGACCGAATTAGATAATATATCTAGTATTACCATATGTAATACAAATATAATTTACAATTTTATGACTAAATATCATGAAACCCATAATTACGATAATTGTAGATTAATACAAATAAATGAGAATTTTTCGTTTGAATTATGGAAAGAATTAATTAGAAAAAACGGTCTTAATTTATTGTGTGTTGCCGTTCATTATTCAAATAGATACGAAAATTCCGAAAAGTTTTTAGAATTTAATTCGGTCGAGGATATCAAACCTCACGTTTTGTATTTAAAAAATAATAATCAGACCGTTATATTTGATAATTTCTGTTCCCAATGTCTCCAAATATCTGCTAATAATAATTTAAAAATAGAATGGAAAAAAATACATTTTATATGGAAACATTATTTATCTAGTGTGTCACTTCCAAACATAATTTATTCAAATACTTTAAAAACATTATTAAAACAGAGGTATGATTATGATGAATCTAGTGATACTTTTTATAATATTACAAGTAAATATTTACCTGTAGTATTTGATTTTATTAATTTCTGGGACGAAACCATAAGTATACCAAATAATGAAGAAACCAATATTGAAGAGATTGAATTGGATGAACTATGCGTATTATTTAAGGTTTGGGTAAAAAGTAAAACAGAAGCAACATTCTCATCCGGAATTATTAATGAAGAAAATGTATTAAAAATATTATGTCATTTTTTTCCGAATGTAGAGATACTTGAAGATAAATACGTATTAAATGTAAGTTGTGTTTTATGGGATAAGATTACAGATATTAATAATTCATTAGAATGTATAAAAACCTTTTTCAAAACTAAACAACCGTTAAAACTATTATCTATTTCTGACGCTTATAATAGTTATTGTAAATTTGTAGGAATAACGAGCAAATTTATAGTTAGCAAACGATATTTCGAAAAGTATTTATGTATTAAAATAAAAGATTATATAGTTTATGATAATTTTATAATTAATGATTGGATATTATAATGAATTTATGAGGTTGCGTTTCCAGCCATAAATTGAAGTTCAACCCCTGACGTCTTACTAATTCCGGAAATTTGTGATGGAGATAATGCGTAATTAACCCCATTACCTCCTTTCATTTTTTTGTTGTTCTTCTTTGATTTACCCGTAACTTTAACAAATCCAAATTTACCTTTTGTGGTTCCATATCCAAATTTCAATAATCGCATATCCTTTTTAGCAGTTGCGTGTTTTGTTTTGGATACAATTCTTCCATTTTTGTTTTGAAAAAGGTTTTTTTTAGTAAGTCCTCCACTAGTTTTATACGCGGTTCCGTGCCATACTTGTGCGCGAGTTCCTGATAATAATTCGTAAACTTTTCCTTGTATATTATATTTACCATTTGCTGTTTTTGTAAACCTAGTCATTTATAAAATTAAGAGAGAAAAAAAATAATAGGATACTTGTTAATTTAAAATAACCGGTTTTCCTCCTAAACTAGAAGAAATTATCCTTGCCTGTCGTAATTTGTTTGAAATGTTTGAATTATTCGGATTGAATTTTTTATTTTCTATTGATGTGAGCGCGCTTATTTGTCTTTTTTTACATACACAATATATGTTTTTACACTCGGATACTTGGGTCATTATAATGTTACATAATAATAAAATTGAAATAAAAACGAATTAAACACAAGACAATAACTAAAATACATTACATTAATAATTAAAGTATGAACGAAACTGACGCATTCCTTTCCAACAAATATCAACAAAAAACAGATAAACAGCATATATTAGATAATCCAGATACTTACATTGGTTCAGTCGAAAACATAGAATCAACTTTATGGATTTTAAATGAAACACATGATAAAATTATCGACAAAACCATTACATATAATCCTGGATTATTTAAGTTATTTGATGAAGGCATTGTGAATTGTCGTGACCACGTAATTCGTATGCAACAATTAATTCTCAATAATACTGAGAACACATTACCTGTTTCTTTCATAGACATTTCAATTCAAGAAGATGGAACAATTATAATGATTAATGACGGAAATGGCATTGATGTTGCGGAACATCCAGAATATAAAATATGGATTCCTGAATTAATCTTCGGACATCTTAGAACATCTACAAATTACGATAAAACAGAAAAGAAGATAGTTGGAGGTAAAAATGGATTTGGTTTTAAATTGGTTCTTGTTTGGTCTATCTTCGGGTCGATTGAAACAATAGACCACGTTAGAGGATTAAAGTATAAACAAGAGTTTAAAAATAATTTGGATGAGATTTGTAAACCTGAAATTACTAAATGTAAGGGTAAAAAACCATATACCAAAATTACATTTAAACCTGATTACGCAAGATTTGGTATTAGTAGTTTAACACCTGATATTATATCACTGTTAAAAAAACGAATATATGATGTTGCGGCAATTACCGATAAGTCTTTAAAAGTAAAATACAATTCAGGAATAATTCCGGTGAAAAACTTCCAACAATATATTGATTTATATATTGGTAATAAAACAGATGTAAAACGAGTATATGAAGAAAATGGCGAGCGTTGGGAATACGCAATAGCGTTGTCTCCAACACACGAGTTTATTCAAATCTCATTTGTAAACGGTATTCATACATCAAAAGGAGGAAAACACGTTGAATATATATTAAACCAAATAACTAAAAAATTGGTTGAATATATTGAAAAGAAGAAAAAGGTCAAGGTTAATTCTGTTAGTATTAAAGAACAACTATTTCTGTTTTTAAGATGTGATATTGAGAACCCTTCGTTTGATAGTCAAACCAAAGATTACATGAATACTCCATCCTCTAAATTTGGTTCGACATGTGTTATAAGCGACAAATTTATTGAAAAAATCGCAAAAATGGGCGTAATGGATTCGGCGTGCACAATTACTGAATTAAAGGAGAATAAAATATCAAAAAAATCAGATGGAACAAAAAGCAAAAATATTCGTGGTATACCCAAATTAATTGATGCTAATTGGGCAGGAACTGATAAATCCAATAATTGTACCATTATATTCTGTGAAGGAGATTCAGCAAAAGCAGGTATAGTATCTGGTTTATCGTCTGAAGATAGAAACACATATGGAGTATATCCAATGAAAGGTAAAATAATGAATGTCCGGGGAGAAACAACCAAAAAAATTAACGATAATAAAGAGATTTGTGAAATCAAAAAAATATTGGGGTTGGAAATCGGGAAAGAATACACACAGGATAATATATTATCTTGTTTAAGATACTCCAAAGTATTAATAATGACTGACGCAGATTTAGACGGTCACCATATTAAAGGGTTATGTATTAATTTATTCCAATCTGAATGGCCTTCCCTATTACTTATTCCTGGATTTATTGGGTTTATGAATACGCCAATATTAAAGGCAAATAAGGGAAACAAAAATCTGGTATTTTATAACGATGGAGAATATGAATTATGGAAAACCACAAATGATTTTAAAGGATGGAAAATCAAGTATTATAAAGGTTTGGGGACAAGCACAAGTAAAGAATTTCGTGAATATTTCGAAGCAAAAAAAATAGTTGGGTTCGAGCATAACGGAACCGTTAGTAATAACTCGATTGATATGATATTTAATAAAAAAAGGGCAAATGACCGTAAGGAATGGCTTGAAAATTACGACCGAAAAAGTTATTTAGATACAAATAAAACGCTTGTATCTTATGATGAATTTATAAATAAAGAATTTATACACTTTTCAAAATATGATTGTGATAGAAGCATTCCGAATTTAATGGATGGTCTTAAAATTAGTTTAAGAAAAATATTATATTCTGCGTTTAAAAAAAATTTAACAACTGAAATTAAGGTTGCTCAATTTACCGGTTATGTTTCTGAACAATCCGGATATCATCACGGAGAGGCAAGTTTAAACGCAGCAATTGTTGGTATGGCACAAATATTTGTTGGTTCAAATAACATAAATTTGCTTATGCCAAACGGACAATTTGGAACAAGAATTAAAGGTGGAAATGATAGCGCATCTGAAAGATATATATTTACTCAATTAAATAAAATAACTCGGATTATATTTCCTCAAATGGATGACAACATTTTACAATATTTAAATGATGACGGAAATTTGGTTGAACCCATCTTTTATGCTCCAATTATACCAATGGTATTAGTAAATGGAAGTAAAGGTATCGGAACCGGATTTAGCACAGAAATAATGTGTTATAATCCGTTAGAGATAATCGACTATTTAATGTGTAAATTAAATAACACCGTGTTCGAATGTAAATTTATACCTTATTATGAAGGGTTTAAAGGCACAATTCAGGAAATTACTCCCGGAAAATACTTAATTAAAGGTAAATATGAAAAGGTCGGACCTGATAAGGTTCGTATTACAGAATTACCTGTTGGGTTTTGGACTGACGATTTTAAAGAATTATTAGAGTTGTTAACTGAAACCGTAGATAAAACCGGTAAAAAGATAATTCCTATTGTAAAAGATTATGATGATATGAGTAAGGACACAAACATCGATTTTATCATAACATTAAATAAAGGTAAATTTGAAGAATTAGAGGCATCCGAAGCAGATTATGGTTGTTCTTTGTTCGAAAAGACATTTAAATTATACACAACATCAAGCACAACAAATATGAGATTATTTAACGCGCATGATAAATTAAAAAAGTATGAGGATGTAGAAAGTATCATAGATGAATATTATGATACTAGATTAAATATG
>Ga0209400_1000205_pt1 | contig 53204 bp, 47 predicted proteins | sample M_130807_EF_Meta_FD_187313 | JGI IMG/M metagenome (GOLD analysis project Ga0209400, IMG submission 187313) | Freshwater microbial communities from Lake Montjoie, Canada to study carbon cycling - M_130807_EF_MetaG (SPAdes) (version 2) | ecosystem: Environmental > Aquatic > Freshwater > Lake... | reverse complement strand
GTTAGTCCAGTTGCATTTGTAAGATCGACAGTAGTAAGAACATTGCAATCTTGAAAAGCATAATCTCCGATAGTTGTTACATTTCCAGGAATTATAATAGAAGTTACCCCGCAACTTTGAAAAGCATTATTTCCGATAGTTGTTAGTCCAGTTGCATTTGTAAGATCGACAGTAGTAAGAGCACCACAACCAGAAAAAGCATAATCTCCGATAGTTGTTAGTCCAGTTGCATTTGTAAGATCGACAGTAGTAAGAGCACTGCAAGAATAAAAAGCATTATTTCCGATAGTTGTTAGTCCAGTTGCATTTGTAAGATCGACAGTAGTAAGAACATTGCAATCTTGAAAAGCATAATCTCCGATAGTTGTTACATTTCCAGGAATTATAATAGAAGTTACCCCGCAACTTTGAAAAGCATAATCTCCGATAGTTGTTACATTTCCAGGAATTATAATAGAAGTAAGAGAAGTACACTGATTAAAAGCATAATTTCCAATAGTTGTTAAACTACTGGTTCCGTCAAATGTTATAATAGTAAGAACATTACAGTATTGAAAAGCATTATCCCCGATTGTAGTCACTGTCGATGGAATATTTTCTACACTAACCAAAGTTCCACTGATATTTGTAGAAAAATTGTTATTTAAAGTAGTGCTTGCACTAGTATCGTCACAAATGTATACCGTATCTAATAAAGGGTCTACTGTAAAAGTAAATCCTGATACAGTTAGGGTTGGTCCTTGTGTTGCGTTAAAAGTCAATGTGAAAGGTGATGACATATTTTTATATATAAGTATAATTTAATTTTATATTTAAACTAAATTATTAAATTATTAAATTATAAAGAACAACAAGTATATGTTTTTCCGGCAACTGGATTACCCACACAACCTTGCCCCTCTTGATATGTGCATACACCATCGATGAAATAATAATTATTGGTCCCTAGTTGACTTGCACAATAATTACACATCCAAGCACAACCAGTACCAGAACTAACGCTAAATTGAACACAACTATTTGATGAAATTAATGATCCTTCTACATCTACATTTCTATGTGATTCACAAAGTTTCTTTCCAGCAACACCAACACTAGAAAAAAATACAGCACCTAGCGATAATAATAAACAAAAAAAGCGCATTTTATATTTTTTGGTTTATAAATTATTTATTGTTTTGTTTTTAATATGTTTTTTTCCACTTTTAATAAAAGTGGATTCTTAAAGGTCGATATAGGTGTTTTGGTTCACCCTTTCTTAATGGTTGATAGTGGAATCCCTTGCAGCATACCCAAACTTCCACAACTATCACAACACGGGCATATTGTGTAAATTTTATTCCCGTATTTTTCTAGATAATCACTATGTAATGTTATTTTACAACGAACACAGATAATATAACTGGTTTCATGTATTTTTTTTGAACATTTATAACATATTTTTGTTGAATTATTGATTTTGTCATTATTATTACTATCACAAAACATTTTATGTGCTGAAATAAAACTTCCCATCTTTTAGTATACAAATTTTAATTATATATAATTATATAAAATTAAAATTAATTTCAATTTTTTTATGTACCTTTATCTAAAAATGGGTTTTTTGCTCCACTTTTTTTAAAAGTGGTTTTTACTCCACTTTTTACACCTTTTAACATTTCAAACGCCGACTATTTAATCCAATGTGTTCTATTTTTTTTAAAAATAGCAATATAAGAACAACCATATTCTATTTTATCTATAGAATATTCAAAAACATTTTCGGTTTTTTTTTGAATTTTAAAAGGGTCTATACAATTATCTTTTATTCCTTCTGTTGAATCATAACGCCATTGGTTCAAGTATTGTGTATATTTAAAGAAATATTGTAAATGATTTTCGTAATTTTTAACTATATAACTTTGTGATTTATAACATATAGTATCTTCAACAATATATAATCCATTATCATTCAACAACGGAAATAATAATTCAAATGATTCTATTACATCTTTATTTCTATGAGAACCATCATCTAAAATAATATCAAATGAACCATATTTTTTAGTAATTTGTTGTATAAAATTCCTATCTGTAGCATCTCCTATTTCTATAAATATATTATTTTCAACATCTTCGTATGTTTTACATCTATTATCAATATCCAAACCTAAAATACATGTAGATTTTTTAAACGCCTCTCTGAATGCTTTTACACTGCCTCCATTAAAAACACCAATTTCTAAATATTTTATTGGTTTATCTCTAAAATTACTTAACAATGTATTATATTGTCTTGTATAATTGTGAAAATATGTATTTTTATCAGTATCATATTTATTAAATATAACGTCAAGATTTTCCATTTGTTATATAATTTACTCTATTATTATTTTTAACGATTTTAACGAATTCTAACTAAAATTCGGCGTTTGAAACGTTAAAAGGTGTAAAAGTGGATTTTCTAAAAATGGGTTTTTTGCTCCACTTTTTTTTAAAGTGGTTTTTTTGCTCCACTTTTTTTTAAAAGTGGTTTTTACTCCACTTTTTTTAAAAGTGGATTTTCTAAAAATGGGTTTTTTGCTCCACTTTTTTTAAAAGTGGATTTCTAAAAGTGGAACGAACATATTTTTTCTTATATCTATTACCATTTTTACCACATAATTTTTCACAACTCCTTGCAGTTGAACAAGTAAAATATTCAGTATCACGAATGATTCCATCTACCAAGTATTTAGAATTTTCATAAGGAAAAATCGAACATTTACCATATTCAGTTTTTAATCCATCCGTATTAGGAATAAAATATCTACAATTGACACAAAATTTAGGTTTTATTTCAACAGAAAATGTTAAAGCTAGTATAGAAAAAAATGGAAATAATGACAATAATGGAAATGCAAATAGATACATAATTACATTACTATATGAGGTTTCTTTTAATATGTTTATATCCACTTTTAATAAAAGTGGAGCAAAAGGTTAATAGATTTTGATCCATTTTTAATAAAAGTGGATTTGGTTCAACCTTTTCAAAAGGTTGAGTGGATTTGGTTCAACCTTTTCAAAAGGTTGAGTGGAGGTTGTCTATATCATGTTGTCTGAAATTATAATTCAAACTAAACATCAATAAAGACGGTTCCAAATTATTCACATAATTTATGACACTACTAATTTTGACGTGTTCTTTTTTCTCCTTCATTTCTGATAAATATAATTTATGAATGTTAAACATATGTGTTCTAAATTGTGCCGAAAACTCCTTCAATGGTTTTTCTTTTTTAATATAACATGACACGTAATTACCATACAAAGTCGTCGTAAATAAATGAATTTGATCTCTAAACATAGATAATTCATTCTTATTCTCCGGATAAAATTTCAAAAATTCACTTACTTTACCTTCTTTCCTTAAAGATAAATATTGAAAATGTAATTTAGGTTGGTTTCCACGTAACTGACGAACTTCTTCGTATGCTGGATTACGCACCTTTGTTCTCTCTCCTGACCTTTTATTATATAAAATAAACCCTACTTTATCATAACTAGTATTCATAGAAGCATATTTATCAATTAATTCTCGATATTCAGTGAATTCATAAACTTCTGGGAATTTAATTGTTGCACCTAACCAATCACTATTTTTAATCTTCTCCATATCATATTTAAACACACGAATATTTTGTTTGTCAGAATTATCGATTAAATATATGGCAACCAAATATAATTGTGGTTCTTTAAATGGTACTACAATTCTATTATCAGGATGTTGCAATACAAAACTATAAGATAAATTCTTATTCAAATTTTCTAATATTAAATTATTTTTTACGGCAGCATCCAAAAACATATTTCGAAAATTTTTTCCCCCTTTTTGTTTGAAAAAACTAGATACAGCACCTACAGTACTTTTTGTTGCCATTTCCCATCCACCACCCAAACCAATTTTAGGGTTAAAAAATACATTAATCATTGTACCTTCTACATATTCCTCGGCCACAATGTCACTAGTTTTTTCTGGATATAATTGCATAAATGTATCTGGTTTCAATGATTTAGGAGGTGCAAAACCAATAACACAATTATCACTATTTACTATAACTGATCTACATAATCCATAAGTGCTAATTAAATCATTATTCAAAATACTCTTATCATATTTAATGATTTTATATATTTCATTATTTTCTGTTTTAAACTCTATTTTCTTCAATTTTAGAATATTCGGTGATGACATAGAACCGTCATTTTTTTTACTATGGATTAATTCATTGAAACCATTAATACTACCCAGATTCAAGAATGAATATGAAACATTTTCCATTTTATTTTACTTTACTATTTTTTAAATATACAGTTTTGTCTTTATATTTAATTTCTATAGTTTTTATAGAACACTCAAATCAATATATGTCAAATAAAAATAACGAAAATAACGAAATAAAAATAGAATTAGAATTGGGTTATGTAATTGAAATATTTGATCCTACAAATGAAATTCTAAATGGTCAAACTTTTTACATTGATTATATTGACAAAACTAAAATGTTTTTAATCAATGTTAACACTTTAGAAAAAATAAAATTACCAATTCGCACCGATGGCATTATTAGTGACGGTACAATTAATAAAATTATTATTAAAAGTAAAAGTAATGAAAAAGGTTATGCTAGACAGCATCAACTTTTACCAGGAACATGTATTAATATTTATTTTGGCGGAGATTTACCTTTAATCATTACAGGAGAAATAACAAATTTAGAAAATGATATGATTGAAATCAAAATGGTAGATGGAGATGTTATTTACATTAATTTTGATTACAAAGGAATTCCAGAAGATTTACCAATTGATTTTATTGAAATTCGAGAGAAACCTTGTGTTGCCGAAGAACCTGTTAGGGACTTTGAGACCAGGGTGGATACCGGGGTGGACACTTCATATGTAGAAGAACCTATAGAAGAATTATTGCCAGAATTAACACGTGAAGAAAATGCTCAACCAATCCAATTACAAATTCCGGTAGAGCAAGTTAAAACACAAATCCGTGAATTCATTATTAAAGCCGATCAAATTCAATTTGGCAATGAAGTTTTAGGACCTATTGTGCAATTTGTTGATATTTATGGCAAATCAGAAAGATATAGTATTGAAACTCAAACAAATGATTTATTAGATGAATTATTATCTACTATTCCTAATTCAGAAAGAACAAATCGCGTTTTAAATAATATTCACACAATAATAGATCGATTTGTTCAATTAAGAGAGAGTTTTTCTACTTTTGACGAATATGGAAATATTAGCAATTTCATAACATATAAATCCGACTATAAACCGCTAAGCAAATATTTTGAAAATTTCAATACTAATTTACTATGGATTTTACCTGTAGTCAAAAATATCAAAAAAATATATGTAGAGAATTTGGTTGTTACTGAGGAAGAACAAAATGATGTTATTAATATTCGTATCAATGATGATTTAGAAAATATGAAATCTTTACTTGATAATTACCGCGCAAATAATTTACCGAATGAAGAAAATAAATATTCTTCTCTGTATAAAGAATTAAATCCTTATTTCACACCATTTGACGAAATTAACGAAGAATATTTAAATGAAATCTTGATTGAAAAACAAACTAACATAGATATAAATGTTATCATTGACAATCTGGGTGATTTTTACTCGAGTGTATTTGCCAATAATTTATTGAATACAAAACGGTTTGTCATACAAAAATATAATTTAGGGTTGACCAAACTAGATGCGACAAATTTAAAAGGTAGTCGTTTTGAATCAGTTCGCGTTAAATTAACACAAAACGATGATTTATACTTAAAATCAGTTATGACTTTACCAGAACCATTTATACGTTTCTCTCAAATTAACTTGCCTGGAACAAATATTTTAAATCGCGCTAATCTAAATTCTATTTTTATTGATTATTGGCAATTATTAAAGAAAAATGCCAATGTAGAGATTATAACGGTAGATAATATTAGGAATGAAATTGAATACGAAGAAAATAATTTTGTGAATAATATTAAGAACTACGTGAACAATATTTCCGAAGACGATAAGAGAGAAAGTGGTTTCACTAAACAAGAAATATATGAATATTTTGTCGATACAATTGTTCCAAAAACACGCGTTTTATTCAATCTAATGAAAAAATATATCAATGGCAAATTATCATTAATCGATGTTGTTAGTTATTTAGAACCATTTTTAGTGTATACTGACAATTTAACCTATGTTCAGTATAAATTAATTATTCAGTTTATTAATGAAAAAATTTCAGAATATAATAAAAATTTCTTGGAGAGAAGTAAAATATTTTATGGACTTAAAAATTATAAGACAACACTCGGTAATAAACCATTACCATTTGACGCGTTTCCTGTTATTCATATTCTTACCGAAAAAAATAATTTAAGAAAGGATGTTTTTGATGATTACGATATTCCTATTAATACGAGTGAACTAATTTATACAAATAGCGAATTATTGAGAAAAGTTACATTAAAAGATTATTCCAGATTGTATAGTGCTGCATTATCTATTCAAAGCATTCCATTAAAATATCCAGACCAATTTAATAGTTTATTCGAAGACGACAAATTAAAATTGCGAGATGATATTGAAAATGATAAAAAAAATGATTCTTGCAGTGATAAATCAAATCATAAAACAATTGCAAAATTGTATTTTAGTCGGGATGAATTATTAAATGATAATGACAAACAAATATATTTTGATAAAAAATATGATGATACTAATTATGGTTTAATCGATGATTTTGAAAAAGAAATGATGACTAAAAAACCGGAAGAATTTATAATATTTTTAACTAATAAATTGAAAAATGATAAAAAACTCAGTGATGAAGATGCAGAATATATGGCTGATGCTTTGATATCGGGTTATAAAAAAGTATTAAATGGTCAATATGCTATATTGAAATTATTAAATGAAAATGGACCTTATTTTGAATATTATGTGCGTAAGAACAATGAATGGATATTAGATCCCAATCAAAAAGATATAGAACAAGAACAAAAATCGGGTATATCTGATTCAAATATATTATGTAATTTACAAGAAAAATGTATAAGTATTCCTGAAAAAATAGGGGATAAGTGTGAAAGTATGGAAATAAGCAAAATGGAATTACAACAAAATGTATTAAAAGACATTTTAAATGAATTTGATCAAAAATATTACGAAACTAAAGAAGAATTTGAAGAAAAGATTAAAAAAAAATATACTTATTTGTTTGAAATACTCCGAATTGTAGGTCGTCTAGAAACTGAAAATATGTTGAAATACAATAATCAAAGATATAAAATTGGTTATAAAATAGATGACGGTTATGGTAATGGAACGAGCACTCCTGTTATTGTATCACCTTTCGCGAAATATAGAGATCTAATATTAGGACAATCTGATTTCATTAAAAAACAGCATGATATTATCAAATTCGTTAAAATATGCACACGACCTTTTATTGAAGATGGTTTGGGACCATTAGGAACGAGAGAAAACCCTCATTGGTTATATTGTACAGAAACTGGGGTTGAATTAATGCCTACTTTTAAGTATAATCTAGCTTGTGGTTATTTGAATGATACTTCAAATTATAATGATTTTATGGAATTAATAATAAAACAAATCGGTGTATTAAGTGATGATGGTGATAAATGGGTAGATAAATATAGTGGTTATACTATTAAATACATTGATTTAAATGTTGAAGAGGGGTATGAAGGTGGTTTTAGAATTTCCACTCGTGGTGTTTTAGAGGAAGATGCAGGAAATAAATTAGTGACTTTATCTGATAAAAACATAACTTTAGCACAAGTCCAGAAAAATGCATTGAGATTTGAAACTCCAGAATCAAAAATGATTTCTAATGTAGTAACTGCACTATCCGTTGCCATAGGTATTAATATTGAATATCAAAAAGAATTTATTATTAACGGTGTAACTGAAGTTTTGAAAAATACAATGCCAAAAGAAGAAGATTATAAAAAACGAATTAAAGAATTATCGAATAAACCAAATGCAAAGGTTCCTAAGAGTTATGAAGACCTATACTATACAAGTATTTTGTATTATACATTAGGAATGTTTTTAATTGCAGTTCAAACAAGTATTCCTTCTGTAAAAACTCGCAAGACATTTCCTGGATGCGTGAGATCTTTTGTAGGTTATCCTTTTGATGGAGCCGGGGATATGACTAGTTTAAAATACTTGTCATGTATTTGTTATCAAATTAGAAAAAACGTCGCCAAACCATGGTATGTACTAAAAAATTCCAAGGAAGAATATATCGCAAATAAGATTTCTCTCGTGATAAATGAATATTTACTCAAATTACCGGATGTAAAACAAAAGATGAATGAGAAAAATGAATATCTGCTATTGAATCCTGAAGAAGAAATCCCAAAAGAACATAATGTAGCCAATTGGATCGAATTTTTGCCGCCAATTTCACCATTTAAAATCAAAAATTTAGTCAATATTTCCAGCGAATTTAAACAATCATTATTACAAAATATTAAATCTGGATCTAAGAAGCAAGAAGAACAAATATTAGTCGTAAATTCCAAGATAATACAATTTTCTCTCGCCATTCAAGAGAGAATACAAGAAATTGTAAAGAAAAAAGACTTGACACTTAGTAAAATAAATAATGAATATTATTTGGAGAACTCTTGTTGTCAAGAAAAGAATATTGACCAGAAATCGACAATTGCTTATTTTGAAAAAGAAGATCCTAGAATCACTGATTATAATAAAATAGTAGAAAACCTGACAAATATTTTACAAGATATTACAAATTATTCCAAAGCCGAATTGCTCTATAGTCCTATAAATACGAAAAATATTTACCCAGCTATTAAAAAAGAATTTGATAATAGAACAATTAGTTATGCTTTTATTCATTTTTGCCACTTTAATTCATTGCTTCCAATTCCAGAAGATTTATTACCGCTTTGTAATGAAAAACCGATGAACATGGTGTCCGGGATTGGAGAAAGTCGTGACGAAATTGCAAAAAAATTAAAAGAAAATGGTGTAAATTATAGTCTCGAATCATTTTTAAGAATGCTTCAAATTGTTTCAAGAAATAATATAATTGACATTGATATATATAAACCAATTATTACCTCATTACGAAAATTAAATGCTTTATTAGAAGAAATGGAAAATGAAAATGAAGAAATCGTTGAACCATCTTTAAGAAAATTACTTTTGAATGCAATGGATACTTTTAGTATTGCTTCCGATGTCACGACACCACAAATAAAAGACCTCAATAATTTTTTAGTAAAACAAACCAGTATAATGAAGTTGGACGTAATAGATTTTATTAATCAAAATAAAGGATCTGATGTTACTAGAAAGCAATTAAAAAATGTCATGAGTTTTATAGACGTAATTTCGGAATGGAAAACAGAGGAAACAAATATTTACAGTTTTATTAAATTTTTTCAATCATTTATAGAAAATTTCACGAAGATTTTTCCAAATATTATTTTAAACAAAGTAGATTATAAAGAAAATATTATTCCAAATTATTTGGGTTTATCAAAAAATCATCAGAAAAAAATAAAGGATGACATCAGTCATTATTACGAGAAATTAGGTATATTTTATGATGTGCCTAGTTTGATCAATATATTGCAAAATATTCAGAAATCATGTGATAATTTATTAAAATTATCAAAAAATACGCCTTCTTTTGCAACTACAAATAAAAACGGTAAAGAACTGAAACCAATATTCGATGAACGTACTAGTAAATTGTTATTTGAATATTATTTTTTCAGAATATTATTGCAATACACTTATTTATGCGATGATGATAAAATGATTGTAAGAGAAATGAGAAAAACACAAGAAGTACAAGATCTATTTACAGTTGATTATATAGACGAGACAAATGCTTCTCTTGATATTATAGGAGTAGTTGGAATAGAGAATGATGTGGAAGAAGATATTACTGTTTTACGAGGAAATAAGAGAGAATTAAAAACCAAAGTGGCTAATTTGCTTATAGAATTCTTATCAATCATGGAAACCCATAAAGATGTTGTTGATATTTCATATGACGACGTTTTAGACCGTATTTTTAAATTGAAAGAAAAGGAGAAGGATATTATGACAGACCGTTTGAAATTTATGACGGATGAAGAGAGAGATGCTGATACAATTTTGAAAGTGAATAAATTGGGAATGTGGAGTAAAGGACTTCAAAAAGGTTTGACTACTTATGTAAAAGAAAATTATGATGAAGAACGGGAATTTATGGAACAAATGTTACAATATGAAAAACAAGCCCAGATAAAACTCAAGAACAGTAACCTTGACGCTAATAGTGCTGGATTCGTATTAGATGATTTTATTGATGAAATGGAGCGTGATGCTGAAATTGAGAGAGAAGCTTATGATATGTCTGGATACACAGAATATTATATGGATGGTGAGTTTGAAGGAGATGAAGTAGAAAATTATGATGATTTTGAGTAAAACAACCTTTTGAAAAGGTTGTGTCAAAGAAGTGTAAAAGTAAAAAAGGTGTAAATAAATATTAAAGATATTAAAGATATTGAAGATATTTATTATAAATAATAAAATTTAAAAAAAAATGATTTTTATAGCTTATATTTTGTCTATAAAAAATTCTGATAGGAGAGAACACGTAGAAAATTTGAGTATAAAATTATTGCAATTAGGATTTGCAAAGGTTGAGATCATAGAGGCTATTCATTGGAAAGAAGTTGATGTTATATCCATGTTAAATAATTCAAATATAGAATTAACAAACAACAATCTTTCTCTCTCTCAAATCGCATGTTTTTTAACTCATCGTAAATGCTGGGAAATTATTTCATCAAAAGAAAATAACCCTAATATTATTCATATTATTTTAGAAGACGATATGGATATTTCTGAATACATGACAATTGAATCTATTGAAAAGGTTTACACTTCATTAAAAGATAACGAATATGACTCCATTTTTTTATATAAGCATCCAGAACAACACTCAAATACATCTAATTTAATTTTTCATAATGAATATCTGTATAAACATTATTTTCAATGGGGGTTTTGTGCATATAGCATACATTCTGAATTTGCCAAAGAACTCTGCAATTTTACAAAATGTATATCTAACCCACTCGACGATTATTTACAAAGAGATTTATTTGAAAAATATAAAAAAAACCGCATATTTTATACAGTGAAAAACTATTTCAATAATCTAGGGTTTTTAGGAGGTTATGGTAAATATGGAGAATTTCGTTTTAAATCAAATATATGGGCCTAAAATTATTTTATTCCAAAATATACTTAAAGAATACGCAATAAGATTAATAGGAATATGCGGGAAATAAATGAACCTACCCGAAACATATTTTCTCATCAACGACTATTGGTCTTATAGTGTAGTTGGTTATCACTCAAGACTTTGAATCTTGAAACCTGAGTTCGAATCTCAGTAAGACCTTTACTAAAAATACCAACCAATTTTGTAAATTATAAGAATTTATATTATAATTTACAAAAATTTTTAATTAGAATATATTTATTATTAGTATTATATATTATATCAAAGAATTATTAAAAATGTTTTTAAACAGAAATTATATAAGAGAACATATCACAACTATTTCAATTATATTATTTGTATTAGTATTTGGAATAATTATAATGATTAAACCGGTTTTCCTGTACAATAAAGATGGAAGTATTAGAGAATTTGGTGTAGGATATAAAAATAAAACAATTTTACCCATTTGGTTGTTATCTATTATTTTAGGAATATTGAGTTATTTAACAGTAATGTTTTATATTGCAAGACCTAAATTATTTTGATTTGTCTAATTAGTCAAAGTGTAAACTGTACTTGTTGCTTGTTCTTGTTTTTTATTGGCGTTAGCTTGATTATCTAAATATTTTTGATAATTTTTAGCAATTTGTTTTGGATTAGTATTGCATTGTCGTGTTGAAATTTTCATTTGTGTAATAGATGTTATTAATAATCCTGTATAAATATACCACATGGCTTCACCAACATTATCTTTGGCCACAACCAACTCAAATAATTCATCTCTCTTTTCATCTAACAAACTTGTATTTGTTTGATATTTTTCTTTCATTAATGGTTGAAGAGTATTCCAATAATCCACAAAATTAGTAGGAACCATTTGATTTATTATGATGGCTGTATTTCCACAAATCTTAATAATCATATCGGCAGCTGCTTCCATGTCTTTTTTTGTGGCACCTCCTACTAGTCTTATATTTCCTTTAGGTTCAGCAGGCGTTTTAATTGGTTTTTCTTGAATTTGAAGGGGGGGAGCACTTGCATTTGGATATGTATATTGTTCGGGATCATTTATAATTTCTCCACCTGTAGCCTTATCTATTTGTTGATTTACCTTTGTATTAATTAATAATTCAGTCAATAATTTATTGGCTGAACTTGATACATAGTAATAACCAACAACATCAGAAAAGGCAGATTTGAAACCAGGGAATATTAAAATAATAATAATAACAACACCAAAAATAAGAAACCATGGTATAAATGTTAATGTTCCTGCAGCACCCAAATTATCAGATATTGCACCACCACATTTACTAGATATTATACTGGTATTGACAATAAATTGTATTACTAAAACTAATAAAAAATAAATAACTAAATACAAATTATTGTTTTGAATATATTTTTTATATTCATTAGCATTAGTTAACTGATCATATTTTAAATTTGGTTTTAACGCCAAATAATAAAATACTGTAGTTAATACAAAAGTTATAATATTTAAATAAGAATTTGCCATATAGATAATATGTATAATTTATTTTATAATTATAAAAGTATTTATTAATGGATTATTATGAACACGCCAACCCTAGATTAGTCGAAAATGGGGTAAAATATTTCTTAAACGAAACATTAAAACAGTGTCATAAATTCAAAGAAAATTTGCATAATTGGTTATTTAATATGACATTATTTATAATTTTTACTCTAATTTTAGTAATTGTTTTGACTTATAAATACAAAGGTAAATTAACACCAATCGAAAAACAAAAGAAAGATAGAGAAAAACAACAATACATTTTAACTAAAATACAGAAATTTCAAGAAGCCAAAAAGAAGGCACACCAAGAATTAATTACTGGTTTACCTAAATGGGATAGTGATTATGATTTAGTTCATAATAAAATTGTTTATTAGGGAAAATAGTTACATAGTAAAATAGTGAAATAGTGAAATAAATAATAAAATAAATATTATTATTTATTATAATAAAGAATATGTCAAATCAAAATAATATTGCAGATTCATTAAACGAATATTATAAATTTAAAAATAATTATGAAATTGAAATCATAAAAGAGAAAAAAAAAATTATTAAAAATAACGATTTAAGTTGGAGAGAAAAACGAGTTGAGTTTAAAAAATTTAAACCAAAATGTATTAATTGTAAAAGACCCGTAGGAACTATTTTTTCCGTTAAATATAACCCGTCTAATGAATTTAGAGAGTTAACAGCAATTTGTGGGAGTCTTACAGAACCATGTAATTTGAATATAATAATAAATGCTGGTATAACTTTTAATATGTTGGATCATATTAAAGAATTAGAAAAAGATAACGAAAAATACAAAAATAACATTATTGATGATAAAAATAAATTATTGTTTGGTTACATTTCAAGTGAAATGGCAATTGAAAATTTTGATAAATTAAAAGACACAATTAACGATATTAATTTACTTTTAAACATTAATTATGAGTCATTATTCCAAGTTATTGATAATAAAGATACTGAAGAGAAAATTGAAAAATTAAAAGAAAAAACGTATATATTAATTAATGATATAAAACAATCTATTAAAGATTACAATTCTACAAATGATATTCAACTAGTAAGAGATAGTGTAGAAATTTACATAAATCAATTACAACCAAATTTAAAAGAATTAATGAATCTTAAATATAAAAACAATTTAGTTGAATATAATGAACATGATAATACATATACATTGGTTCAACAAAAATATACTTTTTTGAATTTAGAAGATGATTATATTGAACCGGAGGTCATTGCTTTTGATTATGGTACCGCATCAAAAGTCAAACAAACCCGTAAGACAAAAGGTTCTAAAAATAAAAAACTAGTGATTGAAAATGAAAATGAAGAAATCAATATAGAAGTCGAAGAATTAGCACCACAAGAGAAAATAATAACTACCAGACCAAGAATTCAAGAAGATGGAACAGTAATATGGGATGAACCAGAATACGCGAATTTATGGAATAAATTGCCACCAAAATATAGAGATGCGTTGTCTGCTGATAGAGAATGGTTACAAGAAACAATGGATAAATATATTCAAAACAGGAAAGATAATAAACAATTGGTATTTGTACAACCTGGAAATTTAATTATTCCACCACAGATTTTAGATGATGGAACCTATGATTTTGGCAATGTCAATTATAATAAATTTTTCAATAAATTAGATAAATCGTATCAAAAAACACTGCTTACATTATATACGGAAGAAAATGGTGTGAAAAATTATAATATGTTATTAAACACTTTATCAAATATAGTTGCAAAGGAACTTGATTTTAGAGAGTTTTACTAACGTATTTATAGAAAAAGTTTAATAAAAATTAATCAAATAAATATATGTATATATATAAAATATATTCAAAAAATAACAAATGATTTTTAAATTTATCAATTTATATGTATTTCTAGTGAGTTTTGCAATTGGATTATTTTTCGTCTATATTTATGGAGCAGAAATGAAAAAAATTTATATTTACCCTAGTCCTGAAAATGTTGATAAAATTTTATTCAAAGATAAAGCCGACAACTGTTTTTGTTTTGAACAAATTGAAGTAGAATGCCCAAAAAATAAAGCATTGATAAATGAAATTCCTATTCAAAATTAAATATAAATTAAATATAAGTACGAACTATGTTTCATGCATCAAAGTTTATTCATACTGAAAATGGAAAAATTTTAATGTCTATTTTATTAGGTCTTGGATTGGCCTCTTTATTTAGAACTATATGTAAAGATAGAAATTGTATTATATTTCACGCTGTTGATTTAGACAAAATAAAAGATAAGGTTTATAAAGTTGATAATAAATGTTATAAATATAATATGAAATCGTCAATATGCGATTCTAATAAAAAAATAGTAGATTTTTAGGAGAAGGATAGAGAGAAACAGGCCTATTTACGTTTTTGTGTATTTGCATTTTTACGTTTTTGTGTATTTGCGTTTTTGCATTTTTACGTTTTTGCGTATTTGCGTATTTGCGTTTTTGCGTAATTATTATAATCAATCATTCTTTATAATAATTATTAGGTTATATGAGTGAATCCACAACAAGCATTTTAGATTTACCAACTAATCCGGCTAATGGAGGAAATATTAGTAATAATATATCATTATCCGCAAGCGAATCATTTAACCCGGGACAAAATACAGTAGTACAACAATCCAATATGAATACAAATACAAATTCAGTTAGTTTAGACCAAACTACCATTAATCAAATTGTAAATGGATTACAACAAGCAAGCGCGACTGGTGCAACTCAATTACCATCTAGAGACATTCCAATGAATACAAGTAATTTAACGCATGACGTAAATATTCAACCTAATTTTATACCACCACCTCCTACTCAACATAAAGAAGATTATATTAAAAATTATCAAGAAACTTCTGAAATTATAAATGATTACAATTATAATGTAGAAAATAGTAATAGATTAGATGATTTATACAATGAAATACAGGTTCCAATACTGCTTGCAGTGCTTTATTTTTTGTTTCAATTACCTGTATTTAGAAAATATTTGTTTTCCTACTTTCCTATTCTTTTTTCGAAAGATGGCAATTTAAATATCAATGGGTACCTTTTTATGAGTGCTCTTTTCGGAATTTTATATTATTTATTGAACAAAATAAATATGCATTTTGGGAAGTTTTAGGTAGATAAACAGACCGTTATATTAACGGTATTTTACACTAATCACTTCCACATAGGGTTCTGGTTCTGGATCGGATGTTGGTTCTGGTTCACTCACAGTTTTTTGTGCCACTAATTCGGGTCCTGTTTCTGTCATTTCTTGTATTGATTCAGATGTTAATACACATTTTAAAAAATGTTCATAAGGAAAATCCTTATTTTTTTCCAAGTAATATTCTTTATATTGCAGTAAAAAATTTCTTGCTCTATCTTTATTTCCTCTCTCAATATTTCTACTAATAACCCAATCAACATAATTATGGTTCGATTCAATTGTATAATAATTATGAATTGTATCCTGATAATCTCCTATATATAAATTAAAATAATCCTCAAATTCATCAATAATAAAAGCAAAAACACACTCATCACTTTGACAATATTTTAATTTTAATAATTCTTCTGTTTTTTCAATTATTTTTGGAATAATAAATTTTCCGGATTCTATGTCAGTTGTATAAAAACAACCTGCAACAATCCAACGCTGTTTACTAAAATAATGGTCAAGATCTTTGTAACTTTTTGGGGTCCAACTATTTATCATTTGAATTGCGAATTTATCACGCGGGTTTTCAGCAATATAATTCAAACGATCATAAATTTCTGGTTCAATATAATTGAGAGAACCGTAGAATTTCTTTGATAATAAATTAATATCAATCCAAGCAAAATGCGTAGAATCAAACAAATTCTTTTTCATAGCTTCTAACATAAATTTAAATCGCGAAAACCATACAATATAAACTTCGGGCGTGAATTTAGCATTGGAATCCGTTTTTTTAAATTTTTCGATCTCTTCTTTGTAGTTGTAAAAATACAAATCCTCTAATTTTTTTGACTCAATATAAGTTATTTCTTCGTAACCTAATGCTTTTCTAATTTGATAATATTTTTCAGCATAATCAGGGTCACAATAAATCACAAGTGGTTGTTCAATCATAAGTGTTCTGAGAGAGTTTTTAAAATAAATTTTATTGGCTGTTTCGCCATATCCATTTTTTTTATGACAATCAAATAAACAGGTTACAAATGTTGTTTTATATGATGACATTGAATCTAAGATGGGTATATTTATTAACTATTAATAATTATTTAAATTATTATTATTATACAATAATATTTATTATAATAATAATTATTTTTAACTGATTAAATAATGAACATATTTTTTTTAAAATGAAAATCAAAACACTTTTTATGAAATGATGCTTGTCCTTCATCTGTATAATCTGTTGAATTGTCTTCCACGACTACAATTGGATTTATAATTGATCTATTTCCTTCTTTTGTCAGAGTCCAATCCGCACTAAACGGAGTTATTGATTTATCGATTATCGTTCTTTCTGCATAACCAGAGGTCGAACCATATTTGTCCAATAAATATTTGGCGTGATCACGAGAAAGCATATACATTTGAGTACCCCATACATAATCAGGAAAAGAATAATAGGTAAACGGTGATCCATTTATAAATAACCTTTGCATAGTAAAATCTGTACTATCATTCGGGTCTGTATGCAAGAGATAACCAAGCAAAAGAACGTCTAGTTTCAGACTAGAAAAGTCCAAACAAATCCGAGGCCAATAACTATGTAGGTTTTTATGAAGATAGATATCATCTTCGCAAAAAATTCCATAATCTTTTTTTGTATTATAATAAAATTCGTGTATCATATCAAGATGTCCATACATACAAGACCACACGCGTTTTGTTGCATCATCTAATAAATCGGAATATCGCGAGATTCTTTCATCAACAAAATCTACTCCTGGAAAAAATACACACTTTATTTTTAGAGTTTCGAATCGACGTTGCATGTCTTTTTTACGCTTTTCATTATTATAATTTAAACAATAAAATTTGGTTTTATCCATTAGATAGAATCAAACTATATTTTTATATTTTAATTTTCGAATTTTAATTATTAATGATTTACACCTTTTCTCATTTAAAACGCCCAAACTATAATAAAAATTGATTTATTATTATAAAATTAATCAAATTTTTTACTTTTGTTTCGTTTTTCTTCCACCGTTAAGATTCCATGGATCGTCCATACCTTCCGTATCGGTGCCATAACCATCCTCATTATTATCAGGAATAGGAGGGTTATTTATAATCATCAATGGTGTTTTTCTTAATACATTCTTGACACCAACACCATTTTTACTTTCAAATAAATGATTTTTTTTTCTGTCATCTAATCCAATGTATTGAGCAAGTTGACCTGTTTCTAAACGATAATATTTACTTTGACGCAACGGATTTTCTAAACTATCCATATACAATTACAATACATTTTATATTACACCTTTTTACCCTTTTTGCCCCTTTTTTGGCGTGTTTTTCTTTGTTTTTTGGTCTTTTTTGTTTTCTTTGTTTTCATTGTTTTGGTAATTTTTTTCGTTTTTTTTAAAACGTTTAAATCTTTGGCGTTGATTTCATTTTTAGGTGATGGCGAATAATTCAAAAACCATTCTTCAAATTCCCGAGATCCACGCTTTTCTTTAAGTTCTTTAAATTTATTTGTTTTTTCAGCGCGCATTTCTTCGACCGTTTCTTGATGTCCATAGCATTCAATACTAAATCGTCTTAACAACCCCTTTTGCTTTAATCTATTTCTTTGCTGGACATCAAAAAGAAATTTGGACATACAAAGAATTCTTTCTGAAAAATCATTATAATAAGGTCTATTGGTAAATAAAAAAGAGAGATAAAAACTCAACATAGTATCAATAGTAGCTATTTTAACTTTTTGACGGTCTATATTTAATATATTATAACTATGACAGGCAATTGGTTTATAAATAAAAGCAACAGTATCATTTCCTACAAGAATTTCATAATTTTCGGGAATTACCTCTCCAATAGGTTCATGATAAATAATTTTGGTATTATTTACACCAATATCCTTTAGTCTCTCTTTAACTATTTCTGCAACGGTTTCAGGTTCAGTTGATAAGACATCAAAATCCGCAAATCTTTCTACCTTTTTTTTTAAATGTTTTGGCATATACAAAGAATATAATGAAATTGCATATCCTCCAAAAAATATTACACCTTGATTGACTAATGTATTTCGCACAACTTCATATATTTCATCTTCTTGACTTGTATCTTCCATTTCTCTCTGAAATTCAACATTATTACAATTAACTTTGGTTAAAGGATAATGTTTATTTAATAAAGTCAACCGCTTCAATACTTTTTCCCATCTTGAAATATCGCCGGCTGGTCTTGATAATTCCAAATACATTGCCATTCTGAGAAAATTAGGGGGTGCATATAATATACCATTTACACGGATAGCCTCTTTTTTTAGTGCATTATATACTTCTTTTGGAAATTGAGTCAAATCGGCAACAGGCATATAATTCACAAAAACTTTATAAGTTCCGTGATGTTGTCCGGCCTTGGCTTCTACTTCTGTATAACCATCTTCATAATAAATATCAGCTAATTCTTTGGCATCGTCTAATGCATTCGGAGTAAAAAAATCATAATCCGGAACCTCTACATCTTTATTATAAAATTGATCTTCCAAGGGTAAAATATTATTTATTGCAGTTCCACCATAACAAATTAAATTCTTTTTTTTTATAAAATTCTCTACAATTGTTATTATTTTTTTTACATCATCCGAATTAACAATTTTTCTACCAATTTTTTCTTCGGCTTTATCCACTGCCATACGTAATATAGATAATTCACAATCTTGAAATGATAAATTTTTGCAAATATTTTTTATATCTTTACTCATATAATATATGAATAAAATTATTATAAAATTATTATAGAATTATTATACAAATATTATATAAATAAATTAACACATATTATATAATACTAAATGTTACAATTACCTAAAGAAACGAAAGAAAATGTTTACTATTTTTTTAAATCATTAATAGATCAACCAAATAAAAATGCTATTTCATCTATTAATATAAAATGCATTAAAACTAGACTTTTGCGAGAATATAACGACTTGAATACAAAATTTCCAAATTCTATTGTACACGTTTATAATAATGAAGAATTAAAACATGTAAGTTTTTCAATAAGGATAGAAGAAGGATCAAAACTTCAAAGTTATGTATTCATAATTGATAATAAATATCCATTTCACCCTCCTAGCATTTTATATAATAATAAACCATATTCTAATTTATTAAAATTACAATCTAATAGATTTGGCGATTATTCACAAAAATTATATAAAAAAAAATGTCTATGTTGTGCGTCTTTGAATTGTAAATACAATTGGTCTCCTGCAATTAATTTAACTATGATTATAAATGATATCAATAAAAATAGAAAATACAAACGAAATATTATATATGCCATTTTAATTGACCAGATTAAAGATAAATATTTAATTGATGATATAGATATTCTAACCTATATCATGTAAATTACATTTTTCTTGAACGTTTTGTATGTTTATTTTTCTTAGTTGTTCGTTTGTGTTTATTTCTACTAGAACGCTTTCTTTTTGATAAACTGCCCCATCTTCTATATTGTTCTAAATTGTTCTAATTTTTTGTATTCATCTTTGAAATCTTTATAATCATCGGTTGATATGAATTATTACCAGAATCAACGCGTTTTATCTATTTTATGAATTATAAATTTGTTGGTTTAATTGAGGATAAAGTTGATTAAATAATTGAGTAAATATTTGACTATATAATTGTTTAATAATTTGATTGAATATTTGATTATATGTAGTTCCAAATTTATCGTTGTTTGTATTTACATTTTGATAACTAATATTCAAACTTGAAGTATCTGAATAAGGTAATTGAGAAAATTTCAAGAATAAATTATCATATATAGGATTATATAGTTGATTGTATAACTCATCATATAGATTATCATACATAGAATTATATAAGGTATTGTAAAGTTCATCATATTTTTTTTCACTAACTGCTGAATCGGGTAAATCGGTTGATGATGTTGGAACCGGTATTACTGCCGGTGGTCCTGTTTCATAATACGAATCAATAACTACATTATATAATTGAATATAAAGTTGATTGTAAATTTGATTATATATTTGGTTATATAACTGATTGTAAAATTGATTGTATAATTGATTATATAATTTAGAAAATAAATCATTACCGATATCTGCCCGATTTGGAGGGTTTGGAGGGTTTGGAGGATTTGGATATAATACAAATAAAACAGCGTTGTTACTTCTAATAATTCCATCTGAATTTGAAATAATTACATAATATATACCGTTATTTATTGAAGATGAATCTGGTATCTTTAATTCTGAAGATGTAGCACCTACTATTAAACTATTATTAAAATACCATTGGTAGGTTGCTTGTAAACCACTTTCTACTTGTACACTAAAGATAGTTTGTACACCTACTGCAACAGTCTGTGATTTTGGTTGAACAGTAATAACCGGTGGTGTTAAAACTGTTAATACTGCATTATTACTTGTAATCGTAGAAAAATTATTATTAACTACAACATAGTAATTTCCTGCTTGATTTTTTGTTATACTATTAATAGTGTAAGATGATGATGTCGCATTTTGAATTAAAATATTATTGAAATACCACTGATATGTACTAGAACCAAAATTATTTACTACAACAGAAAAAGTAACATTTTCACCAGAAATCTTGGTTTGCGAAACTGGTTGAGAAATAATATTTAATACAGTTTTTGGTGTGCCGAATACTGGGTCATCATTTAATAAACAACTCAATTCAGATGGAAAATCGGAGAAACTATTAAGTAAAAACGATGAATTTATTTCATTTAAAACACTATTTTGTGTAAGAATACTAATTGCCATTAATATACTATATAATAAGATAATATTTTTAATTATCATATTATAAATAAACTGAATATAAAAGTAATAAATTATACAACAACATCAGGAACACTTAATCTAATATATCCAAGAGGTTGTTCAGTTGAAAACCCGAGTCTTTGACAAAGATAATAATTAAATCCTCCAAGTGATGATGAATATCTTGCAGAGAACCCAATACCTGAGTTTGATAAACAAGACAAAAGCACTTCTGGTCTACTCATATGATTTTCATTAATATTATTTCCACCCGCGGTTCCAATTGTAACTATTGCAGCATTAGTTGAAGTACCATTAACTGTAACAGCATTACTACTATTTACAGTACTAGATGCAATTTTTATTTTATTATTAAAATTAACATACTGATTTGTAGATTTTGAAGTATCAATTGCAACCGAACCATCATCAATCGCAACTAAAACTCTCAAATTAGAATTTGGTGATGTTCCGGAAATGTAATTTTGTGCACCCTCAATAGCTGATACCAATTTTGCATAATTAATAGTATTTACTTCATTTAAAAATGTTTCTAAAGTGTTTTGCACTGTGTATGCTATTGCAGTTGCGTTAGCTGCAGAACTAATTGTTTGAGTTGAATTTAAATTAACAGTCCAAGTAGAACCAACACCTGAACCAGAAAGATTTGCACAAACTGATACAGGTAGATAACCTGTAATTGAAATTAAAGAACCAACTAAAACTGAACCTGAAGTAACAGATTGAATTGTTAAAGTAGTTCCTGATTGAATTACAGTTCCAGAAAATGGATTATTTGAACCGTGTGCAAGAAGTTGTGTCATAGAATTTACGAGAAAAGGTTTGTTGGCAAAAGGGTTTGCGGTAGTCATTATAATATAAACAAAGAAAAAATATTTTCTAAATATTTTCTAAATATTTTCTAAATATTTTCTAAATATTTTCTAAACATAAATATAGTAGTCATGACTGCTTCTGTATATTAAGTGAAAATATTTTTCTAATTCTTCATAACTACAATCATTCATAGAATAACATTTCATTCGTGAAAAATTGTGCGTGTCTAATAATTTACATAAATAATCATTATTAGATTGATTATCCAATAAAATAAAATCATTTGTGTGGTCTTGATACAATTCACGAATTTTTGGCATATTGTCAAGAAAAGTTTTCACGCCTAAAATACAAATTTGTTTTTTGTACTCCAAATTTATGTTTTTATTACAAAATTTATGTTCGAAACCAGAGCGCTTCCATATTTGACTATGATTATAAATATAATCTGGATCTTCATATGCATTTACAGTTTTCATATTATCGTCTAATTTATAATTTTCATAGCAAACGCGTTTCAAATCCCAAATGATTCGATTAATTTCTGAATTACGAATCAATGAAAAATTATTATTATTATCATTCATGTATTGTACGTAACCTAATGTATTTAATTTTACCATTTTAGTATTCAATGCAGTTCTTACAAGGAGTTCATAATCATCCAAAATAGGCAATGACTCACAATAATTACCAATACTCATAAGTGTTGATTTTCTCCATATTCTTGGATGATTTGGTACACTAACTATGTGACTCAACGTGACATTATTAATATTCGGCGACACACAAACATAAACCCATTTGCCATTATATTTATCCATATAATAACCGCAATAACCTAGACCAAAAAAATCGCCATATTTAAAATTACGTCCGTCTTCATAAATATTAATAAAATTCATATAGATGAAACCGACTTCAGGGTCATCTTCGAATATTTTCACTGAGTCGGATAAAACGGTGGGCAATATTTCATCATCATGATCCATTTCTAGGAGATATTTACCTCGACATAATGATACAGCTTCATTTTTAACATTTCCAATATTACCGTTATTTTCACTTCTTTTATAAAGACGAATACGTTTGTCGTTGGATAATGTTTTTTTTAAAAATACAAAATGTTCGTCGTTTGGCGAGTCATCAAGAACAACCCATTCCCAATCCAGTAAGGTTTGAGATTTGATGCTATTGTATGCACGAATAATCTTATCATAGGAATTATAACAAGTCGTAAATAATGAAAAATCCGGGCACATTGCGTTTTTATCTGTAACGTAATTTAAATAACAAAAATTTACTCTACGATTGAAATAATCTATGATGAATTCTTCTTTTAAATTGGTTATTGGAAAATGTAACCATCGATCATTTATTCTTTTGGGTAAAATTGAAAAAATGTCTTGAGAATATTCATTTATCGGGTCGTCTGTTGTGCCTTTTGCATGATCGTTTTCTTTCTCTCCTATTGTTACAAGAAGGTTGTAATTCACATCAAAAAAATTATTTAAATCGGACTTTTTATGCGTAATAAAAAAAGAACAATTGAACTTACTTTCGTTTTCAAGAAGAAAATTGTCTATTTGAGATGAATATTTTTTATAGCGAAAAAGCAATATATATGGGTATTTCATTTGGGAATTTTGGGAAGATATATGATAATGAATATTTATTTTTAAGTATATTTTATTCTACTTTTGCAAAAATAGAAGTATTATTTTTTATTAAAAAAAATGATTACTTATTAAATAAAATAACTACATTTATAATACAATAAAATGGATACCCAACCCTTACCATTAGTTTCCTTTGGAAAATATGAAGGGCAACCGATTACAACTTTAATAAATGATACTAATTACTTTAATTTTTTGAAAAATCAAGAATGGTTTAAAAAAAAATATCCAATAATTTATAATATTTGTCTTAATCAAACAATAACAACAAATAATCAGAACGAAAAAACTCCAGAGCATAATAAATTACAAAATTTATTTTTAGATGAAACAAATCAAATAAAACTACTTAATTTAGTATTAGGCAAAATTGGTAGGAGATTTAAAGAAAAATTTGAATTATTAATCTCTGATAAAGATTTTCTTGGTAATTTTGACAATTCTACACTAGAATATTGGGTTTGCGGTGAAAAAAAAAATAGTTATAATAATCAATTAAATAATTCCGATTCCGGATGGATTTTACCAGAATTTAACAGTTCATTAAAAGATAGTAATATTATTTTTGAAGATGTTTATAATTGGGATTTTATTTTATATTATGATGATTGTCAAACCATTCGTTTTGAAACAAATTACATTAAAAAAAATGAAAAAACAAAGGAATATTTGTACAATATTTTAGAAAAATACGATTTTATCAAAGATAATTTTTCAGAGTCTCCTCGCGTTTTAGGTACATGGATACATGAAAAGGAGTGTAAGATTGAAAATAAATATAGTGTATCTATAACTGCAGTAGCATATGATTATATGATTTGTTGCGAATTAAAACCAATTTTAGGTGATGATTATCCTTGTGTATTAAGAAAATTAAAAACACAAATTAATCTAATTAAAAATGATAGAAAATTTGAAGAATCTTATTGTATATTTATTCTTATTATTGGAAGTTTTACATCAATTCACACGACAAAAGAACAATTAATTACAATTTTCAAACAATCAAAAATTAAAATTATTTTCACTGATAAAATATTCGAATCATCAAAATTAGTAGAAATTGAAAATAAAGATACCGAACAATTATTATCTGAAAAAAAAATTAGTGAAGAAAATATAACTTTACAAACTGATTTATTGCAAACAAAAGAACAACTTATACAAGCAGAAGAAAAAATTAGGAAATTAGAAGAAGAAATAATATTGTTAAAAAATAAAAAACAAACCAAAAATATTAGAGATTATTTTGGGAAGAAGTAATTAATTATAAAAAAATCATCAAATCCAACTAACACCTTCACGAAAAAAATAGTATAAAGATTATTTTACAAAAAATATAAAATGAATAGTATTTGTATATTTTTATTGGCGTGTTTTTCGTCCGGGTTTTCGATCATGGAAAGACAACCAATCGAACCAAAATTATGTAAAAATTGTAAATTTTTTGTTAAAGAAAATTTTTTTACTGCTAATAAATTTGGAAAATGTGCACTTTTCAATTATGAAGAAACAAAATATTTTTTAGTGGATGGAATTCCTGAAAAAAATTTAGAGAATTATAATTATTGTTCTACAGCGCGCAAATTTGACGATATGTGTGGTGCTGAGGGGAAAATGTGGATAAAAAAATGAAAGTATATACACCTTTCAAATTTTTATATGATTTTAAATTTTTGTTTATTTATATTTTTAATAAAATGTTTATGTTGTTAAGGTTTAGTTTTCTTTTATGAAGTGATGTTTTATGTATCTTTGGAAATTAAAGTAGGTAAGTTCATCATTTTCCCCTATTTTTAAAAGAGCGCGTAACTTTGTGTCTGGGTTGATTACTCTTCCATTTTGCGGGTCTTGAAGGTTATTGACACGGATGTAACCATTAATAAGACGAGAAACATCGGTTCGCGCCATTTCAGTGCCGACTGGAATTCCAAGAAACTCGGCAAGTTCATTTGAGATTTTCTGTGGTTTTATAAAACCCAATGGTCTTCTATCACTTGATATTGGTGATGGCGTTGGTTTGCTTGTACAATTTACAGCATTTTCGACATTTCCATCTTTTATAAAATGAGGACTCATATATTTTTGTATATTAAAGTAGGTAAGTTCATCATTTTCACCTATTTTTAAAAGAGCGCGTAACTTTGTGTCTGGGTTGATTACTCTTCCATTTTGCGGGTCTTGAAGTTTATTGTCTCGGATGTAATAATTAATAAGACGAGAAACATCGGTTCGCAAAATTTCACTACCAACTGGTTTTCCAAGGAACTCGGCAAGTTCATTTGAGATTTTCGTTGGTTTTATAAAAACAGTTGGTACTCTATGAGTTGCAATTGGTCTTGGTTCTCTTGTACGATTAACAACTTTTTCAACCTTTACCTCAAGTTTGATATTGTTCTTTTCCCTAGAAGAAGAAGTAGTAGTTGCCGTAGCTGTATATGTATTTCCGGAATTGTTGGTCTTTCCTGATCTGGTTTGACTTCTTAATATCATACGATTATTAACATTATCAAGTTTCATCTTAATTCTGATATTATTCTTTTTCTTTGAAGAAGAAGAGTTAGTAGTAGCGTAGGTTTTTCCGGATCTGGTTTGCATTCTTGTTATTTAATATATTTATATAATTGTTATGAATGCATTTCAATTTTTTTTTATAAAAAATTGAATTAAAATTATAAACAATTTGTAATCAGTAAAATACAACAATACTATTAGTGAAAATGTACAAAATAAACAAATGGATTGATATTGAAAATAGTAAAGATGATAATATTTGGAACAATTTATCATTTAATCCAAATCCAAATGCTATACATTTTTTAGAAAAAAATCCTGATAAAATTTATTATTGGTGGTTAACATTTAACCCAAACGCTATTCATTTATTAGAAAAAAATCCAGATAAAATTAGTTGGTATAATTTATCACAAAATCCAAATGCTATTCCTTTATTAGAACAAAATCCAGATAAAATACATTGGCCTTCATTATCAAGCAATCCAAATGCTATATATTTATTAGAAGCAAATCCAGATAAGATTGACTGGGTGTTTTTATCAGAAAATCCAAATGCGATTCATTTATTAGAAGCCAATCTACACAAAATTAATTGGAGTCATTTATCATATAATCCAAATGCGATTCATTTATTAGAACAAAATCCAGATAAAATTTGTTGGGGTGCTTTAGTAGTTAATCCAAATGCTATACATTTAATAGAACAAAATCTGGATAAATTAACAGCTAATTGTTGGTGGCGATTAACCAGAAATCCAAATGCTATTCATTTATTAGAAAAAAATCCATATAAAATTGATTTGGGTATGTTAATACGTGTATCAAGTATGATGGATTATGATTATGAAAAAATAAAAACGCGTTGTAATATATACAAGGAACAACTCATACAAAAAACAATGCACCCATCAAAAATTCAAAAATATTTAGATATGGGTATAACTATTGATGAATTAGATGATTATTTATAATATAATGGGTGTAAATTAGAACAGGTGCAAAAGAATATTAGTAGTTAAAATTATAATAATCTGTTTTAATATTTCTAGTTGCGTATGAGTATGCAGGATTTTGTTTCACTGGAGGTGCTATAGTAACTTGAGAATATCTTAAATTTGCAGGTTTTAATGCAAATGCATAACCAGCCTCATGGAAGAAGGCCGCATTTTCCTCCAAAAAGTTATCTACATATTGATAACGCATAGCAACCATCTGACACCCCATTTCTCTACATAAAACACCACTAGGGTTACTAGGATTAACACCACTATCAGGAAATACAATCGTCATATCTCGTCTGTTGTATTGTTGTAATTCATTGATGTCTGGAGTGTTTTTCACACTATAATATGGATATGCTCGCATAAATACAGAATTACTTGTCAAATTGACATATTCCATAAATTTTTTATTTTCCAAAAAAGAATTATTTGATTTATCTACCACTAAAATAATCTTATTCATAAAACTAGTAAGTGGTTTGGCTGCAATATTTTTTCCATAATTTTCGTAACTAAAATCTTTTCCTAACATAAGAGTACTATAAGATTTGAAAATATTGGCTAAATTATCATACATAGTCTGATTATTACTTTTGATTCTCAAATGAATAATTAATGGATCATTTGGGTTTGGACAAGTACCACTTGCAAAAGCATATGATTGTATTGTTTGCATAACCGTTGCAAAATTTACTTGGTTGAACGTTTCTTTTACATAATAATTATTATCTGTACTAGTAGATACTACAGGTTTACCATCAATGTTATAAATTTCAAAATCCAAACATCGTACACCTTGTTTAATAATACTTTTTAAAATACAAATATCAACGTAGTCATTTTTATAACTACCACCACTGCAAGAATTGAAGGAGGTTTTAATATAATAATCATATAAATTACCACTACAATCTGGATTACTAGGTGAAATAGATTTTAGTTTTGTATCATTGCCAGGATAAAGTGTGTTCATAAAAGAACATTCTTTACTTTCTAAACTTGAAATGTAAATCAGATAAGTAACATAAATAATTATGATTACTATGATCAACGCTAAAATACAAAAAAATATAAATTCATCATTATTAATATCACTAATATTATCAGGCATACTTAATATATTATATTATTTTAAAAAGTTTATTAAAATCAAATAAATCAAATAAATCAAATAAATCAAATAAATATATATAAATATATAAATATATATAAAACAACATGGCAGGTGGATTATTAAATTTAGTATCAAGTGGACAGCAAAATATTATATTAAATGGTAATCCTTCAAAAACTTTTTGGAAAACAACATATGCGAAGTATACTAATTTTGGTATGCAAAAATTCAGAATAGATTTCGAAGGTTCGACAACATTACGTTTAGCTGAAACATCGACATTTCAATTTAAAATACCGAGATATGCTGATTTATTAATGGATACATACGTCGTAGTTAATTTACCCAATATCTGGAGTCCTATTTTACCTCCCCAAGAAATCGTCAATCCTGATGGTTCAATTACTTATACCGATTGGTCTCCATATGAATTTAAATGGATAGAATACCTGGGAGCTCAAATGATATCTAAAATAACTATTACTTGTGGTAATCAAAAATTACAAGAATTCTCAGGTGCATATTTATTAAATATAGCTCGTAGAGATTTTTCCGGTACTAAATTATCACTTTTTTACAGAATGATAGGTTACACTCCAGATTTGTATGACCCGGCCAATTATAGTATTCGTGGAGGTAATTATCCTAATGCATATTATACGGATAGTCCTACCGGTGCTGAACCGTCTATATATGGGCGTCAATTATTTATACCTTTAAATGCCTGGTTTACATTAAAAACACAAATGGCCTTCCCGCTTGTGTCGCTTCAATATAATGAATTACAAATAAGTATAACATTCAGACCTATTAATGAATTATTTGTAATAAGAGATGTTTTTGATTTTGCCAATAATAATCCTTATGTAGCACCTAATTTTAATCAATATCAGAATCAAATGTATAGATTTTTACAAACTCCTCCTGATAATATTTTAGGTATTAATTCATATTTAGATCAAAGAAGTGTATGGTTTCCAGATATTCATTTAGTATCAACCTATTGCTTTTTATCAAATGATGAGTCACGAATATTTGCCAAAAATGAACAAAAATATTTATTTAAACAAGTAAATGAAAAAATTTTTTATAATGTAACTGGACCAAATAAAGTTGATTTGGATTCTTTAGGACTTATTGCCTCATGGATGTTTTATTTTCAAAGAAGTGATGTTAATTTACGAAATGGATGGTCTAATTATACTAATTGGCCTTATAATACCTTTCCGTATGGTATTGTTAATGCACCTTTATCTGGTAATTTTAAATTAATGAATGGTAGAGAAATAGGTCCAGGTATAAATCCTGATGGAACATTAACAGGTTATAAAATAACCGATATATTTAATTTACAAAATATAAGAGACATTCTATTAACTATGGGAATATTATTGGATGGACAATATCGAGAAAATACACTACCCGTTGGAATTTTTAATTACGTTGAAAAATTTACTAGAACAATCGGCGGTGCCCCCGATGGGTTATATTGTTATAATTTTTGTTTAAATACAGATCCAATGGATTTACAACCGTCTGGGGCTATTAATATGAATCGTTTTACATCCGTTCAACTAGAATTTACTACCATTGTACCACCTCTAGATCCATTTGCGCAAGTGTTAACTATTTGTGATCCTGAATCCGGTGATATTGTCGGCATCAATAAACCTACATGGAGAATTTATTTGTATAATTATAATTTATACGTAATGGAAGAACGTATAAATATGGTTGTATTTGTAGGCGGAAATGCGGCACTAATGTACGCTACTTAACTTTACTTGTGTTTTTTGTTTTTCTATTTTTTATGTTTTCTTTTTCTCGTTGTATTATTTTTTTTTTGATTTTTTTGTTTTTTTAGATTTTTTAGATTTTTTAGTATTTCTTTTTCTATTTGTCTTTTTTTTATTCTGGCGTTTTCCTCCAAAGGCATTATCTGGAATATTTAAATTAGCATATTCATTTATTTTTCCTATCAAACCTTTAGGAATTAGTTTCTTATTTTCTTTTTCTTTTAGTTCTCCTTCTTCGTTTACTAACCGTCCTGTTGTTAATGAATGAACAACTGAAACACTTTGACTTTTTTTTAAATTTTTTAATTCTATAAAATGTCCTAGTTCCGTTTGAAATTGGTGTAATAAATGATTATTTTGATGTCCAAATGTAATGGTGTTCCTGAATATTGAATACTGATACCATAGGATGATTCTATCAATTGTAATAACGTCAAAATCATTTCCTCTACACTGTAAATCTCTTAAAGAATTTGGTAATTCCGGTAATGTATTTAATTTATTATTAGTACAAACTAAATTTACTAATGAAACTGGTAAAGGTGGTAAAGAAGTTAATTTATTATTACTGCAATGTAAACCCACTAATGAAACTGGTAAAGGTGGTAAAGAAGTTAAATTATTATTATTAACAAACAACCCAATGATTCCATTAGGAAATGGTGGAATTTGGTTAAGTAAATTATTTTCACAATTTAAGTATACTAAAGTTTCTGGTAATTGTGGCAATCGTTCTAGTAAATTAGATTCACAATGTAAATCTTGTAAAGTATTTGGCAATTCTGGTATTTGAATCAATTTATTATTTTCACATTTAAGTCTCCTTAAATTATTTGGTAATTGTGGTAATTGAATCAATTCATTATTTTGACAATAAAGGAAAATTAAATTGTTTGGCAATTCTGGTAGTTGTGTAAATTTATTTTCTTCGCAATGTATACTCTCTAGATTATTTGGAAAAGGAATATACTTTTCCCATTCTTCATCTGTATAATTACCATCTGCTAAATATAACCCTAGGTGAGTTAAATTTTCTAAAGAATCTTTTATGGACAGTGTCTCCCAAGATTGTTCTGATAAATTATAATATCCAGGATTAAGATTTAAACCTAATGTAAAATCCATATATATATATAGATTATTATTAAATTTTGGTCTTTCTAGTATTCTACTTTTTTCTCGTTGTATTATTTTTTTTTTGATTTTTTGGTTTTTTAGATTTTTTGGTTTTTTTAGATTTTTTGGTATTTCTTTTTCTATTTGTCTTTTTTTTATTCTGGCGTTTTCCTCCAAAGGTATTATTTAGAATATTTAAATTAGCATATTCATTTATTTTTCCTATCATAACTCTAGGAATTAGTTTCCTACTTTCTTTTTCTTTTAGTTCTCCTTCTTCGTTTACTAACCGTCCTGTTGTTAATGAATGAACAACTGAAACACTTTGACTTATTTTTAAATTTTTTAATTCTATAAAATGTCCTAGTTCCGTTTGAAATTGGGGTAATAAATGATCATTTGGATGTCCTTGTTCTATTGCATTTCGATAAAATTGAATGATTCTATCAAGTGTATTAACGTCAAAATCATTCCCTCTACACTGTAAATTTCTTAAAGAATTTGGTAATTCCGGTAATGTATTTAATTTATTATTAGTACAATCTAAATTTACTGATGAAACTGGTATCTCTGGTAAAGAAGTTAATTTATTATTACTGCAATTTAAACTGTTTAATGAAACTGGTAAACGTGGTAAAGAAGTTAAATTATTATTATTAACATTCAACCACTGTATTCCATTAGGAAATGGTGGCATTTGGTTAAGTAAATTATTTCTACAATATAATTGTGTTAAAGTTTCTGGTAATTGTGGCAATCGTTCTAGTAAATTAAAATCACAAAATAATAATTGTAAAGTATTTGGTAATTGTGGTAATTGAATCAATTGATTATTTTGACAATCAATACTAATTAAATTATTTGGCAATTCTGGTAGTTGTTGTAATAAATTCATATTACAAAACAAGACACGTAAACTATTTGGTAAAGTATTTGGTAATTGAATCAATTGATTATTTTGACATTTAAGGGTACTTAAATTATTTGGTAATTCTGGTAGTTGTTGTAATAAATTCGTATTACAAAATAATGTTTGTAAAGTATTTGGTAAAGTATTTGGTAATTGAATCAATTTATTATCTTGACAATAAAGGGTAATTAAATTGTTTGGCAATTCTGGTAGTTGTTGTAATAAATTCGTAAAACAATACAAGACACGTAAACTATTTGGTAAAGTATTTGGTAATTGAATCAATTTATTATTTTGACATTGAAGGACACTTAAATTTTTTGGCAATTCTGGTATTTGTGTAAATTTATTTTGTTCACAATTTATATTCTTTAGATTATTTGGAAAAGGAATATACTTTTCCCATTCTTCATCTGTATAATTACCATTTTTTAAATATAACCCTATGTGAGTTAAATTTTCTAAAGAACCTTCTATGGGCAATGGATTCTCCCAAGTTTGTTCTGATAAATTATAATATCCAGGATTAAGATTTAAACCTAATGGAAAGTTCATACGATATATATATATATATATATATATATATTATTAATTTTTTGTCTTCATATCATTGTGTCTTTTTCTCTTTGTTTTATTTTTTTTTAATTTTTTTCTATAGTTTTTTCTAGAGTTTTTTCTAGAGTTTTTTCTAGTTCTTCTTGTTTTTCTGGTTTTCTTTTTACCACCATTCGGAACTTTTGTATTGGGTTTTGTATCGGGTTCTCGAAATTTTGCATATTCAGCAATAACCGGATATACCTGATGAATTCCTTCATCATCTTGATTAATTAATGAACCGTATGTTGCAACCGATTGTTCATCTATTTTACGGAGTTGATTTATATAAATCTGTCGCAATTCTAAATATTGTTCAATATCATCATCATCATCATCATCATCATCATCATCATCATCATCATCATCATTATCATTATAATGATTTTCAATCTTATTATCATACCATTTTATTATTTTGATTAAGGAATCATAATCAAAATCATTACCTTCACAGTGTAATTTTTTTAAAGAATTGGGTAAATTTGTTAATTTTGTTAATTTATTGTTTTGACACTCTAAAAATTCTAAACCCTCTGGTAAAAACGGCATAACTTCCAATTGATTTCTATAACAAAATAGCATTTTTAATCTCGGTGGAATTTCTGGTAATTTTGTTAAATTACATCTCTCGCATGATAAAACAGATAAATTGGGAGGTAAATTTGGTAATGATGTTATTAGAGGATTCTTCCTACAATGAAGTGTACGTAATGTCGTAGGTAAAACTTGTGGTAATCTATCAATTCCCGGATTTTCTGAACAAACAAAATCAATTAAACGGGGAGGCAATTCGGGAATTGTTTGCAATTGATTTCCCCAAGCATATAAACTTAATAAATTGGGGGGTAATATTTCTGGTAGCGTTTCTATTTGATTTGAGGAAATATTTAATTTTTGTAATGAATCAGGTAAATCAGGTAAAATTGATATTTCATTATATATACAATTCAATTTGAGTAATCCATTTGGAAGTGCAGGAAGTTCAGTTAAATCATCACTTTCTACGTCAATTACTGTTAAATTATTTGGAAATGGTAAAAATCTTTCTAAAGTGTGGGGTTCTGGAGAATCTCTTTCAAATAAAGCAATAGGAATATTTCCTGCATTATTAATAGGACCTTCACCTAAATAAATGGGGGTATTTAGGTCTAATATATTATAATATCCATGATTATTTAATTGAAAGTTCATAATATATTAATATATTTTATTATTTTTTATTTTTTATTAATTACGTTCTTTCTAGTCTTGTGTTTTTATTAATTAGGTTCTTTCTAGTCTTGTGTTTTTATTAATTAGGTTCTTTCTAGTCTTGTGTTTTTTTTGTTTTTTTGTTTTTTTGTTTTTTTTGTTTTTTTTGTTTTTTTTGTTTTTTTTAGTATTTCTTTTTCTATGTGTCTTTTTTTTATTATGCCTTCCTCCAAAAGGATTAAAATCATTACGTAAATTTGAGTTTTCATTTATATTCTTTATCATATCTTTTGGTATTGGTTCTTTTTCTTGGTTCAATCGTCCTGTTGTTAATGAAAGAACAACTGCAACACTCTGACTTGTTTTAAAATTTTTTAATCGTATAAAATCAGCTAATTCCATTTGAAAAGAGATAAAAGAATTATTTGGAAAACCTTGTTGTATTGCATTTCGATAAAATTGAATGATTCTGTCAACAGTATTATTATCAAAATCATTGCCTCTACATTTTAGATTTCGTAAAGTATTGGGTAATTCTGGTAATGTATTTAATTTATTATTACCGCAATCTAAACTTACTAAACTATTAGGCAATGCTGGTAGTTCTGTTAATAAATTTCTACTACAATTTATCATTTCTAAAGAAGTATTTTGCAGATTAGGCAATTGTTTTAATTGATTATTATCACAATCTAAATTAATCAAACTAGGTGGCAATTCTGGTAATTGTTCTATTTGATTAAAACTACAATTAATCCATGTCACACTATCCGGTAATTCTGGTAATTGTGTTAATTGATTATTAACACATATAATTTCAGTTAAATTATTTGGAAATGGAAGGTATCTTGTTCTGAAATGCTTCATCATTAATCCAGCATTTTTTAAATATAATCCTATTTCTTGAAAATTATTATCTAATTGAGGTTCAATTGGTTGTGGATTAATAATAAAAGCACCTGAAATATTATAGTATCCTGGTTTAGGATTTGATCCGGGTGGAAAGTTCATATAATATGAAAATATTGTTTTTTATTTTTTATGTTTTAGGGTTTTGTTTTTTGTTTTGGTTTTCTTAATAGTTTTGATTCTTTTTTTTGTTTTTTTGGTTCCTTTTTTTTGTTTTTTAAGTGTTTTTGATTTTTTAAGTGTTTTTGATTTCTTATTACCGCCTGTGTTTGGTGGAGGTGGTGGAGGTGGTGGATCGGTTAAATTTGCATATTCTAAAATTTTATACACCGGTCTATCTGGAAGATTTATATCGGTTCGCAATTGAGTATCAGGATTTATGTATTCTTTATCACCAACCTTTTCAAAAGTTTTTTTAACAACTTTACGCAAATAACGCGTATAATAATTTAATTCATCTTCAAGATTTAATCCGGATTCGGCATAATAAGCTATTGTTGTTTCTTTTTCATAAAAGGCCAGTATTTTTTGTATACATTCGTCAGTAAAAGGATTACCTCGACAAAATAATTCTCTCAATGTATCCGGAAAATCTGGTAAATCTGAAATATTATTATTAGAACAATTCAATATTAACAATTCAGTGTTAATTAATTCAGGCAATTCTTGTAAATTATTTTCACTGCATTCTAATTCAACTAAAGATTCTGGTAATTCTGAAAAACCTTGGATATGATTGTTACTACAACAAAATATTTCCATATTTTCAGGTAAATGTTCGATTACTCCTTGAATTTGATTGTCTGTGCAATGTAAATCAATAATACTATCAGGTAAATCCGGCAGTTTTATCAAATTATTTCCATCACAATAAAGGTATTGTAAACTATATGGTAAAAAAGGTAATTCATGCAATTGATTATTATTACAAGATAACCATTCTAAATTATCTGGAAGTTCAGGTAATTCTTGCAAATTATTATTATCACATTCTAAATCTAATAAATTGTCGGGTAATTCATCATTAATAAGAAAGTCTTGTAAATTATTCAGATCATGATTATTAACAAATAATCCCAAGGATTCAGTATTCATAATATTTTCATCTCCAGTAATAACTTGTGGGTCCATAAGTTGATCTATATTCGCATAACCAAAAATATTATTATTATTGTTGTGATTGTTGTGATCGACTTCCATATATTATAAAATTATAATAAATACTAAAACATTGATTTCTTTATTTTCTTTATTTTCTTTAAGTTGTTTTGGGAATTTATTATATTTTTACGGATTTTTGTTCCAAAAAGTGTTTTGGGTTTTCAAAAATGGACAAAAAAAATGTCCAAAAATGAAAAGGCTCGATTGGCTTTACCAAAAATGCAACATTTGTGACCATAATTGAATTTTATCGTCTGGTCACAAAAATAATAATTTTCATTTTGTTACGATAAATTTTTTTATTTTTTGCGATCAAACATTTAGGCATTTTTTCTGTTCATAATATAATTGAACCAAATGAACAAAAAAAGTGCCAAAATATTTGAATGTATTTATTGTGACTTTAAATGCAGCAAACAAAGTAACTACGATAAGCATTTAACTACTAGCAAACATTTGTTCAAAGAAAATTTGAACAAAAATGAACATATTTCATGCCAAACGTCAACTTTACAATGTGATATATGTGGGAAAAAATATAAGGGGCGAAATGGATTATGGTATCATAAACAAAAATGCAAGGAAACCACAATAACAAATGAAACCAAAGATGTTGATAAAGAATACAGTGATATACTTAGTGATAAAGACCTTATTATCATGTTAATAAATCAAAATAAAGAACTTATGGAAATTGTCAAAAATGGAACAAATAACAATAACAACAATACAATAAACTCTCACAATAAAGCATTCAATCTTAATTTCTTTTTAAATGAAACATGCAAAGATGCTATGAACATAAGCGATTTTATAGAATCAGTCAAGTTACAAGTATCTGATTTAGAAAATGTTGGCAAAGTAGGTTATATAGAAGGTATTTCCAATATAATCATTAAAAATTTGAATGCTTTAGAAGTAGAAAAACGTCCAGTTCATTGCGCGGATCAAAAAAGAGAAGTCATGTACGTAAAAGAAGATAATATTTGGGAAAAAGAAGATGAATCAAATAAAAAATTGCGTAAAGCCATTCGGACTATTGCACATAAAAATATTTGTATGTTTAAAGAATACAGAGAGAAATATCCTGATTGTGAGGAATATGATTCTAAGAAGAATGACCAATATAATAAAATAGTATATGAAGCTATGGGAGGTAAAGGTGACAATGATTATGATAAGGATACTAAAATCATTAAGAAAATTGCCAAAGTCGTAGGAATTGAAAAGGAATGATTTTATTTAACTTTTGTAGTATAAAAAATAAATAATATATTAATTTTATAATGGCAACTAAAAGAAAAATTGGAAGAAAAAGTATAAATGCCAAATTTAGGAAACGAAATAAAACAAAACTAAGAAAAACGTTTAAATTTACCAAATCAAAAAGACACAATAAAAAAAGAAAATATAGGACAAAACGTAGGTCCCAAAAAGGTGGTGATGACGATGAGTGTGGTATTTGTCGTGAAATTGGTGATATACTTGATGATAATGGTAATATAATAGATGATTTAATCACATTATTAAATTGTGGTCATAAATTTCATAGAAGTGAAATAATACAATGGTGTCAAACAAAAAGACCTGAATTGTGTAATTGTCCTATATGTAGAAGTAATTTAACTCTTGATGAAAGGGTAAAATATAGACCAGCATCAAACAATCCAATAACAACTGGACCTACTGGAACAATTGGACCTACCATGTTTACAGGACCAATTGGTTATACTGGACCTACCAGGTTTACAGGACCAACTGTACCTAGTATGACTGGATTCACTGGACCAATTGGTTATACTGGACCTACCAGGTTTACAGGACCAACTGTACCTAGTATGACTGGATTCACTGGACCAACTTGTTATACTGGACCTACCAGGTTTACTCGACCAACTGGTTCTAATCTGACTGGATTCACTGGACCAACTGGTTATACTGGACCTACCAGGTTTACTCGACCAACTGGTTCTAATCTGACTGGATTCACTGGACCAACTTAACCTAAGTAAATAGTATGACTTGGGACAACAAGTTGCACCACCAGCCGGATTTATATAAATATATATATATTTTACAACTTAAAGATTTCCGGGTCTCAGTATTTCTTTAAGTACCTTTTTCAATAAATAATATAATTTGTTATATTTTTTGTAGTATAAAAAATAAATAATATTTATTAATTTTATAATGGGAACTAAAAGAAAATTTATTGGAAGAAAGAGTAAAACTACCAAATTTAGTAGACAAAACAAAAAAAAAGTCAGAAAATCGGTTAAATTGACCAAATCAAAAAGACACAATAAAAAAAGAAAATATAAGACAAAACGTAGGTCCCAAAAAGGTGGTGTTGAAAATGAGTGCGGTATTTGTGGTGAAATTGGTGATATACTTGATGATAATGGTAATATAATAAATGATTTAATAACATTATTAAATTGTGGTCATCAATTTCATAGAAGTGAAATAATACAATGGTGTCAAACAAGAAGACCTATAGTGTGTAATTGTCCCACATGTAGAGAAGATTTAACACCTGAAGAAATGGCACAATATATGCCAGTATCAAACAATCCACCAGTCGTAAATAATATAGTAAATCAAATTGCTAATCCAATCCCGAATCCAAATTATATAAGCGATAGTGATGATGAATTAACGGAAAATTCACAGGTAGATATGTTAGAAACTTTCCTTGGAGATACAAACCTTTTATTAAATAGTATGCCTTATGTGCCATTACCTGAAGCACCATATCTAGAAGGTGCTGATTTACCTGCATATCGTGAAGGCGGTCCTAAAGATAGAATTAAAAATTTGTTAATATGTTTATTCTCAAATGAAGATTATTTTATAGACAATTTTAATTTTTTTATAAATTGTAGAGATTTGAATATGGAGATCGTTGATGATGATGATGAGGAAGGAGTCGAACGGTTGAAGGTTGCCTTAATTTCTAAAATGATGTCTGATGTAAATGATAATTTAGATAATTTAATTTATAGCGATGACAATTTGAGATTAATAATAATTTTTTTTTTAGAAAGGTGTGCTGCAAATGCTTTGGGACTTACTATAAATAATGTGGGACAACAAGTTGCACCACCAGCCGGATTTATATAAATATATATATTTTACAACTTAAAGAGATTCTAACATTCGTATTTCTTTAAGTACCTTTTTTAATAAATAATATAATTTGTTAATTTTGTTAGTTTTTTTGAGCCAAAAAGTGTTTTGGGTTTTCGATTTTGGACATTTTTTTTGTCCATTTTCTGAAAGGGTCGATTGGCTTTCCAAAAAAAGCAACTGTTGAGACCATAAATGAAAATTAACGTCTGGACACAAAAATAATAATTTTCAATTTGTTACGATAAAATTTTAATTTAATTTAATAAGTATTTAGACATTTTTTTCTATTTGGAAATATATGGAAATTTTGGAAATAAAAAAACTTAAAAAAAACTTACCAAGATTTAATTGTGAAAGTTGTGACTTTAAATGCTATATGAAGAACGATTGGACTCGACATATAACGACAGCAAAACACGCATTTTACGTAAAAGTAAGTAAAATGGAAATAAATGGAAATAAAAAACTTACAAAAAACTTACTTTTTACTCAAAATTCAGAAGAATGCAGTAGTTCTTGTTGTTGTGGAAAAAAATATACAACGCATTCTGGTTTGTGGAAACATCAAAAAAAATGTCCAATTTTAAATACTGCAAATCCAACAAACACAACAAACACAACAAATCCAATAAACATTGCAAACTCAAATAGCAGTCAAAATAATGAAATTGCAAATTTAACCAATCTGATAAGTGAATTAGTTAAGACAAATACAGATATTCAAAAATCAGTAATAGAATTGTGTAAGAATGCCACTACGAATAACATTGTAAATAATAACATAAATAGTAATAATAAGACATTTAATTTACAGGTATTTTTAAATGAAACATGCAAAGATGCTATGAATATAAGTGATTTTGTGGAATCAGTAAAATTACAAGTATCAGATCTAGAAAATGTCGGCAAAGTTGGTTATATTGAAGGTATATCCAATATAATCATTAAAAATCTACAAGAAATGGATATTGAAAAACGTCCGGTTCATTGTACAGATCAAAAAAGAGAAGTCATGTATGTAAAAGATGCAGATACATGGGAAAAAGAAGATGCAAATAATAAGAAGTTGCGTAAAGCAATTCGAATGATAGCCCACAAAAATATTTGTATGTTAAAAGAATATCGAGAGAAATATCCGGATTGCGAAAGTTATGATTCCAAGAAAAATGATCAATATAATAAAATTGTTTATGAAGCAATGGGAGGAAAAGGAGATAACGACTATGATAAAGACACTAAAATAATCAAGAAAATTGCCAAACAAGTTACAATCGATAAACATATTGTTTAATGTTTAATTTTTAACTCAAATATGAATTAGAAGGTAAGGGTCCATCCTCTACAAAATCACCGGTTAAAGAATAACGCTCTCCATAATGAGGCATAAATTGCAATCCAGCAGGTTTATATTTTTCATCAAATAATTGCTGTCCTCCATTGAAGGACGTAATCCAGGTATTTATACCAAAATTGGCTTGAGGTGGTTTTTTAAGTTTTGTTTTATTATCACTAAATAATTTGGCTTGTGTTCCTATATCTGTTGTCAAGGTAGAATACCTTGGAGTCATACCGAAAGTCAATTTTCCAGCATCATTATCACCAGGAACATTTTTAGTAATAGGGGGTTTACCAGGACGACCATATGGATTACACCCTTGGCAATCAATATCGGCCATACACTGTTCACCTGTAATGGCACATCTAGCCGGTGGACCACAAAAATTCTTACAACTATATGTAGTCGTTAAAGGTAGATTAACTGTATGATTTGTACTTGGAGAACCAGTATCTCTATAAATAGCAATATCCGTATCAAAACATTCTACTATATAACCACCGTTAGTTAAATAGTCTATGTATTTAAATACTCCAACTAATAAAACAAACGTAAAAATTACTAATAAAACATAATAAAACTTTCTAACATTGATTTTTTTAAATTTATTAAATTTCATTTTAATATATTTTAATATTTTATTTATTTATTATAAGTAATGACAAGAAAAAATAATACTAATAGTGATACTTCAGTGATTGATAAAAAAAAAGAAGAAACCAAAAATGAAATTTCTAAAAGTGTAGGTTCTTATTGGTCTTTGATTATTATAATTATTATTAGTTTAGTATTAATTATCTTTTACTTCTGCATAAGTTCTGCAATTTTATTCAGTTGCAAAGTAGGTCAATCGAATATTATACCAACAAGTATGGATTGCTTTCCTTTCACACAAGATAAACCAAACATACAAAAAATATATACAAATATTTTTATAACAAATACAGACCCTCAAGAATCCGTTAAATTACAATTTCCGTATAATGATAAAAATTCTAAAAATTTTATTTTAGATGCATTCCGTAATTATAAAAATAATCCTAAAGCAAGTTCTATAATACTTTATATAATTTCTATTTTAGAAGGATTGATAAATTACAATAATAACGCAATTAATTTATTTTTAAATATATTAAATAAGGCACCCGAGTCTCTAATAGTATTATTAGGACCAGTTTTGTATATAATTTATTTGATATTTGTACAAATAATTGGTTTCTTTGTAAGTATTTATTATTATTTTATTTCTATGTCTTGGTTTTTTAAAACAAATACAAATACTAATAGCAGTTCAAAACCAAAATGGGAAAATACGTCTATTTTAGATCCAATTAAATATGGAACTTCGCTATTGTTTGTTTTCGTATTTTTTATACTTTTTTGGGTTTTATTATTTACATGCTTTCCTATTTTACCAATAATAACTTTATATATTTGTGTTTTTTCAATATTGGGTTATGTAGGTAAAATAAATGAAAAAGATGCAACTATTGGTAGCGTAACCCAAACCTTTTTTAATTATTATAAATCCTTAATTACTAGTTTTATTGCTTTTGTTATAACTATTATTACATTAACAAGTAGTTTAGGTTTAATGGGTGGAATAATTGTATTATTAGTTATAGCGTTAATTTATTTCAATGTAATACCGCTTGGTGTTTTCAATAATATTAAACCTGAAAATTTATCACAACTCGTTAGTTTTGAACAAGCTAAAAAAGATTGCAATGGAGCACCTAAAAATAATGGTTTCCATATACCATTTGTAGAAAACATTTTTGCGTCACAGAAAGGCGGCAATATAATGAAAGAATTAAAAAAAATAAGTCAAAAAATCCGAAATGTGTAATACATAATAAATATATTTATTGATAAATATATAAATATATTTTGAGTAAATAATAAATAAATCATGTCAAAGAATAAAAATAACCAATATCCATTTGTGAGTGTTTGTACCCCTACTTTTAATAGAAGACCATTTTTGCCTTTTATAATTAAATGTTTTGAAAATCAAACATATCCAAAAGATAGAATAGAATGGATTGTAGTTGATGATGGAACTGATAAAGTCGAAGAATTATTTGTAAATATACCACAAGTAAAATATTATAGATATGATACGCAAATGGTTTTAGGTAAAAAACGAAATATTGCAAATAGTAAATGTAATGGAGACATTATTGTTTATATGGATGATGATGATTATTATCCCCCAGAAAGAATAAGTCATGCAGTAGAAACACTGCAAAAAAACCCCAAAGCATTATGCGTTGGTTCAAGTGAAATGTATATATTTTTTAAACACATCAATAAAATGTATCAATTTGGTCCCTATGGTCCGAATCATTCTACTGCTGCCACATTTGCTTTTAGAAAAGAATTATTACAAATTACTAAGTATGATGAAAAAGAGGCATTAGCCGAAGAGAAGCAATTTCTAAAAAATTATACAATTCCTTTTGTTCAATTAGAACCATTAAAATCTATTTTGGTTTTTTCGCATGTTCATAATTCATTTGATAAAAAAAAATTATTAAATCAAGGCAACAATAGTTTTGTAAAATTATCGGATAAGAAAGTTTCTGATTTTGTAAAAGAGGAAAATATTATGAAATTTTTCTTAGAAGATATAGATAAAGAATTAGACAAATATGAACAAGGTAAACCTGAAAACAAACCAGAAGTATTGAAACAAATTCAACAAATAAATATTAAAAGAGAAGAAATGATAAAAGAGCAAAGGAATAAACAAATAAAGTTTAACGAAATCTTGCAAAGAAATAATATACCTTTTAATAATGACTCAACTAAAGATCCTATGATAAAAATAAATGAAATGGGCGTTGTTATAAATGATCTTTTATCAGAAAATATTAAATTAATAGATAAAATCAAATATTTAGAAGAAAAATTAACAAGTATTATAACTGAAAAAATAAAAGAAAAAAAAGAAAAAATAACAGAAAACACTAGCCAAACAATAGTTAAAGTTATTGATAAAAATAATGAGGACAATGTTTTCAACGTAAAAACAATATAAAGATAAATACTAATATTTTAGTATAATCCTGTAGTGTTATATTAGAAAAGTATTAATGTATTACGATGAGAATTTTGATTTTAATGATGATTATAACCATGTGTCAAATACACAAACTAGAGAGTTAAATAAAATTAAAAATTTAGACAAGGATTATGCATGTGTTTATAGATATAAATACAATCTAAACGGTAAAAAAGTATTGACCAAAATAGATTTATATGCTTCGGGTGATATGGGTTCAAATATTAGAAATGCAGTAACTGGTCAATATTACAAATATAAAGTAGGAACAATCGACGAAGAAAAATTATTTAAGATGAAAATATCAACTGGAGAAGTAAAAACTAGAAGTGGTAATTCTCTTTTATTTTTTGATAGTCCTGAACAATATGAAAGTCATTTGTTATCTGAAATTAGTGATGAAATTAAAGAAAAATGGCGAAGTAATAGTAATCAAGTAAATATGTAAAAATATGTAAAAATAGGAAAAAATAGTTAAAAATATAAAGTATAAATATATACTAATAAACAATAATATATATTTATGATTAGAATGCTGTCTTTTTTATTATTATTTCCAAATATGATAAATGTATATTTATCAAAATGGGGAAAGGATGAGAGAACGCAAAAAGATTCAGATATAGATATGGAACTTTTAGAAAAAATAAAAATAAATCTAATTAGAAAACAAATATTAGAGTTTTTATTAGATGATAATAATAATGATTTTAATAAATTGAATATTATAGAAAATCTTAATTCAAATATTAATAATTATTACAATTATTACAATTATTACAATTATTATGCCAATAATCTAACCGAAGGAGGTTTGTATAAAGACTTTCATTTTCAATTTGATGAATAATATCACATGTCTTCATTAACCAATTCAAAATCCACATCACAATCACCATCAATATCTTTTTCTGCAATCTCTTTAGCATTTTCAGTTATATATTTTTCTAAATATCGATAAATCCTATTAATATCTAATTTAGTAATCTCATAATTTTCAAATAAATTAATAACTTGTATATCATCAAAATTTTCCCTTAATTCTATAAAAAAACTAAACATATCTTTTTTATCCATCCCGAGTTGTTGACATAAATTTTGAATAAAAATATAATTATTATACTCTGTCGAATATTTTGTTAATACTTTAGTAAACCGTATTTCAGGAATTTTATTTTTTGTTTTATTTGTGAAATATTTATGAAAATGTTTATTATTTTTAAATATTTTAATTAAACAACTCATTTCATTGAACTGCCATATTTGTTTTTGAAATGTAACACGATCAATATAATCGGCAAAGCAAATATTTTCTAATTGCTCAATATAAAAAGGAATACAATCTTTTTTGTCAATTTTTTCAATTAAATCAATTATATTTTCATGCCATAACAACCCTACACTTGTCCTATCAGTTTCATTCATAATATTAATATGCTCATGCATAGAATAATTATTCATGAATAATTTATTCGTAATTTTTTTTGTATCATCACTATAAGATTTAAGTTGAAATATATTTTCAATCATATTATTTAAAATTAATTCAGGTTTGTTTTTATAGATATTGTAAATATTATTCAGTTTTCTCAAATCACCTTGAACATAATCAACAATTTTTTGTTTGATAGAATTATTTATATTTGGTAGAATAACATTTATTATATTTATTATTTGTGACTGTGTAGGTATTTTTAATTCAATTACGTTACAAACCTTCATAAGTTCTTTAATTTTTTTATCAATACGATAATTACCTATACAAATAATTGGATTCATAGTGACTTCTTCTTGCTTTTGTTTTTTTGTCTTTTTAGGGCGAATTAATTTAATAAGAGTATTGATCCCCCCCTTATCACCATTATTCATGCCATCTATTTCGTCCATGATAATCGCAATATTTTTGACTTTTTTATTAAAAAGACTCATAATATTTTTATCAGACATATTATTTTTAGTGATATCATCAATAACAGATTTATTTCTTACGTCGCCAGCATCATAATTGATAATATCATAATTTAATTCATTCAAAATATTTGTAATAAATGTGGTTTTACCGCTTCCAGGTTCACCATAAATATAAATACCTTTTTTAACAAGTAAATCATGTTTATTTAATTCAAAATTGGTCAAAATATCTTTTATAGAAATGACTTTTTCCTCTCTATTCAAAATTTTATTGATATTTATGTTTTCCATCTTATATGTATATAAGTATTCTTTTTATGTCGATTTTGACACAAACAGCGTAGTTTCAAATATTCATTTAATACATTTCTGCAATTAGTAGATTTATTTTGAATGCAATAATCAGATAAAAAATATAGATAATTTTTATATATTATATTTTTATATAGATAATTTTTAATTTTAAATAAATTATCAATTGTGTCATTTAATATATATTGAAAAACAAAATCATTGTCTTTGCGTATAATGTCTCGGACATATTTATCAAAATTATGTTTTGGAATTAAATATTTCAATAAATAGTGGTAATTCGTGTAATAATATTTATTCGCAAAAATTAGACTACTATTTGGTATATATGATTTTATAATATCAACTATTTCGACTGGCAGTGTATGTATAGCAGTTATAGTACTATCACTCATAAAATATTATTGTATATTTTACAATAATATATTATTTTATTATTTCTGTTATTTAATTGATCTAGTTGTAATTTTGCCTACTAGTAAACAAGGATGAAAACCAACTTGTAAAACGTCCAGAATTATTATTAGATGACGATGATGAAGATAAAGTTGATGGATCAGCACAAGGATTATTAATGCCATAATTAATTCCATCCCAGGCTAATCCACAATTATTAGCCCAAGTATATTTTGCACAATTGCCATTAGAACCAATGTAAGGTGGTACATTAAAATTCATTGTTAAGTATTTAGTACCTTTTGGTGGTTTACAAGTTCCTAAACCTTTCACATTTATACATTTTGTATTGTTACCTGAACCATCAATAAACCAATAATCAGGACAATTAGGTATAACCGGAGGCCAATCAATATTTCTTTTTGCACTACGTATAGAAAGACCAATTAAGAACAAAGCAAGAATTAAAATTATAATGGCAATTATTAGAATAATTTTTTGAAAATAATTCATATATAAAATAAAGATATAATTTTTTCTATTTGAGTAATATAAATGAATAGAATAAATAATGGAAGGGTGGATATAAGAACGCCTGATACAAATAAACTATTTTCTATGTTTGATAAAATACCGGCAAATCAGTGTGTAACATTTAGGAATCCAACAGAAGGTTTATGGGATGATACAACATTATCGAGAACTTTTTTCTCTCAACAAAATATTCAAATAATACAAAATGGAATACGCGCCGGAGTTTATCACAGATCAAATGGTCAATATTTAATTGGTCCGCAAGATTGTGAACCTCTTAAAGTAATCATGCGAAGTGTATATTTACAATACTCGGCAAATCAACCAAACAACATTACTCAACAAGTAGAAGAATTAAATAAAATTGTTTTGAATTACTGCATACAACAGGTATATGGCGAAGCACAAGGTTACATTAAATATGTGGATGATGTAAGTACATTGGTAATTCCAATAGCTCATCCGGTTTGTGCTAATAATACAGACCGTACTTTAGAATTAAAAACGTGGTTTGGTAATAAGAATAATTTTGATGGTGTTATAGGATAAATAATAAATTTAATATATTTTTATTATTTATAAATTTATATATAATATAAATGGACGGAGAAGGAGTAGGATCAGGAGTAGGAGGAACAGCATCCAGTTTCGGTCCAGAGACATATCCTCAATATACTTTTTTGTATTTTTCAAATACTGGTGATGCCACCCCATTTACTGTATGGAATCAAATTTTTACAAATGCTGCTATTAATAATCGAACTCCTCTTCCAGGATATTTATATAATGTAACTACAACTGGTTCAACTCTTAATTTATCTGGAACAACGATGAGTGATAAACGAGTTACAAGTATATATATAGGTGCCAACGTTGTAAGTATTACTGCTTCCAGTTTATATAATAACCAGTATTTAACAAGTGTGTATTTTAATAATTCTACATCCACTCAACAAATAGGACAGGATTCTTTTAGTAATTGTCTATATCTATCATTTGTAACTATCTCAAATAGCGTTACAACTATAGGAGCAAATGTTTTTAGCAATTGTACATCTCTTCAAACAATTGAACTTGGATATACAGGACAAACAAAAGTGACAGTAGGTACAGGTGTATTTGCAAGTATTAGACCAGCAGTATATATACAAGGTACAACAACCGATTGTATAATTCCAGGTGCAACATCTACAACAGGTTTATTTAGCAGATTATCAACTGCTAGTACAGTAGTGACAATACAAGGAGAAAATATAACCTCAATTGGTCAAAATGCTTTTAGGGGTTGTACAGCAATGACATCAGTAAGTATGTCAAATAATAGTGTTACAAGTATAGGTGCAAGTGCTTTTCAAGGTTGTACTGGTTTTACAACAGTAACCCTTTCCACTGCACTTACAACTATAGACGCAAGTGCTTTTCAAGGTTGTAATAATACAAGTTTTACAACATTAACCCTTCCCAATACACTTACAAGTATAGGTGCAAGTGCTTTTCAAGGTTGTACTGGTTTTACAACAGTAACCCTTTCCACTGCACTTACAACTATAGGCGCAAGTGCTTTTCAAGGTTGTAATAATACAAGTTTTACAACATTAACCCTTCCCAATACACTTACAAGTATAGGTGCAAGTGCTTTTCAAGGTTGTACTGGTTTTAGAACAGTAACCCTTTCCACTGCACTTACAACTATAGGCGCAAGTGCTTTTCAAGGTTGTAATAATACTGGTTTTACAACAGTAACCCTTCCCAATACACTTACAAATATAGGTGCAAGTGCTTTTAACGGTTGTTCCAATCTAACTACAATTAATCTTGGATATACAGGAACAACCACTGTGACAGTAGGAGAAAACGTATTTAATGGTATAAAAGCAGCATTAACAATACAAGGTACAACAACCGATTGTATAATTCCAGGAACAGGAGTATATCCAGGTTTATTTAGCAATTTAGAAACTACTAATACAGCAGTGACAATTTCAACAAATATAAAAACAATTGGTCAAAATGCTTTTAATACTTCACCAGGAATAATATCAGTAAGTATCACTGCAAATGTTACAAGTATAGGCGAAAGGGCTTTTTATTTATGTACTAATTTTACAACATTAACCCTTCCCAATACACTTACAAGTATAGGTGCAAGTGCTTTTTATGGTTGTACTGGTTTTAGAACAGTAACCCTTCCCAATTCACTTACATCTATTGGTAATAGTGCTTTTCAAAATTGTAGTAATGCAAATTTTACAACAATAACCTTTCCCAATGAACTTACAAGTATAGGTATAGGTGCTTTTAACGGTTGTTTTATTACAACAATAACCCTTCCCAATTCACTTACAAGTATAGGTGCAAATGCTTTTTATGGTTGTCCCCTAACCACAATTAATCTTGGATATACTGCCACACCAACAGGGTTTAGTGTTGGAGCGGGGGCATTTACATATATATCTTCAAGTGTAACAATACAGGGAATAACAACAAATACACAAACGAGTTATGTAATACCAGATAATATGTTTAAGAGTATATCAAGTACAACAGTTATAATTAGTAATCCTAATACTACCAGTTTAATAACGACTATTGGTCAAAATGCTTTCTCAGGGACTTCATCTGCATCACCCAATACAGCAATAACATCAGTAAGTATTCCAAATAGCGTTACAAATATAGGTGCAAGTGCATTTCAATATTGTTCCAATCTAGCCACAATTAATCTTGGATATACAGGATCAACAACAGTGACAGTAGGAGAAAACGTATTTAATGGTATAAAAGCAGCATTAACAATACAAGGTACAGGATCAAATTGTATAATTCCAGGTGCAACATCTACAACAGGTTTATTTAGCAGTTTATCGACTACTAGTACAGCAGTGACAATTTCAACAAATATAATCACAATTGGTCAAAATGCTTTTTATGGTTCTACAGCAATAACATCAGTAAGTATGTCAAATAATAGTGTTACAAGTATAGGTGCAAGTGCTTTTCAAGGTTGTACTGGTTTTACAACAGTAACCCTTTCCACTGCACTTACAACTATAGGCGCAAGTGCTTTTTATGGTTGTACTGGTTTTACAACAGTAACCCTTCCCAATACACTTACAAATATAGGTGCAAGTGCATTTCAATATTGTTCCAATCTAGCCACAATTAATCTTGGATATACAGCAACAACCACAGTGACAGTAGGAGAAAACGTATTTGCAAATATTAAAGCATCAGTAACAATAAAAGGTACAGGATCAAATTGTATAATTCCAGGTACAACATCTACACCAGGTTTATTTAGCAGTTTATCAACTACTACAGGAGTGACAATTGCGCCAGCAACTACTACACCAGCAATAACAAATATAATCACAATTGGTCAAAATGCTTTTTATGGTTCTACAGCAATAACATCAGTAAGTATCCCAAATAGCGTTACAACTATAGGTGTAAGTGCTTTTCAAGGTTGTACTGGTTTTACAACAGTAACCCTTCCCAATTCACTTACATCTATTGGTGCAAGTGCTTTTGAAGGTTGTACTGGTTTTACAACAATAACCCTTTCCACTGCACTTACAACTATAGGCGCAAGTGCTTTTCAAAGTTGTAATAATACTGGTTTTACAACAGTAACCCTTCCCAATACACTTACAAATATAGGTGCAAGTGCTTTTAACGGTTGTTCCAATCTAACTACAATTAATCTTGGATATACAGCAACAACCACAGTGACAGTAGGAGAAAACGTATTTGCAAATATTAAAGCATCAGTAACAATAAAAGGTACAGGACCAAATTGTATAATTCCAGGTACAACATCTACACTAGGTTTATTTAGCAGTTTATCAACTACTACAGGAGTGACAATTGCGGCAGCAACTACTACACCAGCAATAACAAATATAATCACAATTGGTCAAAATGCTTTTTATGGTTCTACAGCAATAACATCAGTAAGTATCCCAAATAGCGTTACAACTATAGGTGTAAGTGCTTTTAACGGTTGTAACTATCTAGCAACAATAATTCTTGGTTATACAGGATCTTCAACTGTTACTGTTAATTCAAACGCATTTTCAAATATTAACGCATCAGTAACAATACAAGGTATATCAACTACTACACAAACTAGTTATGCAATACCAGATAATATGTTTAAGAGTTTATCAACTGCAAGTACAGGAGTTAATATTAGTAATCCTAATACTACCAGTTTAATAACGACTATTGGTCAAAATGCTTTTTATGGTTCTACAGCAATAACATCAGTAAGTATCCCAAATAGCGTTACAACTATAGGTGTAAGTGCTTTTAACGGTTGTAACTATCTAGCAACAATAATTCTTGGTTATACAGGATCTTCAACTGTTACTGTTAATTCAAACGCATTTTCAAATATTAACGCATCAGTAACAATACAAGGTATATCAACTACTACACAAACTAGTTATGCAATACCAGATAATATGTTTAAGAGTTTATCAACTGCAAGTACAGGAGTTAATATTAGTAATCCTAATACTACCAGTTTAATAACGACTATTGGTCAAAATGCTTTCTCAGGGACTTCATCTGCATCACCCAATACAGCAATAACATCAGTAAGTATTCCAAATAGCGTTACAAATATAGGTGCAAGTGCATTTCAATATTGTTCCAATCTAGCCACAATTAATTTAGGATATAAAGGAGGCACAGTACTTACTTCTGTTGGAGCAACTGCATTTACAGGTATTAAATCAACTGTAACAATACAAGGAACAACACTAAGTTGTATAATTCCAGGTGCAACATCTACATCAGGTTTATTTAGCAGTTTATCAACTAATAATACATCAGTGATAATTAGTACGGCAACAGATTCATTAAGTATAATCACAATTGGTAATAATGCTTTTAATGGTTCTACAGCAATTATATCAGTAAGTATTCCTGCAAGTGTATCCAGTATAGGTACAAGTGCATTTAAAGATTGTTCCAATCTAACTACAATTAATTTGGGATATACAGAATCCACAACTGTTACTGTTGGAACAACTGCATTTACAGGTATTAAATCAACTGTAACAATACAAGGAACAACACTAAGTTGTATAATTCCAGGAACTACAAGTACATCAGGTTTATTTAGCAGTTTATCAACTAATAATACATCAGTGATAATTAGTACGGCAACAGATTCATTAAGTATAATCACAATTGGTCAAAATGCTTTCTCAGGGACTTCATCTGCATCACCCAATACAGCAATAACATCAGTAAGTATTCCAAATAGCGTTACAACTATAGGTGCAAGTGCATTTCAATATTGTTCCAATCTAGCCACAATTAATCTTGGATATACAGGATCAACAACAGTGACAGTAGATTCAAACGTATTTGCAAATATTAAAGCATCAGTAACAATACAAGGTACAATAACCAATAATAGTATAATTCCAGGTGCAACATCTACAACAGGTTTATTTAGCAGTTTATCGACTACTACAGCAGTGACAATTTCAACAAATATAATCACAATTGGTCAAAATGCTTTTAATGGTTCTACAGCAATAACATCAGTAAGTATCCCAAATAGCGTTACAACTATAGGTGTAAGTGCTTTTAACGGTTGTAACTATCTAGCAACAATAATTCTTGGTTATACAGGATCTCCAACTGTTACTGTTAATTCAAACGCATTTTCAAATATTAACGCATCAGTAACAATACAAGGTATATCAACTACTACACAAACTAGTTATGCAATACCAGATAATATGTTTAAGAGTTTATCAACTGC
>Ga0209400_1000204_pt1 | contig 53300 bp, 49 predicted proteins | sample M_130807_EF_Meta_FD_187313 | JGI IMG/M metagenome (GOLD analysis project Ga0209400, IMG submission 187313) | Freshwater microbial communities from Lake Montjoie, Canada to study carbon cycling - M_130807_EF_MetaG (SPAdes) (version 2) | ecosystem: Environmental > Aquatic > Freshwater > Lake... | reverse complement strand
GTTTATTTTTTTTTGTCATTTGTATCGATATTTGTATCGATATTTTCATCTACATATTCATTTTCGACTGATGGCAATTCTGTATTTTCTTTTGATTTCTTTTGAAACAAATTCAAAATATAATTTTTGTTTTCATTTGTATTTGGATTATTGAGAACTTTTTTTACATTACTAGCAAATGAGTCAAAATAATTATAAGGAAATGTCAAATCACTTCCACCTATATATTTGTTCAATTCTATTTCTTCGTTATTTGGAACTAATTCGAATTCATATTTTATATTCAGTTTTTCAAATTTCTTTATCAATTCATCAATATAATTCTGTGCTACGTTTTTTCCCGATATTTCTTGAATTTCCAATAAAAACTCGGATGGAACGATATCATAATCGCCACTATCAACCGTATTATCAATATCATCTACTAAGTCATCAACTAAATTCCCCATATTTTCCAATTCTGTATTGTTGTCCAATTCTTCGATATTATTCATTCTTATATAATTTATATGTTTATTTTTACATGGTTGAACAAATATACAAAAAATTGACGAAATTGAATTATCTAAATTTATCAATATATAACAACGATAACAACGACAATATTACAAAATGGTAAAGAATACAACTGGAGGAACTGGTACTAAAAGTTTAGCTAGAAAACATCAATCAAACAAAAGCAACAATTTACTACGATTACCTGAATGCGAATTAGAATTATTCGCCGTAGTTACTAAAATGCTAGGAAATGGTCGGTGTGTTGTTTCAACAAATGATAATGAAGAATATTCAGCAATAATACGCAACAAATTTCGCGGTAGACAAAAACGGCATAATATCATTTCACCGAATTCGATTGTACTGATTGGATTACATGAATGGGAAAGACCAATAAAAAATTGTGATGTGCTCTCAATCTACAATGAAAATGAAATAGATATATTATTACAAAATCCTCGTTTTGATATAACAAATCTAATTAGAAAAAGAATTTCTGGAAATTTCAATAACAATTCTTCAAATGTCGAAAATGATGATGTTTTATTTACAAATGATATTGACGACGATTCAGCGGATGAAGAAACAAACAAAACAAAAACAAAAAAAATACAAGAAGAAGAATTTATATTAGATGATAGCGAACAAATTGATATTGATGACATTTAGATAAAAAAACAAAAATATGTTACATGGTTTTTTTATGAAAAATTGATGTAAATAATTTTTCATACAAATATTCAATCAAATAAAAATATCAAAATGGCTTCAACAACAAAGAAATACGAAAAAAAAATTCGTGAGATTCAAAATCTCAAAAAAAAACAGAATCTGAATGATAGTGAAATTGACAAAATAAAAAAAGAAAGTTATTACAAAGAATTATTGAATAAAAATAGAAATACAACAACAATTTATCATCACCTACCAAATGAATTAAGACTGTATATTATGGAATATCTGGATACAAATACTAGATTGAATTTATTGAGAAAAAAATACACAATTGAATTTATAAAAAATAAATTATCTTATCTTCCATCAAAAGAGGTTTCATCTATAAAAAAATTATATTTATGTTTCAAATACATTGAAAATATATTAGTCAAATATTTAGATAAAAATAGTGATATCTATAATAGAATACGATTTTATATAGACTATAAACATATCAAACCAATAATCAATTACCAATATTTTCTGGAAAATGATGGTTCGAATGATTGGTGGTTTTCAAAGAAAATATTAATAGAACTTATATTGATTGGTATAAAACATTTTTCAAAAATGTATAAAAGAACAAACAACGCCACTGAGATAAACGAAAATGAAAAAAGTATGATAAAAATGTTTATCACTCTTCAAAATAAATTCTAACTATATTTTCTTTGAAAACACATTACATTACATTACATGGTTTTTTTTAGCATCTTTTTCCAAAAGTCACATCGGTTTATAGAATTTTTGTGTAAATCCAAATAATGTTCTTTTGAATAATTCGTCAAAAACAATCCATCCTCATTATGTTTCCAAACTCTATTCTCAAATAAATTAAAGGCATTATCATATGAATCTTGTAAATTGCCTCCCATTCTATACATATTATATATCATACATCTATCGAAATCATATGCTGTCAATAAATCCGCTTCTCTAACAATATGATAAGCATGTTGATATTCACCTAAATCTGGAAATCCATTTTTTTTTACGGTAGAATAAGACATAGTGTTTATTATATTTGTTGTAAAATTAATCTCTTCGTTACTCATTTTATCCTGTAAAAAATCATTTATTTCGATTAATCCATTTGTTTGATTCATATATTTTTTATCACACATATCATGGAGAATAGCAGAAACATAAATAGTTTTTTCATATTTCTCTAAAATTGGGTTTTTCGGTAATTCATGTTCATAGATAGCATTCGCAAAATTCAATACATTCATGCTATGTGACAAACCATGAGATTCATCTATTCTGTATTTGGTTTTTGTCAAGAGGACATAGTGAAATAACTTTGATAATAATGACATTATATAGTATATTATTATATACTATCTAATACATTTCAAATATCATTATTTACGCATTAAAGCACACAACAAAAAAATATTTGTAACTTTGAATAATATTATCATCAAAGCAGTATTTTGTTTCATATAATAAAATATACACACGTTTTTATACTATTTGTAATCTTATTTTTTTCTTTAATTTATCTTCATCTTCGAAAAGAAACAATTTAAAATTTTTTATCGAATAATTTTCCATATCATTTTTCGTTGTAATTCTAGACAACAATTTGATTTCTTCTAAAAAAACCATATATGAAATTGTGCCGTTGTTTTTGTCAACTTTATCGAATACAACCCCATTAAAGGTTGAATCCAATATTTCCGGATTATGAAAACATATGGTTATCAGCTCACAATCTGTTTGTATTTTTCGAATAGCACGCATACTAGTATTAATATAATCTAATTGACTTATCCAATATGTTAAAAATTCATTAGCAGTCGAAGTGATTGTATTGATGAGTGAATAATGTTGTAATAAAATCATTTGATTTAATAAATCGACTAATCTTCTAATGGGACTCGTAATATGTACATAAGAATTCATGTTTCTATCACCATTCATATTATTTTTTTTGTTAATAAACATCAAATCATGACTGAGATTAGCATCATCGGAATATAACATATATTGACCACTTGTATTATTCCATGAACGTATAATGCGTTTCGTATCATCATTAATGTGGCAATTTGATAATAAATCTGTTCTCAAATCTACATTCAAAAATGCGGCCGCACGAAAAATTCCTATTTTATCATTCGCCATTAAAAACCCTGTATGTTTGTTCATAAAAATCATCCAATGCGAAACTAGGTCATGACTATTTCTTATGGTACCATCCATTTTCATAGTTATATCAAATAAATTTTTATAGTGTTTATCATTATTTATCATTGAATAATCCTCATAAATATAATTTTTAGAAACACAAATCAATACATTTTTATATTGGATTGGTATTTCGTCATATAATTGTCCCTCATCATCTACATAAAAATCCATTGCTAATGCGAATCGTCGTTGTTTCTGTTCAAGACTACATAACATATCAGAAAGTATAGTTGGCAACATGGGACGTCTTTTATCTGGCAAATAGATAGTAGAAACCCGTTTACTGAAAGAATTCCATAAATCCAATGTTTCCAACCAAAAATATACGTTTGCGATATAAATACTTACTTTCCAAAATTGTGTGTCGTTTATTTGGACGGGTTGAATACTGAATCCATCATCAAAATCACTACTGTTAACAGGGTCAATAGTAAAAATATATTGTTCTCTTCTATCTTCTATATTATAATTAGGATTTTCAAATATTTGCTTAATATAGTCATCGTTTGTTTTATCATTCAAATTTTTTTTGGTTTTGTTCGTAAATTCGTTTATAGATATGTGAAGACTTTTACAATACAATTGATATTCATAGAATACTTCCAAAGAATCTATATCCCCTAATGTTTCTGTCAATATACCACATGGATGTTTGCCTGACCAATTATCAAATTTGAATACAACGTATTTGTTTTTTTGAACTTTTGAGAACCCTATTTTTACTTCATAGGGTATTAAAAATACAGGCAAATGTTTATCATCTGGAATACATTTGTATAACAATCGTTTTTTGTTCGACGTTCTGCCATATGTTTTATTTCCTTCTAGAACCAAAACACCAGCAAAAGCATTACTCGATTTTATATACGAATGGACAACATTCATGGTGTCATTTTCTTCGATTCTTATAATATCGCGACTAAATAATTTATGTTCCAATGGATTTATTTTGGATAATATAGGATATGTATCTTTTGGCAGTTCTTTGTTGTCATCGATATTAGTAAAATACCAATCATTATAATTGCGGTCATTGATAATAATTTTTACATTCATGTTTTTCGTTTGTTTCTTTAGTTATACAAATATTGTTTATACAAATAGTATTATTATTATATTATTTCTAATTCAATTTTACAATTTAATAATTCATATAAATACATTATGGTATAAATATAATCAAGATGTTTTCAAACACAGAATTAGAACAGCGTTATTAATTAACTGAACGAGATAGAAAAAACGCGTGTTATTTGGCACTTTTCGTTATATTAGTTGTTTGCGTTATAATTTTTGTAATATAAAAAATTGATTGAATGTATTTTATAAATTAAGTAAAATAGAATACAAAATGGCTCCTTCATCAATTGTCAAAGTGAATGAAAAATATAATAACAACACAAGCTATGGAAAACCTGGTTGTAAAGATGCTGTTTGGGAAAAAGCAGCTCGTATAAAGGGTAAAGACCCAAACAAAATAAGACGCGATAATAATGGTAATATGATAATGTATCACCATTATGGAAATAAAAAATCTCGTTATGGTTGGCACATTGACCATATAACAGCAACAGCAAAAGGTGGTTCTGATTTTATCGATAATTTACAACCATTAAAATGGAATGATAATATAAAAAAATCGGATAAAATTGTAAATAAACGAGAATATGATAATGAAAAAAGGCGTCTTCGTGGTTTTTGTGTAAATCAAAATAAAGCTCCAGAAATAAATATTGGCGATTGCGTTTTCGCTAGACAAACAACTACCGCGAATAACTGGGCATTAGCAACAGTGCTTGAAAAAGACAGAAAAAATGATAAGGTTATAATTATGTGGGATTGCGCAAAGTATAAAGATGATTTACCATATGATGCTAATTTCTTTCAACAAATGTAATCTAATTCAAACACCGAATTTTTCTAAAAATAGATTTAATGACATTGGATACCACCTTAAAAAAAATCCTTGACCATATGTGCTACTACATTCAGTATAATATTGAAAATGTATTTCATTTTTGTTATTCAACTCGGTATAGAATAAATATGCTTTTTTCTTTTCTTCATCACTCATTATTTCATTATATGTTTTTTCAAATAATATATTAGCAAAATCATCATGATTAAAATTATACATTTTTATTCCAAAAATATTACCATTATTATAAATTCCCATTTTATAATAATGTATAATAATGTATAATGTTTATATTGTTATAATCTAACGAAATTATGGGGCATTTTACACAGTTGAAGATTTCAATCCGCACAGTTGAAGATTTCAATCCGCACAGTGGATGAAACTTCAACTGTGTAAAATGTGTAAATATAAAATGAAATAAAAACAAACCATTATTCATAATAGTAAAAAAATTTTTTTTTATAAAATGCCTCCAAAAAAATTCTTTAAAAAGCCTTTCGCAAATTATAAAAAAAGTGGAACTACGAAAAAACCCCCAACCATAAACGTCAACGCACAATATCTAATAATCGTAGAATCTCCATCAAAATGTACAAAAATAGAGCATTTTTTAGGAGAGGATTATTGTTGTATAGCATCAAAGGGTCATATACGCACAATAGATGGTTTAAATTCGATAGATACAAAGGGTAATTTTGAACCAATGTTCTCGATTATCGAAGAAAAAAAGAATCATATTGAATTTATGAGAACCATTATTGATAAATTTTCAAAAAACAATATTATATTAGCAACTGACGATGACCGTGAAGGAGAAGCAATAGCATGGCATATATGTAAATTATTCGATTTACCAGTAGAAACAACAAAACGTATTATCTTCCATGAAATAACAAAAACGGCGATTTGTAATGCTGTGAAAGAACCGACTACTGTTAATATGGATATAGTTCATGCCCAACATGCTAGACAGGTTCTCGATGTTATTGTTGGATATAAGATTTCTCCATATTTATGGAAATATTTATATAATAATAAATCGAATTCTCTTTCAGCAGGTAGATGTCAAACGCCAGCATTGAGATTAGTATATGATAATGAAAAGAATAAAAATGCCGGAATTGAAATGAGACACAAGATAACGGGAACATTTTTTTCGAAAAACATCGAATTCACATTGAATCACGAATTCGAAAAACAACCAGATGTTCTCGATTTCTTAGAAAAAACCAAATCTTTTGAACACAATCTTTCAGTGTGTTCTCAAAAAGAATCCATAAAATCCGCACCAAAACCATTTAATACATCTAGATTACTCCAGACGGCAAATAGTATGTTACATATTTCTCCGAAAGATACTATGAATATATGCCAACAATTATACCAAAATGGTTTTATTACATATATGAGAACCGAGAGTACATTATATTCATCAACATTTTTAGAAAAAGCAAAGAAATACATAGTAGATGAATGGAAAACGAATGATTACTTGGGTAATTTAGATAAATTAGAAAATAAAGATTCATCGAACCCTCATGAGGCCATTCGTGTTACATATATAGAAACATACGCAATACCAGATTGCGATGACAAAAGAATGAACGCTATCTATAGATTGATTTGGAAAAATACATTAGCAAGTTGTATGTCTGACGCCAGATATAATGTCATTCCAATAAAAATATCGGCACCATTGAATTATAATTATCTATATGAAATAGAAATACCAGTTTTTTTAGGTTGGAAAAAAGTAGAGGAGAGAACATCCAAAAACGAATTAACGGATAATCAAAGTTCTCAATCATCATTATTATTATTTTTCCAATCAATACAATCCAAACAAAAAAATATAACATATCAACGAATTAATAGTACAATAGTTGTTAGAAATAAACATCAACATTATACTGAAGCTAGTTTAATAAGTAAACTAGAAGAAATGGGTATAGGTAGACCATCTACATTCGCTACGATAGTAGAAACAATACAAGACAGAGGATATGTATTGAGAACAGATTTAAATGGTGAAAAAATAGAATGTAAAGAATACTCGTTATGTGGTGTCAACCTGGTAGAAACAGTAAAAGAAAAGATATTCGGAAATGAAAAAAACAAATTAGTTATACAGCCTATTGGAATACTCACTATTGAATTTTTATTACAATATTATCAACAATTGTTCTCATATGAATATACAAAAAATATGGAGGACCAATTAGATACAATATCATCAGGTCTAATTACGGAATGGTCACAAATATGTAAATCATGTTATAATGAAATAAAAGAATTGTCATCACCAATGAAAACTATTCAAAAACAATCTTACAAAATCGATGACAATCATGATTTTATTTTTGAAAAATATGGTCCATCTATACGACATAAATTGGAGGATGGTACATTTGAATACTTGAATGTCAAAAAAGAAATAGAAATAGATTTAGAGAAATTGAAACGCGGAGAGTATTCGTTAGACGAGTTATTAGAATTAAAAACTAATTTGTTAGGAAAATATCAAGATGAAGATTTGTTTATAAAAAATGGGAGATATGGTCCCTATGTCGAGTGGGGCGATAAAAAAGAAAGTATCAAAGATATTAAAAAACCGTTATGTGATATAACATTAACAGATGTAGAAAAATTTTTAGAGAAAGAAAATACAGTAGGTAAAAATATAATGAGGCAATTGAATGATAACATGAGTATTCGCCGAGGACAATATGGCGCATATGTTTTTTACAAAACCCCAGAAATGAAAAAACCACAATTTTTGAATATAAAAAAATTCCCAGAAGGTTATTTAACATGTGAAAAGGATACTTTGATTCATTGGCTATGTGAAACTTATAATATTGAAATATGAAAAAAAAATATCACAAATATATAAAATGGATACATCAAAAAAAACAATTTTTAAAAACCCCGAATGGTTACCAAAAAACGATTTTTTCAATAAATTATCAAAAAAAGATTGTTTTCCTATACTGAATTATATTGCTTTTTTTGTATTATATATAGTTTGTTTCGTATACATAAATGTCAAATATACTGAAATAGTAGGCTTTGGGCTACTTTTTGTGATACATTCGGCATTTTCACTATTTATTTCAAAAGATTTATTCAATTTACTAAACGAAAAAAATAAAAGTTATCTGGCGTTCAATGTATCATTTTTGGCAATATTAATAGGATTAGTATTTCATTTTGTATCATTCATACTCACTTTTATTATGATAACAACATTACAAAAAAAATATACAAAAACACGTGGTACTCCAATTGTATTATCAACCAGTTATCAAAACAAATTCAATGATTACAAAAACAATATAATAGCAGTTTTTTCATTGTCGTTTGTTGTATTGATTTCTATATTTTTTGCATATGATACGATAAATATAGATTTCGCACAATTATTCAAATCACCATCAATGGCTAGTATTTACAAGTATTTACCAGCAATATTTGTCGTTTTGTCATCTCTATCTATAATCGGTATATCATCATATCAAGTATATATATCGAATATGTTCTCAAAATTAAGCCAAAAAGATTTGATATAGACCAGCGAGGATTTCAAATGTTCAAAGTTATAAATATATAAATTTAATGCGTATAAAAATAATTAACGAGTTCTCATTATTATATACCGGTTATCTAATAATGAAATTTTATGAAACGACATATGAAGAATACATAAATTCAGTAGAAAAATACAATTTACATCCAGAAATTACAAGTATTTCAAATTCTTTTCCAAAAAATATTCAGAATCTCGAGAACCTGATTATTTATGGTCCATCAGGTGTTGGTAAATATTCTCAAGTTCTCAATATAATAAAAAAATACAGTCCATCTGAATTGAAATATGACAAAAAAATAACGACACAAACTGAAAAGCAGCAATATATTTACAAAATAAGTGATATTCATTATGAAATAGATATGTCTTTATTAGGATGTAATTCAAAAATATTATGGCATGAAATATTTTTTCAAATAGTGGATATAATTTCTGTAAAAAAAGAAAAACATGGAATAATTCTATGTAAAAATTTCCATTTAATACATACCGAATTATTAGAAATATTTTATAGTTATATGCAGCAATACAATCATTCACAAAGTAATATCAAAATAAAATTCTTTATGATATCAGAACATATCAGTTTCATACCAACACATATAATCAACAATTGTCATATATTAAGAGTAGGCCGCCCATCAAAAGAAAGAGTAGAAGAAATGATATCTTTGAATTACTGTTTATTGAACAACAAGGAAGAATATCGAAATTTTACACAAAGAATTACGGAATACAAAACAAAACCTTCCATTATTTCTCAGCGAATAACCAAGACAAATGCTGACAAAATCAAAACAATCTCTGAAAGTATCGATATGGAAGGTGTAATGAATCTGAAAGAATACCGTTCTTTTCCATTAGTTGTACATGAAATCAATGATGAGGTTCAAAATAAAAACAATCATTTTGAATTATCATCCGTTTTACCCAAAGATGTTTTCAATATCATATGTGATAACATTATCAAGGAAATATCAAATCCGCAAACTATATCATTTACTGAGTTTCGCGATACATTGTATGATATTTTGACATACAATTTAGACATGACTGATTGTTTATGGTATATACTTCGACATTTCATTGAGAACAAAAATCTAACAAAAACCGATATTTCGGAAATACTCGTAGATACATTTCCATTTTTGAAATATTATAATAATAATTATCGTCCAATATACCATTTAGAGAGAATAATGTTTACTATAATAAATAAAATAAACAAATTCTAAATATTAAAATGAATTACGTGAAAGCATGTGAATGTTTAGAAATAGAATTTGAGAACAATCACATAGATGAATCAAAATTAAAACGTCAGTATAAATTGAAAGCATTATTATATCATCCTGACAAAAATAAATCGTCAGATGCTGTATCCCGTTTTCAGGAAGTACAAGAATCGTATGAATATTTGATGAAGTATCAAGGATATATGGAATCTGAAAATGAAATGGATTCATTTGATGACAATTTCGATTACGACCAAATGTTCTCAAATATAGATAAAAAAGGATACAAATGGATTCTGTTTTCATTTTTGAAAAATATTTTAAATAGAGATAGACAAAATAATTTATTGTATACAATTATACAACGTATATCAACCATATGCGAAACTAGCGCATTGGATACATTAGAAAAAATAGACAAAACCATACTTATAAAAATTTATGATATTTTGAAAAAATACAAGGATGCTTTCCATTTTACAGATGAATTCATTATAAAAATAGAGAATATGATTTCAGAAAAAATAAAAAATGATGAATGTATTATATTGAACCCTACATTAGATGATTTGTTTCAAAACAATCTATATCGTCTTACTATTAATAAAAACTATTATTGTATTCCATTATGGCACCACGAATTAGTATATGATAATTCGGGCAGTGATATTTATGTAAACTGTAATCCTATTTTAGATGAAAATATAGAAATAGATAACAAAAACAACATACATATTTACATAGAATACAAAATCAGTGAGATTTGGCAGAGAAAGACACTTGATATCTATTTAACACAAGATAAAAGTATAAATATTACAGTTAATTTGCTTAAATTAGTAGAAGAACAATCGATTGTGTTCTCGAATATGGGTATAAGTAAAATCAATACTGAGAATGTATATGATATATCGAAAAAAAGTGATATCATAGTACATTTAAAATTAGTTCTATAAAGAGGATAAAAAATATAACATATATTATACAAATATTATAATACATGTTCTCGATATACAGGTATTTATTTCTATTTTTCTTATCATTTTCTATGTTTGATTATGGAAATACTTTTTTTTTAAACATACAATTTGGCAATCCATTCAGAATAGCAAAAAAAGAAATCAGTAAAAAAATAGAATATAATTTAAAAAAGGATGACAGTGATATAATTAAAAAAATCAACGGATTTTATGGAATGATAGGACCCGATGTGAATACATCTACGATATCTACTTTGTATGATCTATTTACTGGCGATGGAAATATCCAAGGTGTATTTTTTGATAATGGAGAACTAACATACACCAAAAATTTCGTAAGAACAGAAAAGCTATTATATGAAGAAATAAATGGCAGAATACCGAATCATTGGGTAATTACTTTTTTGTTTACGGCACTTGAAAAAACTGGTTTATTACCAAATATGATGGGCATGGCAAATACTGCTATGTTATCGATAGAAAACAATACCTATGCTCTCTTTGAGCGTGATTTACCTTATTTGTTAGATATTGATTATAGTAAAAAATGTATCAATACAATCAAAAAGGTAAACATAAAAGGTCTCTCGCATTTCTCTGGTCATTCAAAATACATCAATAATAAAATAGAGACAATAGATTATCATATTTTGACAAAATCGATTGATTATTTTCAACTGAACAAATCATTCGATATTCTCAATAAAAAAGCCATTTATTTGGATAATTTACCTATCACACATGATTTTATAATGGCAAATGACAATATTGTTCTCACAGATTCGCCTTTTTCGTTTCATATTGACGACATAACTAATATAAGAGTTCCTGTAAAATTCAACAAAAAAAGGCCAACAAATATTCATATAATAAACAAAACCGATTTTTCTATCAATAAATTCATTTCGAATGAGAGTTTTTACATATTTCATTATGCTGATTTGAAAGATTGCGATGAGTGTATTGATATTTACGCGCCAGTTTATGAAGATGTGAATTTTTCAAAATTGAGTATAAATGGTAAATATAGAAAAATATCTATAAACAAACTTACAAAAGAAGTGAAAATGGTTAAAAATGAATTATTAGAAAAATTCAATTTGGATTTTCCAATAAAATACAAAAATAAGGTAATATTACGTAATATTTTCAATAATACAATCAATGGATTCGTAATATGTGAAAATCTTTATATAAAACATATTCTTTTTCTCAAAGACAAATTCATTTGTGGAGAACCGGCCATAACTGAAATTGATAATGTACCTTATTTGATAAGTTTTGGTTATAATTCTGAAAATAGTTATCTTATAATAATCGATATTGAAAATTATAAAATAATCGAGATACCATTGAATGTAAATGTAAATATAGGATTTCATTCGATATTCACGAAACAATAATATTTTCGTTATTTCACATAATATATATTATTCAATATCTATTATGATAGTTTTATTTACACAAATATTTGTAATAACATAGGTTGTTATTAATATAAACCCAATCATTCGTGTTCTTTTGGTAACATTCTGTTATATAGCTAGAACCATCATCATCATTCATTTTCCATAGAATATCTTTGAAAATACTATAATGTGCTAAAAACATAGGCGTTTCTATTTTAAATTCGGTAATATTATCACCTACTAACCGGTTCTCTTCATTGAATGTATACAATTTATTTTTATCTAATATTTTGAATATTTCATAGAAATTGGGGTGTACACTAGTATTATCATCTAAAAAATAAACATAAGTTTCTTTTTTTTGTATTTTATTCAATGCGTAATTATACAAAGAATTTTCATTATTATCTCCTGTCTTTGATATGTATTCTTTTATCTTGTCTTTGAATATATCATATTCAAATAATTTTGGATTATCTATGAAGTCTTTACCGTTGTAAACAATAACCCATTCGTTAATATAATCAAAATTGATTGTTTTTCTTATTTTCATCATATTTTCAACATTAGTTGCTAATGTTACAATAGTGACATTATTTGTTTGTTTAAACAATGGTTCTCCGTTTTTCACCAATACAAATACTTTGTCATTATTCCAATTTCCAGAATATCTATTATTATGGTCCATAGCTACAAAATAAAATGATTGGAAATTATGTAGTACGTGTTTCAATCTATCTATATATTCTTGTTCATTACGATGTTTCAAAACATCTTCTATTATTAAAATTCCTCCTGGTTTCATGAATGTATGAGCATTTTCAATGAAACGGATTTGGTCTTCAAATTCATGGGTTGAATCCTCTATTATGATATCATAGAGTACATTTTGGTTTATGAAACTTGAAACTATGCTGTCCTTGTTTGTAATATCCATATGAGATAATATTACTCTATCTCTTTGGTAATAAGAATTGAAATTATTTATCAAAAAGTCATGATATTCGAAACCATATATTTTAGAATTTGGAAAATATTCATCCCACATCAATATGGATCCACCGTCCAAAATACCTATTTCAGCTATATTCATGTTCTCATATCTTCGATTTTCAAATAACAAATTATAAAAAACACTATACGGATGACTATGTTTTCTATCGGAACCCTCTAATTGAGAGGATTTATCGGTATCCCATTTCTTTCCTAATTCACACAAAACACTTTTGCTGTTTTTGAAATGGATATCGAATGAGTATGACATTGATAAATATATTCAATGCCATTTTTTTAAATTGTTTGGAAAATATATTCATTCGACTATATTGACATGAATATTTTATCCAATTCATCTTTATTTTCATGTGCGTCCATATAACCTTTTTTCACCATATCATTGAAAATAAATTTACTTTTCGAAAAAAGAGTCGTATAATCAGTAATTTTCAACTTTTTTTTATTGGTATCGTTTTTGTTCCAAATACTAGGAGTTATATGTAAAACTGGTTTTGTAATATTCAAATATGGATATTTACTGAAACCACCATCAAATGAAATGAAATTCTGATAAATATTGGTTAATCCACCAGTTACCATGGGTATATGAGAACTTGCTATACAACAATTAACGGCATCATCTAAACTATCGAATCCTGAAAAAATGGTAGTATTATGAGTACATTGATTCACCGTTGTTACCCCAATAAACAATCTTCTCAAATCGAAATCATTGATAGTATACTTATTTATTATTTTTGACTTCAGTTTTTGTTCCATATCATAAATACTGGATGCGTTTTGAACGCTATTATCTATTAATTGTTCTTGTATTTCGCTCATATCTCGTTTGAAACATAATAATAATGAATTCCATGCTCCAGCCGAAGCTCCAGAAAAAATATAATTTTCTAAATCATAATGTTCTTTTATGTATTTACATATTCCTAGTACGTAAAACCCTTTATAACCACCAGGTGAAATGGAAATCAATTTCTTGTTTTTGATAAATTCATTTTTATTAATATAATTGTCGACCTCATTTTCTTTGTACCAAGTATCTTTTCCAATATCTCGTATAAGTATCGAATTCAATTTATGTTTTTTTATGGAATTACGATTTTTGATAAATGATACTAAATAAGATGGAAATTTGTTTTTTAAATCCAATCTGTATAAAAGTGAATTCTTCATTATCAATAATATCAAAAAAACTTTGTACAATATAATAAAATTCATTATTCTTTTATATAATTACTTATTATTATTAGCATTATTTTACTAATAATGATAAAAAATTGACTAAATGAAAACTAGCAAAGTTGATTTATATAAATAATTCAAACAATGGTATTTTCTCCAAGTGGTTCTTTCGTGGATATATTCGGAGTAATGTGTTTAGCTGGATTATGTATTGGATTCTTATGCTTCATGTATCGAATCATTTATGGGTTGTTTTGTTATAATGGAATAAAAATTTATAACAGAAGTGAATCTGATATCAATGATGCGAATACAAACGATAATGTTGATGTTGTTGTATCAACGATAAATACAGTTTCTTTTGTAAATGAGTATGATATTACAAATATTCCAAATGTTTCTTATGTAAATAGAGAAGATGAATTTGATATTGATAATGAAAAAAACTTACCTGTAGCAACTATAGTATAATAGATATTCATTCGATTACATAAAAAAAATATAATTTTTTTTGAATTATATTTTGTTAAGCCATCCATCCGCAAAGGAAAAAATTGAGATAAACTCATATTTTCGTTGGTTGTAATACAACTTTGATTATACTTTACAATTATAAAAATATATAACACTATCTAATAAAATTCTCTAATATTTACGATATCATTTATGTTGCCTTTTTCTTGACTACCTTCTTTTTAACAGGTTCGACTGCTGCTGCTGCTACGGTTTCTTGTTCTACCACTGGTGCTGCTTCTACTTTTTTGACAACCTTTTTAACTACTGGTGCTTCTTCTTCTTTTACTGGTTCTACATCATCATCACTATCTTCGACTAATGTATCAGTTACTGGTCCAGCTTGAACCGATTCTTGTAAATCTTCTTCATCATCTAAAACTGGCACTATTTCTTGCTTTTCGATAGTTTGTAATTCATCTGTTGATAATTGAATATGACAACGTCCATATACGCTTTGAGTTTCTTGTGGTTTGACTACACACTGGATTAATTTCCATGTTACTCCCCAACCTTTACCACCAAACCATAATCCACCACATTGTAATACACATGCTACATTACTTTTCTTTGGAACAAAATCCATTGGTGTCATATTTTCATTATCACAAGGGAATAACATAGTTCCCTTTGTATCATAAACCTCAACCGCCCAACGATTACTATAATTTGGCACTTTTGCGCGAATAGATGGAGGTTTAGTTGTATCAATCTTCTTTGTTTGTTTATCTTTACTATATTTCAAAAATGGAAAGAATGTATGTTTTGCTACTTCACGTGACATTTCTTCACCAAACCATGCTTCGCTATTTCTAACAGCGTCGTCTAAAATTTGATTTTCAAATGCTTTTAGTTTGTTCAAAAATTCAGTAGTATTTTTTGTTTCATAATCACTATTCGGGAAATTCAATGACATACTGAATTTACCATCTGATTCACCGGTCTTTTCATCAACATAATCACTAATACCCCAAGTCATCATTAATGGTGTTGAAACATGTAACGAACGATTAGTTTGAGTACTAATGATATTAATTGATTTACCTCCACGGTCATTTACTTTTGGCTGCATATAACGAATACTTGATGTATTCCATTCTGAGACTGGTAAAACAACTGGAGTAGATGTAGATTGCTTTGACATTTTATATAATCAACTAACACAAGATATGAATTATATATGGCGAATTCTTTATATCAATTTTTTATAGTTTAGCAAAAAAATAATACGATATATCATAAGGAAAATAACAAAAAAATACGTTTTTAATATTTTCATATTTTGTTTATATTTCAATAAAAAATATAAACATTTTGTGATTATAATATATATTTATGTCAAATAATCAATTCAATATACAATTAATGATATCGAATTTAATAAATGATGTAAATGAGCTATCTATTATTGATATGTCCACAAACAAAACAGCAGAATCATTCAAAAAAAATGATATCAATGAACCGACAGAATTGAAAATAAAAGCAAAAACAACTAAAAAAAAGAAATCCAAGTCGTTAGAATTGAATGAGGATAATTATGGTCTCATAGAAATTCCTATAAAAGAATACAAATTAGATGAACTTAAAAAAGCAGCCAAAAAATACAGATTATTGATATCTGGTAATAAAACAGCATTAATAAATAGATTACAAATACATTTCAAACAAATCAAAAATGCTATAATTATACAGAAAAATTTCAGAAGATGGATTGTAAAAGCCACTTTTTCGTTAAGAGGTCCTGGTTTCAAAAACCGCAAATTATGTGTCAATGATACGGATTTCGTTACAATGGAACAATTAGATGAAATACCTAATGAAAATTTCTTCAGTTATATAGATAGCAAACAATTTGTTTATGGATTCAATATTACATCGATTATTCAAATGATTCGAACAAAAGGTAAATTCAATAATCCGTACAACAGAGAAGAGCTAGACAAAGCTACATTGAAAAATATCAAAAAACTATTTGTACTATGTTTGATTGTTTACCCTGAATTCAAAAATGAAAATGATTTTGATCGAAATCAATCAAATCGTACAACAAATAATACTATCGAGAACACAACTAGACATTATACAAATGAATTTAGAGGCAATAATGAAATAATTACGAATCGTTATAATAATTTAGTTCATGTAATACAAGAAAAACTCCGTGTTTTAAGAGAAAAAACCATTGAACAACGCATTACCGAATTGTTTATCGAATTTGACCATTTGGGTAATTATACAAATAGTTCCTGGTTCTCAACATTGGATGCTACTCAATATGTTCGTTTGTATAGATGTATACTTGATATTTGGAATTATAGAGGTCAATTATCTTATCAGGTAAAAAGCAAGATTTGTTTATTGGGGAATCCTTTTTCCGAAATAATGCCAAGAACATTTTTTACGAACGATTCTATTTCATATGAAAGAATTCGAAATGGATGTCTTACTATTTTTGAAAACTTGATTTATACCGGAATCGATGAAGAACATCGCAAATTAGGTGCTTTTCACGCACTTACAGCACTAACAGTAGTATCTCGGGATGCTAGACAAGCAATGCCATGGTTATATGAATCTGTAGTTTTTTAAACCAATGAAGAATTAAATCCGTACAGCGAATAATTCTTCAACTAAGTTACCATTGAAGATTTATTGTTTTGGAATAAATTTCAATTCTAAATCTGTTTTTGATAACAAATAGTTTTGAATAGAATTGCGATATTTGAAAATCAAATCATTAACACTATTTTGATATGTATATTTGTTTATAAAATGGTCTATGTCCTTTTTATATTTTTGAATATTTTTATCATGAATATTTTTATCATTTTGAGATTGTTTTGCTAAAATATTTTGCAATTCTTTTAACTTATTATATCTCAATTCAATAATTTTCTTTTTTATTCCATTTTTGTGTTCTTCATCTATTTTTGGTGGTATTGTTGTTGAAGCGGCAGCTGGCAATGAGGTTGGCATTAATAGATTTTTTTCATTTTCAGCTATTTTGGAATTAATTTCCGGAATGCTAGTTTCTTGTATTCCTTTCGATAATAGATATTTTTCTATATTTTGTATTTGTTTTATTCTTGATTCTGTAAATTCACTACCAATTATTGAAATCATTGAATTGTTATATGACTGAATCTCAGATGACTTATACAAAGCGATCGCGGCAGGCACAGCAATTGGTAAAATAACAAAAGAAACAATTTTATGTGTTAATGTTAATCCTGCTGCGAATGGCACTAGAGGCGGATAGACAATTGAAGCATAAAATATTACTTGAGTTGCTATTGTAAGTGTTCCATAAAATAAAGCTAACATTGGATTTTTTTTAGCAAACCGATATGCTCCTAATAATGAATCACGCAATACATCTCGCATTCCTCGGTCCCCCTCTTGAATACTTCTTGAAACTAATAAATTATCTTTATACATAGTTAAGAAAGAATTGAAATAAAACAAATACGTATATTTTTCTTTAATTTTAGGGTCACGTTCAGAAATGACTTGATATGCCATTGTTGGTATATGTGAAAAAGTTGTCAAAGTATTACTCAATATACCTCCTCCTATTTTCTTTTTCATTGTGCGACGTTTTGAACCTCCTTTTGATTTATATGAAAAATTTTTAATAGCATTATAGCTTTTTGAAAGTCCACTACTTGCCGATTTTCCCATATAACTAGCTGCTGAAAGCGCTCCTTTTTTTACTGATTTTAATACTTCTTTTGTAGATTTCAATTCATTCAATAGTTTCTGTTTTGCCATAACCACTTTTGCTTGATACATTATTTTTTTCGCAATTTCATCAGTTGGTTTTATATTATTCAAAGCTTCTTTGTATAATGTTCGAATCTTATAAATAAATAAATAAACAAACAATAAATATTTAAAAGAGTTGCCTTCTATTTTGATTTGTTGTAATAAATTATCATTATCAGGCTCAATAATATTGATTTCTTTTATATCGTTGAAAAAAATATCAAATACTTCCATTATTTTAGTATTTGTTTTTACTGGATTACTATCATTACCAGCTGCTTGTTCAATATCATCTCCGCCACCTATTTGCTCACCATTATTATCTTCAATATCTCTTTCATTATCAGTTTCTATCAATTGTTCTGCTAAGTCCTCTATATTTTCTTCTTCTTCTTTCAACTTATCTATAACAACATCTGGATTTTGTACTTCCGGAGCTGTTCCTTTGGATTGTTTAATTTCTACTGTCTCACCAACAATCGGTTTTGTTAAATCTTGTATTATTTTATCAAAATTAGTAGTTTCCTCTGATTTTTTAGTATCATCAAATAAATAGTGCGATTTTCCAAAGGATTTTGTCATGAAAAAATCATTCAATATATTACGTACATTATTGAATATATCATCTAATTCTTTGCCTAGATTTTTCAATTCTTCCTGATATAATTGTATTGTCTCATTTGTGTTATTCGCAGTATCAACATCGATATAAACATTATATAATACACAACAATTTATCATAAACAAAATATTCAATTCATTTTTTGATTCAATAGAATTGAGTATCCCAGCTGCTTTTTTCTGTTTATTCAATATATTTTGTTCCTCTTTTGTATACACAGGTGTTGTATTCACAATTTTTTCATTTCCTAAATTTTTAACCGAATTTGTATCAATTATTTCATCAGCGATTGGTAAATTTCTAAATATTGGATTTTCTACAACTGATTCGTTAGTGACCGATGGTGGTTTATTTGAAAAATTTGTAGCTTTTTTAGCTTTTTCTGTTAATGAGGACCAGAATCCTCCTCCTAATTTTTTAGACAATTTTCTGTCTTTTCTATTTTTTCGATATTTACGGTTTCTTTTGCTTTTATGCATTTATATATAATTTATATAAAATATTTTACATCTTTTTCAACATTTTTACATAATTTTACATAATATTTATATTTTGTAAAATATTATTATCTATTATCGAGTGTCAAAAACATATTATTAATTAAATAAATATATTTATTATAAAAATAACTTAAAAGCGTAACATACTATATTGTATAATAGCCAAGATGGTTAGAACTGTTAAATCCGCTGAAAAATCTCAAAGTGCTCCTGCCCCTGTTGTTGAATCAAAGTCAGCTGCCCCTGTCGCTGCTGCCGCAAAGCCTCGTGCTAAAAAGCCAAAGGCTGAAACCGCTGCTGTTGCCCCTGCCGCACCAGCAGTTGATGTTGCCGCTGCCCCTGTAGTAGCTGCCTCTGATATTTCTCTTGTAACATCTATACTAACTGAGTTTGGTGCTAAATTACAACAACTTGCCAGTGTTTTCAACACCATCAAGAACGATTTCAAGACTCTTGAAAAATCAGTCAACAAGGAGGTCAAGATCGCACAAAAGGCTTCATCCAAGAAGCGCAGAAACAATGGCAACAGAAAGCCATCTGGTTTCGTCAAGCCAACCCTTATCAGTAACGAACTTGCCGAATTCTTAGGTAAGACAATTGGTACTGAAATGGCACGTACTGATGTCAGTAAGGAAATCAACGCTTACATCACCGCTCATGGTCTTCAAGATAAGAAGAACGGTCGTCAAATCAATGCTGACGAAAAGCTAAGTAAGCTTCTTAGACTAAGTAATGAAGACGTACTAACTTATTTCAACTTACAAAGATACATGAAGCACCACTTCATCAAAACCGAGGTTGTTGCCACTGCTTAGATTTGTGAACAAAACCAACAAAATCAACAAAACCATAAAAATCTACAAAACCATAAAACCGCTATAAATATTTTTCTATATGAAAAACATTTATTTACTAGATATATTCATACGAAAACTATATAAATAATAATTATTTATTATTTATATACATGTCAGGTCTGGATAACATTGATTTTAATATTATCGATGATGATAAAGAATTATTCTCGAATAGTAATCAAACGTCACTTGGTAACAATGGATTGAAAAACACAGAAGTAGACAAAAGTTCTCCATTTGACGAAAGAATAAAAGAATATTTATCTACTAAAAAACCTTGTGTATATTTATTAACTCCATGTTTCGCTAGTTTATGCTATGTCAATTATGTACATTCGTTAATGAGTACTATCGATATGTTCAGAAAATACGGAATAAAACTAAGAGTTGAATTTTGTAAAAATGATAGTTTAGTATCAAGAGCGAGAAACAATCTAGTCGCACGTGCTATGGCTGATAAGGAAATGACACATATTATGTTTATTGATAACGACCTCGCTTGGAATCCAATTGATATTATAAAACTATTGGTTGCCGACAAACCATTAGTTGGTGGAGTTTATCCGCTGAAAAATTACAATTGGTCTGATTTATTGAAAGATGCTACCAATCCTTATAATTCGAATATTGTTCAATCTTGGTTACAAAAGAAAAATCAATCTCAATTCAAAGACATAATTGACGATGAAAGTATGTTACAATATCGTTTATTAAAATACAACATCAATTATCTCAATAGCACATTGAGCATTGACCAAAACTTGGCAAAAGTAAAACATATTGCTACTGGGTTTATGATGATTAAGCGTCCTCTTATTGAAAAAATGTCGATGGCATTTCCATCCACTAAATATGTTGATGATGTTGGATTTTTAAGTAAAGAAGAAAATGAATATGCTTATGCTTTGTTTGATTGTGGTGTTGAAGAGGGTCATTATTTTTCTGAGGATTGGTTATTTTGTCATAGATGGAGTAAAATGGGTGGAGAAATTTTCATAGACGTCTCCATAAATCTTACTCATACTGGTATTGAAGACTATAAAGGTTGTTATTTAGCATCGCTTATATAGAGAAATGTGTATTTTATATCCATGAATATTTGAAACGGGAATTGTACCATTTCAAATATTCATACAGACGCCCATAGGGTGTCCCAATTGAAATCTTCGCATGTTTAAATGCTGACTTTTTTAGTTTTTTTTAAATTTTCTAGATTTTCTAGATTTTCTAGATTTTCTAGATTTTCTAGATTTTCTAGATTTTTGTTTTCTTTTTCCACCACTATAAATTTCATTAGTGTTATTACATTCACTCCAACCTTGTCCAGGTATAGTGTTTGTTAAAGGGCACTTTCCGTTCGCATTTGGATTTGTTATCCAATAATGATCTATGCAGGTGTTATGAAATTTATGTCCATCACTACAAAGTCTACAATCATTAGTATCTGTTATATCGTTAAAACAAATGACACATTTAGCAACTGTTATTTCACTTTTCATTTTTGATATTTCTTCATCTGTATAATGGTACTCTATTTCACCGTTATTAATACTTTTCACATTTCTTTCTTCCATTGTATTACCACCATTATGTAAATCTGGCCTATAATTTTCATTTATCAAAAAACCATGTTTGATAAATCTTGCACTTGGTCTTTTTACCATTGTATATATAAAGTAGATATTTATTACAAATAATTTGATATAAAAATATTTTGTTATATCAAAATAAAACAAAATGTCGTGCGTTATTCCTATGGATACTATAAAATACACGGTTGATTTTATTGACTCGATTGAAAATCGGCATGAGTATAAATTAATTATTTTGATTATAGCATCACATAACTCACATTATGAACATTTCAAAGAGTGTTGGCAAAAATATATGAATATTTTCCCCGATGTTCGTTCTTTTTTTCTATATTGCGACCCAACCATCAATTATGATATCATTGTCGATAATGATTCCATTACATATAAATATGAAGAATGGTATGAACCCGGTATTTTATATAAAACAATTGCTGGTATGAATATTTGTGATAAACATTTCGATTATTCGTATTTGTTGAGAACAAATCTATCATCCTTTGTTCATATACCTAGATTATTGTCATTCTTAGAAAACCAATCCACTACTGAGTATGTCGCCGCTAAACAAAATATATTTAGAGAAGGAATTGGTTTTATATCCGGCGCAGGCTTTATAATATCCAAAGATATCACCAAAAATATACTTAGACATGTTATTGATGAAAACTGTATAACTGATGAGATTCGATTACAACCAGACGATGTAGCGATTACCAATATAATCAAACGATTTCATACTAATTATTTTGATACTTTGGATAGATATGATTGTGAAAGTTTGATTGATGTGAACGCAATCGATGAAAAAATTTTTCATATTCGTAATAAAACCGAATGGATTTATAATCATCGAGAAATAGATATGAAAAATTATACAGCATTGATACAATACTTTTATAATTTATAATCGAATCAACTAACATTTATTCTTTCGTTTTTTTGTATAGTTTTTACACCTTTGAACATTTATACCAGTGAAGATTTGAAACCGCACCCCGTAGGGGTGCTATGGTTCAAACTGTAACTGGTAACTTAGTTGAAGTTTCATCCGCTGTACGGATTGAAATCTTCAACGGTGTAAAACGCCCATTATAGTGGTTTATTTTTTTTGAATTAATCATGTGAAATCCGCAAAGAACTAACAGTTTTATTCGAATTATTTATTTTCTTTCTTATTACTTTATTTTTCTATAAATCCTATCGGTTTCATACATAAATTACATGTTTGCTTGTTCCCCATTCGTCTATATAAATGACATCGTAATATTTTCTTAATTCATGATTAAATTATTATTATTATATATATATGGAAAGTATTTTTGAAAAAATTAAAAAAGTTTTTCCAGAAAATGAAGGATATGTTATTACAAAATATATAAAACAAAAAAACTGTAAAAAAAACTGTTTTAGTATATATTCAAAAGGTGAAAATTGTTTGACAGTATCAGTTTCAGAAAAAAAACATATGGTAATATATTTTTTAAGTAAATGTGGCATTAATTCAGGAACTAGTTTATTACAAAAAATAGATGAATTAGCAAAACAAATACCAGAAATTGAATATATTGAATTAGATGATCATTCAACAATACTTTTAAATAATATTAAAATAGATTTAGCTTTTTATAAAATTTTAACAACTGGAGAATCTTGGTATAATTGTTCTGGATATGTTTCAGATAATTATGCAAATGAAGAAAAAGAAAATGAAAAATTACGTCAACAATTATTAACGCTAGAATTAATAGATTCATGTAAAGATAAATTATTGACGGATTTTATCGAACACCTAGAATTGTTCGAAGAACAAATCGGCGACAAAGATATGTTTGACGCTGATAATATCGAAAATAATGAAAAACAGAAAATGGTAGAAGAAAAAATTGAACAAGTAAAAAAAAATTTAGTTGATCAATTTCCTTTTATAAAAGATGGAATAACAATAGAGATTTTTTTTGAATATATTGAAATAAACAAAAAATTGATTGATGACAGACAAACTAAAACATTAAAAGACTTAATTGAAATAATAGGTGTTCTTATAAATTATAATAGGAATTTGAAAAAAACAATTGGAAATTCTAACAACACGAATACTTGTACTATGGTGGGTGGTGGAAAAATAAAAAACAAAAAACAAACAAAAGATAACCAAAATGAAACTAGGGAATATGGAACATGGAAAGACGGTTCTTCTGTATACAAAGATAAAAATGGATATTATATTTATAGTATTAGATATGACGACGATGAAAATAGCAAAGGTGAAGAGTATAAAAAGTATTTAAAAAATTGGAAACCTACAGGAATACTTTATTTAGATGAATCAAAGGGAGGACCTGGGAAATGGAGTTCTAAAAAACCTATTGTAGACAAAAAAAATAAAACGTTGAAATATAAAAATAGGCCATCTCCACCATATCCAGCAAATGATTGGTGTGGTAAAAATAAAAAAGGAAATGATGGTAATATATATACAAGTAAAAAAAATAAAAATGGTGTTTGTAGATGGGTTAAAGTGTAAAACTACTCTTTCGGGAAGATAAGTATGTTAATCCGTGAAATTCGCAATTATCCTTTACATATTTTTTGTCCTCTATAATGGGCGTTTTACACCGTTGAAGAATTCAAATGGGACACCATTTGATTCTTCAACTAAGTTACGAGTGACGACTTCAAATGACGCTCCGGTGGAGCGTCCCATTTTAAATCTTCGCGGGTATAAATGTGCAAAGTATAGGACATCTTTATCGTATTCCATTTTATTATTTATATATTTCAATTATATTATTATTTTTTCATAACAAGAAGGTTTTTCAATATCAGTTTCTAATATTCGAAAACACAAATCCCTCGTTCCCCATGATATTTTTGATCGCATCCATATTCACGGGTTTTTCCTGGATTTCTATATTACTCCATTTTTCCAAATCAATTTCATAATTTATTTGGAACATTTGATATGTATGTAATAATTTTTTGAAATTTTCTATATAACTTGTATTTTTCATCAACCAAACATAAAATTCCAATGGTTTTACTTCGCTTTTTCTACAAATTTCTAGATACCTATTGTATTCATGATATAATTTAATCGTTTGTAACAAGGATGTATTCGTTTTTATATTATAATCGGTTCCCGACAAAACCATTATTTCTATGAAATTCTTCTTCGACATTTCTAATTCGTCCAATATTGATTCTGTATCATATAACATTGCTGTATGATTTGTTAGACTTATGTTTCGTATTACATAAGAACAACCATATAAAAACATATCCATGTCATCACTAACACATCCCCATGCCTTTTCTTTATTTACCAAATAAGCACATAGTTGGTCTGCTTCTGATGGAGCATCATAATAAACTATTCCATACGCATCCATCAATTGTTTGACTTGGGCAATATCATTATCTGTAATTCTAGTGAATTGCCTTTTCAAATTTTCCAATTCTGTCATTAGTTCTTTTTTTTCTTCTTCTGTCATATTATTCATTGACATATCCGATAAAACTGATTTTAGATTCATATATTTTTCTTCCGCATTTTTCTTTTCTATACACCGTTTTATCAATAATTCTTTTTTTTCTATTGGCGGTTTTCCATCGAATACAAATATTGGTTTTATTTTGTATTTTTTCAATATTGATATAAACAAATACATGTTCTCCATCAAAGCGTTTTCATTTACAAATTTGTATAAATAAATACTAGTATCAATGACTATTGTTTTGTTTTCCAAAAATCGTAAATGTATTTTATTGATTGACTTACGACTACATTTATCCAACAAATATCGATTCAAATAACGGATTCCCATTTTTATAGTTTTATTTACAATAATGCAAATTCAAATTATAAATTATCAATTTTTTGAAATTTAGAAATGCTCTATATACTATATAGAAAAATCTAATTATATATAAATCAAGAGATAGTCATGTCTTTTCATCGAACTGAAGACTCGCAATACTTAAACCATTTTATCAACAAAAAATTTCTGAACAATGTTTCTGTTATCAGGTTCTCAAACAAATCAAAATCGGTATTGGAAAAATTATTGAAAACAATCGCGTTCGGTAATATTGAATATAAAAATGCGGATATAAAATCGCAATGGATACCGATTGGCGATGATAATGTTTTTCCAAGAGGTTATAATTATAACTATTGTAAAGATAATATAAAACACGAAATCGAGAACATGAATAAGATTTCTTGTATTTATACAATCAAAATAAAAGATAGAGAATTCCAGATTTCTTTCGTTGCACCGAATAATTTTCCCAATGTCGAGAACTATTTTGAAAAATCCATTCGATTAGTCTATTTTTGGTTGTATTTAGCATGTAATTATTCTCCTTCTAAATGTTCTCATAAAATCAATATTTATTTATATTTTACACACCTAAAAAAATATTTACCCACATCTGGATATTATATTGACCAAAGTCATGCGAATACTGCTTTCACTACTTCTTGTAAAACTATTACAGAAATCAACATATTTCGACATGAAGAATGGTTCAAGGTTCTCATTCATGAATCTTTTCATTGTATGGGTCTGGATTTCTCTGAATATGAGCAAACCAAAATTGATAAACATGTATTATCTATTTTCCCCGTAAATTCCGATGTCCGCTTATTTGAAACTTATTGTGAAATGTGGGCAGAAATTATAAACACATTAATTATTTCTTTTGTTTCCTACAAAAATTTTGATGATATTGAGAACATTACAATTGAACATACAAATAAAATGATTAAAAATTGTGAAAAATTACTTATGGTTGAACAGACATTTTCATTATTCCAATGTGCCAAAGTTCTCAAATTCTTCGATTTAGATTATAATGATTTGTACGAATTACATTGTAAATTCAAACGTGACTCGAATTACAAAGAGGGTACTCATGTATTATCATATTATATTTTGAAAAGCATATATATGTTCTATGTAAATGAATTTGTTGAATGGTGTTCTAATCATAACAATTCTGGTATTATTAATTTCAACAAACAATCAAATCTTGTTGAAAATAATATGTATGAATATTTTTTATTTATTCGAGAACATTACAAAAATCCGGAATTCATTAGTGCTGTAAATGGTATGTCATCATGGTTTCATAAAACACAAAAGAAACTATCCAAATCTTTGAGAAATACAGATAAATTCGAATTGAAAACATTACGTATGTCGATTCATGAAATTATATAATTATCCGGTTCTCAATTCTCTTCTTAAATTCATCAATAAATTATCCGTTTCTGGTTCTCGACCTCTTACAAAATGAACTAATTTGGCATTTTTCGTTTCCAATAATATATTTTTTAAATCTAAATTTTGATTGAATTTGGCAGTTATAGCTGATTTTCGTTCTTCATCACTACGCGTATTTACACCTATTTCAAAGAAATCATTATCTATACGTATGCTCTTATCACGCAATATTCTATCTTTTGTTTTACCTGTTTTGCCTCCGGCTATACGAGCAATAGTTATATCCGTAGCTATATCACTATTGATATCTTTATCACGGTTTGGATTATCTAAAGCAAATTTCAAATAAAAATCTGGGAACCCTTTCTTGAATTGAGAACCTAAATAATAATGTTCCACTGTTTGCCATCGATGACCATCTACTGTAATTGGTGCTTCCCATGAATCGTCTAATTTTCTACGCCAATCGTTTGTTTTATTCAAACGTATAAATTCGGATATCCTTTCATCTGGTATTTTTTCACCAGAACCTTTGCCTGGTGCGGGAGTATGATTCGAATTTGAATGAAACATAAATACCGTTTCTTTATCATATAATTCAGAGTTCAAATATTCATCCTCATTTTCAATCGGTTCACCTTCATTTGCGTCTAATCCTAGAGACGTTTTCATATTACGAAAATCTTGTATAAGATAATATGGTCCAGCGTTTTTTTCCATACATTTTTTTATGATAAGCACTTTTACAGCATGTGGTATTTCATTGAATTTGAATATTCTCTTTTCTTTATAAGTTATCAATTTATAATGATTTCCTGTATATGAAACGATAATATAATAATCTGGTACATATTGTCCCTGTTTTTCCAAATCACTATCATTCAATTGACCACAGTTCATTACCGAATCTAAATCGCCATTTTTATAGGATTCCTCGGACAAAATAATTACTTTTATGTTCAAATGATTCTCTAATGTAGACACTGCCCATGTATCTGCCCAAAAATCACGAGTCAAAATGAATTCACGGAATTTTTCGAAATTATCGATATTTTCCATAAAATCGAATTCTTTCAACAATTCGGCTGTTTCTTTTTTTTCTATATTCAGTTTTTTGTATTTTTCTGCCAACAAATTCGCCTCTTCTAATATTGTATTATCTTCACTTTTATTGACTGTGTTTTTGATACGTGTCTTCAATTGAGATATTTGTTTCTTTATCAATTTGATTTCTGATTCTTTTGTTTGGTATTCGCTATAAAAATTCATATACAATGTTCTATATTGATTGAATATCGTTTCTGTAGCATATTTTGATAGCAATGCCCTTAATTTATCAACGGTTGTGTATTTACCAATTTGATTGAAAGCATCTATCAAAGTATAAAAAAAACAATCCCCTTTTCCGTCGTTATCTATCATACCGTATTCTTTATCGTTCATGAATTTTTCAATCCATTGATTTCTTAATATCAATTTATCCGAGGTTTTTTTGGTTTCGTCTGTTGAAAAAATACCATCCTTCAATTTTTCATCTGTTTTTTCCATAATTTCGGATATCCTTTGTTTTGGGATATTCAAACTAAAAACATCGTCTTGTTCCGGTAATTCTTCTATTTCTATGATATCATCTACCTCTTTTTCCAATTGTTTTTTTTCTATTTTTTCAAATGAATCGTCGTCGATTTGTTCGTTTTCGTTTTTATATTTCTCCATTATTTTTTGTAAATGGTTTTCGGAGATAGTAATAATTATTTTTCCTTTGGATAAATCAACATCCGCATTTTCGTCATCATCATCATCATTATCCATGGAATTGATGACATTTTCTTTTTCGATTTCGAAAATACCGATTTTTGCTACGGTTTCATTTTTCATTATCAAATAAATGAAAAAATATATAATACCATATTTTTCTGATTTATCATATTTTGGTTTACCTAAAGCCATTATAATTGGTATATTGTATAATGAATATTCATATAGTGATGAGGAATGGTCTTCGTCTTCACTATCCATATTGTTATTATTCATATATAAAACGTCTTTTTTTAACATTGACTTTATCATTTTATAATATACATATTTTATTTATTTTTATTTCCATTTTCAATATTATAAATATTCATTTTTATAATATTTTTGATAGTATTATAAAAAAAGTCATTCTTATGGACAATTGGATATATTCAATTCTTCACTGACTTGTCATTTTTTTTGAAAAAATCCAAAATATCCATATATTTAAATATTGCTCGACTTGATATACTTTTATGTTCTTTTGCCTTGTATTGTGAGCATTTTACTATATTTGATTTTATATTATCCCATTTGGGTACATCAACAAATTCGGCAACCGACATTGTCGAGAAAATAAAAATGTTTTCTGTAATTTCATCCACTTCATTCGTCTTGTTATCCAAATCAATATATTCAAAAATTAGGTTTTGTAATAATAAAATAATATCGAGAACTTTTTCTTTTTCTATTATTTCTTTTTTCATCAAATTAATGATAAAAGCAGACATTGCTTTACGTTTATCGTTAAGTTTATTGTTTTCACAGTATTTGTTATAATCTTCATTTGAATCCACATATTTTATTTGTTTGATACTATCTAGATATTGGTCTAAATACTTTGTTATTATTTTGTTGAATATTTCAAATCTATCTATTAGTTCTTTATATAAATTCGCATATATCTCAGAATAAAATTTATTGTTACTAGCTATATCAAATATAGCATTTGCCACTTTATTCAATTCAATGTTTTCTTCTTGAGATTTTACATCCGTTTGGTCCTCATCGTCTATTGCTCTCGTTCTCACAGCATTATCTAATTCTGTAATACAATTCATTATCGTATCACGATGTGTTTCATAATTTTTATTGGAAATTTTGTTCAAACTTGTACGAATATCATTGATTGTTTTTTCGATACCCTCTTTTTTCTCTATTTTTGTAGGTCTACATGTCGGTAATTTTTCCCATGTTTGTTCAAATGTATTTTTACTGCGTTTCAAATTAAAATTATTTGGGTCTTTATGTTTGAATTCACGCCCGTTTCTATCACTATCGTACGTTTTCTTTTTTTCTATTTGTTGGTTGGTTGTCTCTATGACACCCAAATCTGCTGTTAAATTCTTTATTATTGTGATAACACTTTCTGGCAAAACATAATCATAACCATTCGAACTAATATTGTTATAATCTTCTAAATTATAATATACCATTTATCCGCTGTGATTCAATGATTATCTATATTATCTATCTATTTGTATTTATATATTTTATACGAATTATTTACATATTTGTTCCTCGCGTTTGTATATTGAATATAAAATCACAATCATTTTTATTAGAATGCTAAGTTTTTTATCTCTATTATCTGGAAAACTCATGTCAAATGCTACATCTTTGAATGGTTCTGATACACAAAAAGACGAAAAAGATGTTTTAGATGATTGTTCTCAAAATGATAAAACGGTTCGCGATGATAATTTTGAAATCACCAATTTCAAATTACCAATTGAATATTTAGAGCCACATGAAATACATTCATTATCCAATGTGGTTTCGAATGATTTAGAATTATCCAATAACCAAGAGGGTTCCAATAAATCTATCTATGAATATGCTTTCAAACCTAACCATATATTTTCTAAAAAAATGATATCGAAATGGAACTCAAAATATACAACCAATACAGATTTTTTGAATGATACACAAAATATATTGAAATCCATTCATAACTATAAATCCGAAATGGTAAATGCGAAACACTATGTGAATTGTGATAAACTTATCAAAATATGGAAAGATGTCAAACAAGACGAATCTTTCATGGAAAAATACAATTTTATTGAATGGAATATATTGAAACATTTGAACTATTCAGAATCATTCTTACAATGTTTTTCTGTTATTAATATTTTATCACCATTGATTAGTCTTATTATACCTATCATTTTTTTGATTTTTCCATTCTTATTATTGAAATTACAAAGAATTCCTATTACTTTTAGTGTTTATTTGGATGTTCTCAAAAGTATTGCCAAAAATCATTTTATTGGTAAAACATTGATGAATATTCAGTCATTAAGTTGGGATAAAATCATTTATATTTTGATTACATTTTCATTATATGTTCTACAAATTTATCAAAATGTAATATCTTGTTATCGTTTCTATAATAATGTTCAAAAAATGAATGATTATTTGTATGAATTACGTGATTATACTAAATATTCTATTGATAGCATGGAGACTTTTGCGAATATCATAAAAGATTATGACACGTATTCTCCTTTTTATCAAGAATTGAAATTAAACTGTCATTATTTACAATTATTCAACAAACAATTGAATTCTATTACTCCTTTCCGGTTCTCTGTTGGTAAATTTTCTAGTATTGGTTATATGTTGAAATCTTATTACGAATTTTATTCGAACAAAACATACGAAATTGCTCTACAATTTTCGTTTGGTTTTGAAGGGTATATGAATAATTTATTGGGATTACATAGTAACATAACTGGTGGTTTCATATCCTATGCTGACTTCGAAGAAGACGCAGTAACTGACTTTAAAGACCAATATTATCCTCCACTTATGGATGAATTGCCTGTTAAAAATTCGTGTAAATTCGATAAAAATATGATTATTTCATCACCTAATAAATCCGGTAAAACCACGATATTGAAAACTACTACTATCAATATTATTTTTACTCAACAATTCGGTTGTGGTTTTTATAAATCCGCCAAACTGACTCCTTATAGTCATATTCATTCTTATTTGAATATTCCTGATACTTCTGGTAGAGATAGTTTATTCCAAGCCGAGTCTAGGCGGTGTAAAGAAATTATTGATAATATTAAATTGAATTCGGGGGCGAAATGCCGTCATTTCTGTATTTTCGATGAATTATATTCTGGCACAAATCCAGAAGAGGCGTCGAAAGCCGGTCATGCTTTCTTGAAATATTTGAACGGGTTCTCCAATGTTGATTATATTTTGACTACACATTACTTTGCTATTTGTAATAAATTCAAGAAATCGAAACAAGTACAAAATTATAAAATGGAAGTGAATGTATCGAAAGATGGGGGGTTTGAATATACTTATAAAATCAAAAAAGGTATATCGAAAATCAAAGGTGGTATCCGTGTTCTCAAAGATATGGATTATCCCGACGAAATTATTGATACGATTGAGAACCAATAGTTTGGGTTTTGATTATTCATAATTATCATATGATATTTATGAATTTTTGTTTTTATTATGGTGATACTACCCAATCAATATAATCTATATCAATGTTTTTAGGACCGCTAGAATTATTTTTTATATATATATATGGTCTCAATTGTGAAGTTGTATCAACAACATTTGTAGTTTCTTTATGAACTAATGTTCTATTGGTTACACCTAACAATGTAATATAAAAACTCGGGTATCCCAATGAATCAAATTCTATTTCAAATAATACCCATTTGGTATCAAAAGCACTATTCAAAGCTGTTACTCCAAAAGTACTTAAGTTTTTTTGACTTGTGTTATTAACATAACATTCCCATTTATTTGGGCTAGCAGATGAAACCGTAGAATTATAATACCAACTAGCTGATGCGGTTGGAGTTGTTATATTACTGCTAATTCCTATATGCGTGGTATTCCTACCGACAGCAGTATCAGGAAACGGTCTAACTAGATATCTTATTGATTTTAATTTTGTAGAAAAAAACCATATAGATTGTTGTAATGATAACATTGCGCTATTAGTTGAAGTAGTTGTATTTAATTTTAATATACCAACATGTGAAATATCCGATGCTATTGCTGTTATTGTTCCTCCTGATGTTAAAGTAGTAACCCAATTGAAATTACCACTTACATCACCTCTTATCCAATCCTCACTATAAAACCTATATCCTTCTGATAAATCAAACCCTGCGTATTTATTCATGTACGATTTATTAACTAAATCATATGAATTACTCGCATCCACATAACATGATGGTTGATTTTGTATTACTAAATTTTTCGTTATTAAACTGTTTGAAGTTGTATTAAATGATAAATCTTTATTATCATTTTGATATAATGATACATAATAATTAGAATTTGCGGTTGATTGTTGAATGGTTTGTGGTGTATTTGGTGTATTTGATTTATTTAATAATGTTGCTATTTGATTTTTTATTAAAACATCTTTTTGAAGAGCTTTTATTTTTTTACTAACAATTGGCATTTTATATATAATAACAATAATATATTATATATAAGTATTCGTGAATCTATCCTCTAGTCATATTAGTATATAACCAATCTACATAATCTACATCGAGCTGTTTAGAAGCTCCTGTAATACTATTTATATACACAAATGGTCGTATCAATGTTGTTGTTGTGACTGCTGTTGTATTTTCCCTATATACAAGTGTTCTAGCGGTTGTTCCTTGTAAAGTAATATAAAAACTCGGGTATCCCAATGAATCAAATTCTATTTCAAATACTGCCCATTTATTATCAAAATAATCGTTCAATGGTGATGCTGCGTCAATGCTCGATAGACTATATTTTATACTTCCATTTACAATACATTCCCATTTATTTGTACTGGCAGTTGTTGCTGTGGCATTATAACGCCAAGCTGCTATATTTGTGGAAGAGGCAAGAGTATCTCCTATACCCAAATAGATTACAAGACTACCTAAATTGTTATTTAGCACAGGTCTAGCTACAAATCGTAATGATTTAATTTTCGATGAAGAATAACCTATATTTGCGTTAAGTGATAAAGCAGCTGATGAATTCGCAACACTATTCGCTGTATTTAATCTTACTATGCCAATATGTCCTGCCTCTGAAGTTTGTGATGTAATCGTGCCACTACTTACTAGTGTTGAAACCCATCTTAAACTACCACTTACATCACCTGTCAACCAATCATCACATAGCCATCCTTGTGTATAATCGCCTACATATTTATTTAAATGTGCTTTATTGATTAAATCATATGAATTACTTGCGTCCGCATAACATACAGGTGGATTTTGTATTGTTAAATTTTTTAACGTTAATGTGCTTGTATTAGCATTATATGATAAATCCGCATTTACATTTAAACTAGAAGAACCAGACGACACTGATATTAATGGTACAAAATATGTTCCGTTCGATACAACGGGAACATTTGAAGACGTGTTCAAAGATACAGTGCTTGACTGTGCTGATAAGAAAGTTGTTAATTGATTATTCGTATAAGTTAATTGGTTTCGAACAGCTGATTTTTTTGCGTTAATAGACATTGTATATAACTATTATATATAAATAATAATATTTTTATGCGAATACTATTATTTCTTTTCGAAAATCAGTATTTTTTCATTTGTATCTCTATGTGATGTTACATTCACATTCTTATTAAACATTGGTTGTATATTCTTTAAATGAAAGTATTTTTTGGTGATATTATTCATATCGCTCAATAGTTCAAAATGGTTTTTTGTTGTTTGCGAACCATAATCTGATAAAATATAACATAATCTACCACCTTTTTCGAGAACTCGATGACATAATTGGATTGTGGCTAACCAATATTTTTCTAACCATTCATCGTATGTATTATATCTATCTGTGCTTTGTTTTCCTCCTTTGTATAGTTCTAATTTGAAATAGGGCGGACTGAAAAATACCACATCGAAATGATTTTTATATTTATCGATAAATGATTTTGATTTTGATAAATCTTCGGATGGCTTACAAAATATTTCATATTTCACTCGATTAATATGAGATTTACACATTTGCTCTGTTTTTGAACAGACATCTTGAATTACATCTGTGCCTACATATTCAATTACTTCTGGGCATTCTAAAAATCCATAACAATATGATGACCAACCTAATGTTGGAGTAAAAATACGGGTTCCGTGTAATATAGATTTATTGAGAGAATAAACTAAATATGGATTCATTATGGATGCTCTAAAATAATATGACGAGAACACGCTACCTAAGCGTCCATTTTTCATATAAAAAATAGCACTTGGTGTTAATAATTTATAATCAATAATATTTCGCAAGTAAAGATCGAATAGCATTTTCATATAAGTTGGATTGTTCTCAATACCTGATTCGGTTTCCAATAAAATTCCTTTATAATGAATATTACGAATGATATTTTTGAACATGGTTTCGTGGTTATTGTTCATATGATTCTTTTTCATTGGAGGAATGTTAATGTGTATTTTATCAGGTTGAATTCTTAAAGATAAATTATAAAATCTTGTTAAATAGTCATCTCGATTTTTGATGTTCTCAAATAATAACTTCAAATCTTGGTTTTCTATCTTTTTTTCGAGAACATATTCTTTTAAAGGTCGTAATTTTTCGCCAATTCTTACTTTTCCACTGTTTTTGAATTCGGTAAATGTCATGTTCTCATTTTTTTTATGAAATTGCTTTATAAAATCTTCTATTTTCAATATTTCCATTGTTCTTGATTGGTTTCTAATATATACTTATAAATTTTTATTGGTTCTTGATAATTAGTTTTATTAAATAGTTTTACGCTTAGAAAAATAAAAAATGCAAAATAAAGTCGGGTCAATTTTTTTTTTTGGACATTTATAAATGTCCATTTTTCAAAAACAGCGATTAAGAATTTGCAAAAAAGTGATTTCACTCGATGATGCTTTGAAAACCATCTTTGTATGAAAAGTTTTGCTGCATAATTTTTTACATAATTTTACGTTAGAAACTCAATTTGCGACTTTTTGTTAGTCTAAAATGCTAATGAAAAATCCCCGAAAAATCCCTATCATTATTATTGTAAATATTTTATTAGCATGACTGTGTTTAAAATTACATATTATAATGTTTGAAATGACAGCATAAATAAAAATGCTAATCGAGACTAATGAAAAATCCCTTTTTAAAAATACAGCTGTATTATGCTTTCGTAATGTAATATAAAAATCATAAAAATGACATTCATGGTAACATCGATTTCAAACCTTCCAAATAAATTACATAGTTTTACGCTTAGAAAAATAAAAAAATGCAAAATAAAGTCGGGTCAATTTTTTTTTTTGGACATTTATAAATGTCCATTTTTCAAAAACAGCGATGGAGAATTTGCAAAAAAGTGATTTCACTCGATGATGCTTTGAAAACCATCTTTGTATGAAAAGTTTTGCTGCATAATTTTTTACATAATTTTACGTAAGAAAACCATTTTGCGACTTTTTGTTAGTCTGAAATACTAATGAAAAATCCCCGAAAAATCCCAAGAAATATTTTCGGTTAGTATGTGCTACGATAAGTGAATTCAAACTAAAAAATATTATTGTTAAAAATGACAGCATAAATAAAAATGCTAATCAGAGACTAATAAAAAATCCCAATATAAGATTTATAGCATATTATGATATGATACCAAAATACAAACTGATAAAAAAGCCATTCATGGTAACATCGATTTCAAACCTTTCAAAAAATTAAATAGTTTTACGCTTAGAAAAATAAAAAAATGCAAAATAAAGTCGGGTCAATTTTTGAAAATGGACATTTTTAAAATGTCCAAAAATGAAAAACAGCGATTGAGAATTTTCAAAAATGTGATTTCACTCGATGATGCTTTGAAAACCATCTTTGTATGAAAACTTTCGCTGCATAATTTTTTACATAATTTTACGTAAGAAAACCATTTTGCGACTTTTTGTTAGTCTAAAATGCTAATGAAAAATCCCCGAAAAATCCCAAGAAATAATTTCAGTTGTTATATAGTACGATAAGTGAATTCAATCTAAAAAATATTATTGTTAAAAATGACAGCATAAATAAAAATGCTAATCAGAGACTAATGAAAAATCCCTATTTTAAAATACAGCTGTATTATGCTTTCGTAATATAATATAAAAATTATAAAAATGACATTCGTGGTAACATCGAATACAAACCTTCCAAAAAATTACATAGTTTTACGCTTAGAAAAATAAAAAAATGCAAAATAAAGTCGGGTCAATTTTTGAAAATGGACATTTTTAAAATGTCCAAAAATGAAAAATGGCGATTGAGAATTTTCAAAATGTGATTTTACAGCATAATGCTCTAAAACTGAAAAAATCCAAAAAGTTTCGCTGCATAATTTTTAAATAATTTTACGTTCAAAAACATTTAGGGATTTTCTCATTAGTCTTTATATACTAATGGAAAATCCCCAAAAATCCCTTATTATTTATAATTGTATTTGTTGTCAGTATACATCGAGTAACAAAAAAGATTATAAAAAACATATTTTGACTCGAAAACATCAAATGCTAATACAGACTAACGAAAAATCCCCATTTGTTTTTTACGACTGTTTATGCGGTAAAAAATATAAACATTCTAGTAGTTTATGTAAACATCGTAAGACATGTAGTTTTGTTCAAGAAAATACAATAGATACGAATGAAAATCAAATGGTAGAGTACAATGGGAATGTATCAAACGAGATGTTTATGGAGTTTATAAAACAAAGTAAAGAAACACAAACATTTATGATGGAGCAGCAAAGAGAATTACAAAATACAATAATAGAATTGGCGAAAAACCAGAGTGTAGTTAATAATAATAATACAACCAATAATAACAATCAATTCAATTTAAATGTGTTTTTGAATGAAAAATGTAAAGATGCTTTAACAATGACACAGTTTATAGATTCATTGAAATTATCAGTATCAGATTTAGAAGAGACAGGTAGATTAGGATTTGTAGATGGTATTTCTAGAATATTCATAAAAGGTTTGAAAGAATTAGATATAACGATGAGACCATTACATTGTACTGATGCCAAACGAGAGACAGTCTATATAAAAGATGTTGACAAATGGGAAAGAGAGAGCAATGAGAAAACCACATTAAAAAAAGCTATCAAACAAATCGAACGAAAAAATATAAAATTATTACCGGCATGGCAACAAGAAAATCCAGATTTTCGTATATTAGATACCAACGCAAATGATGAATACGTAAAAATATCATTGAGTTCATTGGGAGCATATGAACAAGACAAAGTCGATAAACAGAATGACAAAATAATAAAAAATGTATTGAAAGAAGTAACAATAGATAAAAATGATATGAAAATGAAATAAAAAATTGATTGGAATTGATTGGAATTGATTAGTTTTAGAGAAAAATAATCAATTATGATAACAATTGTATTTATAGAACGACCAGAAAATGCTGGACGAATGATAGTTGATTATCAATTACATATCAACAATTATTATTATCGTCCGAAAGGTATTTTACGAATAGCACGTTTCGAAAATCTTTTTTGGCCAGAGAAAAATTATGGATATTATGGAGACATATATATGAAACAATTCATTCGAAAATGGAAGAAAAAGACATACGAAAATATACAAAGGAGAAAAGAATTATTAATAGCCGAAGAAATATTATATGAAAAAACATGTATTGATATCTACCAAAAAATAATAGAATATTTGTAATTTTGAATTATTCAACACTGTAAAAAATCAAACTTTTTTTATACATTTTCGGCTGGTTTAGATTGTCTACGTTGAGGTCCACGTCCTCCCCTACCACCACGAGTATTTGGTTCACGACGTCTTCTTACTGAAACAAAATCACCCTCATCTGGAATACGTTTTGTTTCATATTGTTTAGGTGGTCTTTGAGTAGGTTCGCGTTCACCATTTTCAGATGAACGAGCATTACGACGAGTCTCACACATTAACATACCTCCTTTGATTCCAGAAATATTAGTGGCTTGGTATTCATGTGATTCGTTATTTGATTTAATAATATCGAATTCAACATATTCACCTTGGACCAAATACTTGTATTGTTGGTCATTTGATACACGAATTGTTGAAAAGTGTGTGAAAATATCCTTATTGGCATGCTCACCATCACTTACTGTAATGAAACCATATCCAGCTTTATTGTTGAACCATTTGACTTGTCCAACAACGCGTAGAGATTGTGATTCGGTATTTTCTTGTGTAGAACTCATAAAATATAACAAGACTATATTTATTAAATGCGAATTGTTTTTATATGGTTTGAGCGGAAATATTTTATATTTATCAATATATAAATCTATAATGAAAGGTTTAGGGATTACGCCAAAACAAATGTCGATTATTTTCTTAGTTATTGTTATTTTTGTTTCTCTTGCTCTTAGTGGATATTCATTTTTAGTCAGTAATCATAGTGCCTCATTTCCAATGGTAAAAGAGGGAATGACAGCAGATGTTAAACCAACCGAAGTAAAACCAAATATGGAAGAACCAACATTAAAACCATCTGAATTTGTAGCAACCAAAGAGTCAGAAAAGAAAAAGTCAGAAAAGAAAGAGGTTCATGGGGATGAACATAATGACGACCATAATCATGACCACACTGATGAAAAATCTCTAGGATGGTTATCAGTAATGAAATCATCATTAGGAATGAATGAATTGAAAAAATAAATATCAATATCAATATAAAAAATTACTTATTATATAATTTTTTATACATTTTCATAATAGTCATTGCCGCCAATATATTTTTTATTATGTTTTTTTTGTTTCATACTTTTACGTTTTCTAACTCTACGAGAACGTAAGTGTTTTTTAGTTTTTTTACAATGTTTTTTACCTCCCTCATTAAGATTTGACTTATTTAATTTATTTACCAATTCACTATATTCATATCTATTTTTGAAAACAATCATGTATTTTTCTCCTAGATTGTCAGTATAAACAACTAGATTCTCTAATCTTACTAAATTTGTTTTAATTACATCAATGTTATTTAATATTATAGGTTGATGATGATTTATATAGTTGTTCATGTAAGAAACATAATTATATTCTGACGGTGTTAATTGAATATTCTTATTTTGTTTTTCAATTTGTTGTAGAAAAGTTGTATATTTTTCTATCCAGTTTTTTAAATTAGTATTTATATTATAAATTTGATGGTCAAATGGTCCTACAAATTCATTATCATATCTATTTCCGAAAACATTCATGTATGGTTTTTCTAGATTGCCTGTATTAACAACTAGATTCTCTAATCTTACTAAATTTGTTTTAATTTCATTAATGTTATTTAATATTTTGGGTTGATAATTTTTCATAAAATCATATTTTTTCAAATTTTCATTATAATTGTCTTTGATTAATTCAATTTCTTTATTTAGTTTTTCATTTTGTTGTTGAATAGCTGTTTTAAAATTTTCTGATATTTTTGTATATTTTTCAATCAAAATATTTAAACTTATATTTATATTATTAATTTCATCGTCAAATGGTCCTGACATTTTATATATTTATAATAACAGTATAAAAAATATTTTCACCAATACCATCAATAAGTCCGTCTAAAAAAAATATATTCGTCCTCATCCGCCAATCTACTTGATGAAGTGTGGCTTCATATATTTTTGAAGGTTGAAGTAAGTTAGTTCGTCTCCATCGTTTAATCTAAGAAGCTTTCTAAGCCTTTCATCAGGGTTGATTATGCGACCGTTGTGTCTATCTTGAAGACCATGAGCGGTGATGTAAGCGTTGATTTCCTTACTGACCTCAGTACGAGCCATTTCAGTACCAATAGCCTTACCTAAGAACTCAGCAAGTTCGTTACTGATAATGGATGGTTTAATGAAACCGGATGGTGTTTCAGAACGTGGTGGTCTTTCAAAACGCGGAGGTGGCGGTGGCGGTATGTAACCATCAAGGTCTCCACATGATCTAATATATTCATGTTCATCATCACTCAAAAATTCAGGTCTTTGGTTAAAGAGAAAAATATCCCAAAAATACAATTTTTCTTGAAGTGTAACATTTTCATCCTTACAATATTGTAACAAATCTTCTTTACTTTTCAACATATATTTATCTTTACGTAAATTAAATAAGAAAAATCCATCTACAATTGCGTTTAAAATATGTTCTGCTTGATGCATACCAAATACATACATAGCTTGATTTTGAACAAATTCACGAATAGCAATTCTTTCTCGCGATTCTTTTTCAATATCTATAGGGTTTGCTTCGTAATCTAATTTCAACTGGTATACGGATTGACAACTCATAATGTGCTTGTTATATACATGTATCATAGTATATCTTTAAGTTGATTTTTATAAATAAAATAAATAATTCAATAAATTGTTTGTTAGCATATATCGTAACAATTTTTAGGAAAATATATTATAAAACCACAGCATAACTCTATATTTCCATCAATTGTTTTAAAGCATTATAATTCGGTGTTTCATTGTATTTCAGACTATAGCAATATTTCAAATACCGATACATTTTCTCGTCTAAATTTTTACAAATAGGTTCGAGTTCTCCCCATGATTTCAAATCACGACGAATTTTATTTTTATAATTGAGAACATGGGTATCATCATATTGTTCGTTTTTATCAATACCGAGAACATTATCCCATGGAAGTTCTCGATATAATAAAAACATGAACATATATCCAATCGAAATCAAATCATCGCGTCTAGATGGTATGCTTCCACAATGTATATTATAACTAATGTATTTTGGTGTTCCAATAATAGATTGTTGAGAACAAGTATCTACAATATGTTGAGTGTTTTCGTCTATATAGAAAGTAGAGAATCCAAAATCAATAATAAAGAGTTCTCCATTTTTCAACATGAAATTATGTGGTTTGATATCACGATGGAGAACATAATGTTTATGAATACTTTCAATAATATCAATGCTTTTGTAAATAGTCAAATATGTTTTCTCAATCGACAAAGTATCTTTTTTAATACAATCATACAGAGAACGTTCAAATAGAGTCATGGTCATACAAGTATAATCTTGATAAATACCATACCAAAAAACAATAGGTATAGTGCGACAACCACGGTCATATAAATATTTCATTATCGTGGTTTCGTGTTTTAATATTTTTGCGTTGGTTCTCGAATATTCCAATTTTATTGCGACATGTTCATTTGTTTTATTATATATACCTTTATGAATGATACCGAATTTACCTTCTCCAATTTTCTCACAAATAGAATATTTATTTACGATAATACCTCCTTCCAAAGAGGACATTTAATGAATATATGTAGAAATTTTTATTTTGTTTGTAATTATATAATGAATATAAGTATTACACCGTTGAAGAATTTAAATGGCATGCCATTTAATTTTTCAACTAAGTTACCAGTAATGATTTCAAAAAACGCTCAAGTGGAGCGTGCCGTTTTGAAATTTAACTGGTATAAGAGTCTAGATGGAGTATTACAATTTTTAGGACGTTATTATGTTTATACACTTGTTATTTTACAAATCGTTTACGTATTGATATTCATTGGATTGGTGTATATAAATCCATTGTATTTGACTACGTTCAATATTTTGATACAATCATTTGTTTGTATATTTTTATTGATTCGATTTCATCCATATCGAGAACATCATCTGCGTGAATATGATTCAAAAATAATATTCAGTAGTGCGTTATTTTTATTGGTAAATTTGGGATTTGTAGAAACTTTTCGAAATATCATAAAGAATGACTTGTCTAAAATTGAAAATTTGATGAAATAATATTTTATACAAATTCAAAAAAGTATAAAATATTGGCACGTAGTATTATATAGAAAATGGAGAACATCAACCATGAAAAGATAGACGTAAATGAAATATTTGAGAACGCATTAAAAGACCCTGAATTGTTCTCAACATTAGATATCGAACAATTATTGAATTCAATTGAGAAAGATAAAAATGATTATTTAGAGAACAAAACGATGAATTTAGTGACGGAAGATATATTCAATTTGATATCAAATTTGAATTTAGAATCGAGAGATATTGAAGATATTTGCCAAAAATTAATAGGATATCGTTATGTAGATGAAGTACATGAACTACATAAAGGAAAACATGTGAGGTGGGTCCGACATACAAACACAAAAACACCCAATAATTCTAAAAAATGTTTGACAAATGGTGGAATCGTGACAGATATAAAATTTCTAGATAACGGAACACATGTATTATGTATGAATAATATGCGTAGATTTATACAATACAAATTCGATGAATGTTATACATTTCAAAAATTATCAACAGATGAACAATTGATATTGATGGCGTATGAACATATGGAGAAAAAATGATGAACACAAAAAATTATGAAAATTTTTTCTTTCGAGTGAATTTACCGATATTCAGTTTGATTTTCTTAGTACGTATTCTACGCTTAGTCAAATAAAAGAAATCTTTGATATGATACATGATTTTTTGTGCTACAAAAATATCGTAATTATGATTGTTTTTTTCTGAAATAATACGATTATTCGATTTATTCATATTCAACATATTGTTGAGGTTGATACCTAAACTAGATTTACTTATTCTTTGTATTATTTCGTTGAAAGATAAATTATGTTGATACATTCGAGGCTGTATGTAATAAACGCGTTCATTTTTCATATTTGGAAAATGAGAATTATCTATGAAACAAATTTGTGTAGATTTTGGCAGTAATGTACATCTTATAAAGTCACTATGAGTTTTGTCATGTGTAGTTCTCGATAATTCAACCGGAATATCATTTATTTTGAAAGCCAAGATTAATCGGTCAAAAAGTGATTTGTTTTCAGGAATATTCAATTTATAATTAAAATAATTACATATCATTTCCGTCCATGATTGAGAACATTGATTATTTGTATAAATATAAATATGGGAACATTCTCCTGATATTTTTTTTTGATACAAATATTCCAATGTGGGAATAATTCCATATCTCACAAATTCTGGATATAAATCTAGTAATTTGTTGAAAAAGCACTGATTCAATTCAATATTCGTACATGGCAATAGATTCCATAATGTTTCTAAATCCATAAACGAACCAAGTGTTTCATCTAAATCAAACGCGATTACCTTAGGTACTTTTTTGATTTTTGGTTTTGAATAATATTTCCCTTTGTATATTTTGACATATTTATCATTTTCAATCATATTTTTTGAATTGAAATAAGTTGTGACTGCGTTATATATATTATATATAATATTTATAAACGTATTATATATAAAAATCTACATTACACACCGGTAGATCCGAAACCACCATCGCCTCGTTCACTACTAGTCAAATCATTTTCATCAACAATTACTACAAAAATAGGACACAAAGAGGGATGGCATACTTGTAACAATCTAGTATGTTTTTCAACTACGTATTCGGTTTCAGTAGATGTTTTTGGTTTAAGCCATCGGAAAGCTCCAATCAATGACCCACGATATCCGGCGTCAATAATACCAGTATGATTTGCTAACATCAAAGGTGTTTTTGAAATACTGGAACGAGGATAAATAGTAAAAGCACAATTGCTGACCATTGATATATTAGAATCGAAATATAACATTTCGGCTTTTACTCCCATGTCAATAAATTTTGAATCGATTTCTTTTGTAAAAACGGTTTTCTCTGGAACTAATAAATCAAACCCTGAATCTACAAAACGATTATTATTTAACAATGTGTTATGGTTTTCAATACGAGTAGAATATTCATTTTTCAGAGTTTCGTCGGGAATAGCCAACTTCAATATAGCATAATTACGAATCGGCTGTTTTTTTGGCGAAAGTATGTTTTTTACGTAATCATATGATAAGAAATTCATATCTGTTATCATAATATCAGTAATTGTATTTATATAATTTTTGGTATAGATTTATTTATTCATACTTTTGAATTCCTGCCAAGATATCTTTTTACCTTCAATTGGAACGACCTTCATACTCTCATATTCTTTATCAATATTTTCAGCGCGTTTTACGGCACTATCAATATATAATTCTTTTAGAATTTTTCCAACAAGAACAGAACCCTCATGTTGGTCAACTTTACCATCTTCAATCATTTTCAAAACAGTTAATAATTTGGTCATTATAGTCAAATCCAATTCATCTTTTACTACTTTATGGAATATATCGGTATAGTTATTAAATAAAAATGAGCATTCGCCTTCGCATAAAGTAATAAATTCATCTAGTTTCGATTTTTTCAATTCGGCGTGTTTGGTTTTCAAATTCTCTATTTTACGAATATCATTACGTATCAAAACACTATGTTTCAATTTACGAATATTATCGGTATTATCTTCACAATCCATTTCATCCACTAATTTTTTTAAATTTAGTCGTTCATTATTATTAATAGTATTATCCATAGAACAAAAAAAGTCTATATGAATAATAACGTTTTTATTTGTTTATGTATGTTTTATTGGATAATATAAAATAGGATAAACATAATTGTTTAGCAAATTTTATCTTACAAATATGTATAAATAAGATGAAATACAATAAATCTCTTTTATTATTTGCCGTTATTATTATTTTAGTTATTGCCATTTCTGTATTTGCTGGTTCTAAATCATTCATGCCTTATTCACGCGATACATTATTTTCAATTCAATATCCATATGAAGGATTCCAAGGTGTCAAACCATTAGAATATACTACTAGTAACGAAAACAACGCAATTGATTCATATTCAGCATTCTCGATTAGTAATCAAGGCGTTGATTGTAAAAAAGTTTGGGGGTTTGATGGATTATACTGCAAACCATATGTAGCCGATAATAAATTAGACGTTTTTTCAGAGGCAGAAGGGAAAAAAGACTGTAAAGGTGTAGGTTTAACAAATTCATTAGGTAATTTATGTTTGAATGATGTACAGAAAAATCTACTAACAACTCGTGGTGGAAATTCAACCGGAAAAGATTTTGAGATTGGCAAATAAACATGGTTTTTATTATTTTTATTATTTTTTTTTTCTTAGTTCTTTGGGAACATTATCAACGACCATCGTATCGTATACTTTATAACATATTTTACAGTAATGTACCATTTTGGTACGTTCCACATCGACGTCGATATAATCAGTAACTACATAATGATTACATTTATTATCAATGTAACTATTAATAGATTCTAATATAACGTTATATTCATCATTTCTTTCGTCAATGGGAATATTTTCCAAAGTATGTTTTGCTCTACACATCATTTGAATGGATTCGTCAATTGAAGACGATGATTGTGACATAAAAAAAGGTTTGGATTATAATTTACAGATTATATAACTACTCTAATTCTATTTATATTTGTTTTTTATATTATACGTACATTGCTAGTACACTTTGATTTTGGTTTTCTTCATTCTTGATAAATATATCAACTTCTTTTTTGGTAACTGTGATTGGGAATGTAACTTTAATATCAATATCTTTACCGAATATCTTAGTATCTGGCTTGACTAATCTGAACAAATTGAGCTTGGTATAAATAATTTCTAAACAACGCTTCAGGTTACGAACGCCATCTTCATTCTTGGTAAGCGCTGTGTTTGAAACAATATATTGAATTGTTTCGTCTGGAATAATAACATCTTCCGCATTGAAATTAACTTGTTCGCGAATTTTTGGTAACAAATAATCTCTGGCGATTGTTACCTTTTCTTTGGCATCATAACCCTTTGTTTGAATACGATACATACGGTCTTTCAAAATAGGATTCACTTTGGATTCATCATTATAACTGAAAATAAACAAACATTTACTCAAGTCGAAATCGATTTCGGAGAAATATTTATCGTGAAATTGACTATTTTGAGAGGTATCAGTCAAATGAGTTAAGATACCAATGATTTCTTCACCACGAGGAGTATCACTAATTTTATCTAACTCATCGAAATAAATGACTGGATTCATACACTTACTTTCAATTATGATTTGAACGATTTTACCCCAAGTACTACCTTCATATGTATATGAATGTCCTTCTAAGAAACTACTATCGCCCGCACCACCTAATGCTATGAAAGCGAATTCACGACCAAGAATTTTACTAATACCTTCTTTTACTAGCGTAGTTTTACCAGTGCCCATAGGTCCTTTGATTGCGATAGCAGTACCCATAGCAGATGGATTTGAAATCCATTGACCCATCATTTGCATGATTTGTAATTTAGCATCATTCAAACCAAATGCGCATTTATCAAGAGTATTTTTAGCATTTTCCATGAAATCATTACAGACATCTAAACCGTCTTCCATCTTGACAGAGAGACTTTTATATATGCCAAATGGAATACGCATAAATGTATCCACCCAGTTTTTGATTTTATAATACTCATGGTCACTTGGGTCAATTGAACGTAAGATATTGAGCTTTTGTAATGCGATTGCTTTGAATTTAGATGGCATTTTTGAATCTAAGAGAGATAATCTATAAGGTTTTTCGATATTGATATGACTATTAATTTCTTTCAAATCTTTCATAACGCGTAATTGTTCCTTGTTAGAAAGTTTCTTTTTGAAATAATCAATTTCGTTCGTCTTTTTTTTATCACTATGAATGAGTTTATGATAAGTTTTTGCGTTTTTAGTACGTGCTTTTTTGACTAACTTTTTAATAGAAACATCACAATCATCGATTGCCTTACGTAGAATCTTACTCTTAGGTTTTTTATTAAGTTGTTCGGTTAAATTCTTTTTGGTTTCAACCAATTCTAAGTATTCTTGTTCAACATCGGTTAATTCGGTTTCATCCTGTTTCTTATCTTGGTCTTTTTTACTAGTTTTGGAATCTTTCACTGATTTTTTTCCTTTCTTGGATTTCTTTTTACTGTCATCACTTGTCTCTTCCTGTTTTTTGTCTAGGATTTCGAATCGTTGATAAGTTTCTTTCATGAATGCTTGTTCATCATCGCTATCACACTCAGCGTCTTCATCGTCTTCGATATATTCTTCTGTATTTTCTTGGTCATCATCACCAAGGAATATAATACTATACATACCATTTTCGTCTTCATCTTCCTCTTCTTCGTCATATTCATCTTCCTCGTCTTCTTCGTTATCTTCTTCCTCGTGCGCATCATCAGCATACTTTTTAGATTGCTTTTTTTTGTTGTGTTTATGTTTTTGTGTCGATGATGACTTTTTTTTATCAGATTTGGATTTAGGTTTGGATTTTTGTTTCTTGGATTCTTTTAGTTCGTTATCAACCGCGGTCATCATAGTATTTTCTACTTTCTTTTGCATATATTTCGATGGAAATAGTTTGCCAAGTAATTTCTGTAATTCATGACGGTCAACAACCTCATCTTCTTCGTCGTCGTCTTCATCTTCATCGTCATCTTCGTCGTCGTCTTCTTCTTCGTCCTCGGTTTCTTCAATATCTTCTTCGTCATCCTCGTCCTCAGATTCTTCTACGACACGTCTTTTGTTTTTATTTTTTTTAGATTTAGGTGGTTTGTAAGATGATTCACTTGATTCAGAAACAGTTTCGTATTCAGATTCTTCATCGATTATGGAATCGTCATCTGAATCAGAATCTTTGTTTCTTTTCAAATTTTGTTTCTTGTTTTTGGCGTGTTTATCTTTCTTGGTAAGAGTTTCAAACTTCTTGACTGGCATTTTGAAAAGAGTATTGATAAAAGTAGATAATAAGACGAAATAGAACAACAAATATAGTATTTTAAATAACTGTAACGGTAAATAATATCAATTAATATTGGATGATTTTTTACATCAATTTTTTACATCAATTTTTTATAAAAAATACGGTTTTTTTGTAAATCTTTATATAAAAAATTGAATATAATAAATATAAAAAATATAAATATAATATTATATAGGTATTAGAATGTCATCAACATCCTCAAAAATGAATGAACACAAAAGTCCATCCAGAATTATTGGTGTTCAATTCAGTATGTTATCACCTGATGAAATTCGACGCAATTCTGTAGTTGAAGTTACATCACGCGATACATATATTAACAACAAACCAGTGGTTGGTGGTTTGTTTGACCCTCGTATGGGTGTATTAGAACCCGGATTGATTTGTCCGACAGATGGTTTTACATATATTGATACACCTGGGTATTTTGGGCATATTGAAATGGCGCGACCTGTGTTCTTCATTCAACATATAAAAGAAATCATGAAAATAACTAAATGTGTTTGTTTTAAGTGTAGTAAATTGCTTATCAACAAGAATCAACACAAACATATTTTGGATATGGCTGCACAAGACAGATGGAGTTATGTATCAGCAACATCTGTCAAAGTAAAGCGTTGTGGTGAATCAACTGAAGATGGATGTGGATGTAAACAACCTGATAAAATAAAATTGGAAGGAATGGCATCCATTTTCGCTGTTTGGGAAAATATCGAAACCGAAGGTGATGAAAATAAAAAAATAAATATGCGTCTTACACCAGAAATTATTTTGAAAATTTTCAAACGCATCTCAGATGAAGATATTTCCTTTATGGGATTTAGTTCGCTATGGTCTCGTCCAGAGTGGATGGTATGTCAAGTATTACCAGTTCCACCACCAGCGGTGAGACCATCTGTAAAACACGACGCACAACAACGTAGTGAAGACGATTTGACACATATTTATAGTAATATTATAAAAACAAATCGCGATTTGGCGGATAAGATTGCGAATAATGCGTCACCAAATGTAATTGAAGGGTTATCAACAGTCTTACAGTATTTCGTTGCTATGATTGTGAATAATAAGGTGAAAGGTGCTGTTCCTATGGCTCAGCGTTCCGGACGTCCTCTTCAATGTATTATGGGTCGTTTGAATAGTAAAAATGGACGTATTCGTGGTAACCTAATGGGAAAACGTGTGGATTATAGTGCTCGTTCAGTTATTACTGGTGAGCCAAATTTATCATGTCGTCAATTAGGTGTGCCAAAAAAGATAGCAATGAATTTAACGAAACCGATTAAGGTGAATGACCGTAATCGCGATTTCTTAATGAAATTGATTCAAAATGGACCTGAAGTATATCCTGGAGCGAAAATTCTAGAACGAAAAAATGGCGAAAATATATCACTTCGATATGTAGACCGTAATTCAATTCGTTTAGAAAATGGTGATACTGTTCATCGTCATATGATGGATGGAGATGCTGTTTTATTTAATAGACAACCATCTCTCCATAGAATGTCGATGATGTGTCATATCGTAAAGGTGATGAAAAAAGGTGACACATTTAGAATGAACGTCGCAGACACTAAACCATACAATGCCGATCAAAAATTTTTGTGACCATCGAGGTCGGCAACAGGGAGCGTGAAAAGCGTGTTACTCCCTAGTTATTTATTATTTAATTTGATAAATAATTTAAAAATTTAATTACTCTCTTATATATGCAATTTAATTTAGAATTAAAAAATAAAACAATAGTAGATGAAAATCTTCGATGGGTTGAAATATATAGAATTACAAATAAAATTAATAAAAAAGTCTATATTGGTCAAGCCATTTCTCATAGGAAAAATATAAACAAATATATTCCAAAAGGAATGGAAGGGCGATTCAAACAACATGTTAAAGAATCAAAATTATATCAAAAATATCATTGTAATGCTTTAAATAATGCTATAAAAAAATATGGTGCAGAAAATTTCAATCTTGAACTTTTGCATTATTGTAGTATTAGTGAAGCAAATCAATTAGAAACTGATGAAATTGAAAAACATGGTTCGCTTGTTCCAAATGGTTACAATATAACCACTAGTTGTAATTCTTTATTACCATCTGATGAATTTAGACGTAAAATATCAACCGGAAATATTAATTATCATTACAAAAGGCATTTTCAAAAATTTGAAAATTATGTATTTAATGTAGATGAGAGTGAATTTCATAAATACATTACTCCAAAGATGAATAATAATATACAAATTGGTTGGTATTTACGATTAAATAAAAAAGTGATAGAATTCAAATCTACTATTTGCGATATAAATAAAACAAAAGAGAGAGTATTAGAATTTTTAAAATTATTGAAAGAAGAAAGTAATAAATAGCAACACATCCAAATTGTTCGGGAAGTTCCTTAGAGCCTTCACTACCACTCACATATGGAAACATTCGTGAGGAACTCGGTTAATAGCCGAACCCAAAGGTAAAAATGTGAAGGATTGGATAATCCGCAGCCAAGCCCCTAAACTCGTTATGGTAGAGCATGGGGAAGGTTCAGAGACTAAATGTTTGTGGTTCGTAAATGATGGTTTAGCCAACCTGATACGAAATAAGATATAGCCCTTCCCCTTTGGAAACTTAGGGGGTCGTAGTATATTTAGCCTGGAAAAAATAAATTAAAAAAAACATAAAAACACCAGAGCATTTATGCTGCGAAAAGTTTGATGGCGATGAAATGAATTTACACATGCCGCAGAACGTTTTAGCGGAAACAGAATTAAGACATTTGGCAGCGATCCCTTATCAAATGATAAGTCCAGCAGGAAACGCACCGATAGTAGGTATTTATCAAGATTCATTATTAGGTTCTTATCGATTCACAAGACCAAACATCTCTTTCACACCAAGAGATGCGATGAATTTATTGATGATGTATAATAATGTAAATACAGAAGCACTACGCGAAAAAGGAAATAAAATATCCAGTTTTGACGTATTATCCCAAATAATGTCACCATTGACATTAAAATACAATAATAAATTATTTGAAGAAGGCGAAGATTCAAAAACCTCGAATAATGTCTTAGAAATAAGAAACGGAAAATATATTCGAGGACAAATCGAAAAGTCAATATTAGCATCAACCACAAAAGGAATTATACATCGTGTATTCAATGATTTTGGCCCAATGCAAGCGTCCAGTTTCATAGACGATTTACAAAACATTGTAACAGAATACATGAAATCTAGTTCATTTAGTGTTGGTATTAGTGATTTGATAGCCGATAAAAAAACACAAGATAAAATTATCCAAGTAATTACCGCACAAAAACAAGAAGTACAATCATTAATCGAGAAAGTTCATTTGGGAATTTTCGAAAATAATACTTCAACAACAAACTTGGCAGAATTTGAAACTCAAGTGAATAACTTATTGAATGATGCTAATAACCAAGCAGGTTCGATTGGTCGTAAATCATTAAGTAAAACAAATCGTTTTGTAATGATAGTGAATTCTGGTTCAAAAGGTACCCCTTTGAATATTTCACAAATGATATCTTGTTTAGGTCAAACCAACGTAGATGGAAAACGAATTCCATATGGTTTTGATAGTAGAACCTTACCACATTTCAATAAGTTCGATGATTCACCGGTAGCACGTGGTTTTATTGAGAATTCTTATATTTCCGGTTTAACAGCACCAGAATTATTCTTCCATGCTATGGGTGGTCGTATTGGTCTTATTGATACCGCATGTAAATCAGTAACATGGGAAACACCAATAGTTATTTTAGAAAACGACAAACCAAAATATATAGAAATAGGCCTTTGGATTGATACCATTTTAGAAAAATCACCTGAAAAAATAAAACATTTTACAGATAGACAAATGGAATTATTAGATATTGATAGTGTGTATATACCAACAACAGATGAACATGGA